>WNGF01003608.1_pt1 | contig 26339 bp, 24 predicted proteins | sample 5400641 | NCBI WGS metagenome assembly WNGF01 (sample SAMN13153371, study PRJNA577476) | soil metagenome | isolation source: 80 cm soil or saprolite under grassland replicate 2 | place: USA:California | collected 2016-06-15 | reverse complement strand
ACCTCCCGCTGGTCGCGCCAGGGGCTGCGCATGCTCGCCAGCGTTCGCAGAGAGGCGGCCCGGCGCCTGCGCGCGCGCCTCGAGTTCCAGCGCGCGGTCGCCAAGGCGGTGGACGAGGGGATCTACGCGCTCGACGCCGCGGGCCGGATCACGTTCGTGAACGCGGCGGCGGAGCGGATGCTCGGATTCCGCTCGCGCGAGCTCGTGGGCAAGCCCATGCAGAAGGCCCTGCGGTGCTCGCGGGCCGACGCGACCTGCGCCGGCCCGGACACGTGCCGCGTCCTCGCCGTCATGCGGACGGGCGAGCCGTTCCGCGCCGCCGACGACCTCCTCACGCGCAAGGACGGCACGCGGGTCCCCGTCAGGTACAGCTCCGCCCCGATCCGCCGCGGCGGCCGGACGGTCGGCGCGGTGGTGGCGTTCCAGGACGTCACGGTCGAGCGGCGCATCACCGAGCGCGCGCGGTTCCTCGCGGCCGCCTCCGAGCAGCTCGCGGGGTCGATCGACTTCGACGAGACGCTCTCCAGCGTGACGCGGCTGGCGCTCCCGTTCCTCGGCGACTGGTGCATGGTGGTCCTCGTCGGCGAGGACGGCGTCCCGCGCCGGGTGGCGGTCGAGGCGCACGACCCGGGGCTCGCGTCGAGCGCCCGCGCGATGCTCGAGCGGTACCCCATCGACCTCGAGGCGGAGCACGGGGTCGGGCGCGTGCTCCGGACCGGCGCGCCCGAGCTGATCCCCGCAGTCGACGACTTCGCCGGCCGGAGCGGGACCACCGCGCAGACGCGGGCGGCCCTCCTGCGCAGGATCGGGCTCCGGTCGTTCCTCGCCGTGCCGCTGCGGGCGCGCGGGCGGCTGCTCGGCGTCCTCGACTTCGGGATCGCCGGCGCGCAGCGGAGGTTCGGTGCGGAGGAGCTCGCGGTCGCGGAGGAGCTCGCCGACCGCTGCGCGCTCGCGCTCGACAACGCCCGGCTGCACCGGAAGGTGCGCGAGGCGGTGCGCGCGCGCGAGGACACGCTCGCGATCGTCTCGCACGACCTCCGGACGCCGCTCGGCACGATCCGCGCCGCCGCGGAGGTCGTGCGGCGGAGCGCGCCGCCGGACGAGCACGGCGAGCCGGCGCGTCGCGCCGCCGCGACCATCGCGCGCGTGAGCGGCCAGATGTCCCGGCTCGTAGGCGACCTGCTCGACCTCGCGTCCATCGACGCGGGTCGGCTCTCGATGGCGCCCGGGCACCTCGCGCCCGAGGACCTCGCGCGGGAGGCGGCGGAGGCGGTGCAGGCGCTCGCGGACGAAGCGGGGGTGCGCGTCGCCGTGGCGGGTCGCGCCGCGCCCCGGGTGGACGCCGATCGGGAGCGGATCCAGCAGGTGCTCGTGAACCTCCTGTCGAACGCGATCAAGATGACGCCGCGCGGCGGCACGGTGCGGGTCGCGTACGAGGCGCGGCGCGGCGCAGTCGTGTTCTCGGTGCGCGACGCGGGGCCCGGCATCGCGCACGAGCACCGGGGACGGCTGTTCGACCGCTACTGGCGCGGCGGCGTCGGGTACCGCGGCACCGGGCTCGGCCTCTCCATCGCGAAGTCCATCGTCGAGGCGCATGGCGGCCGGCTCTGGGTCGCCGGACGTTCGAGCCCCGGCGCGACCTTCCGCTTCACGCTGCGCGCGGCGGGAGAGGCGACCGCCTGGACCGAAGCGATGACCCCCAAGGAGGCGAGCGACGACGTGCTGCCCGCCGCATCGACCGCGCGGGCGGCCGCCCATCCGGAGCAGGCCGCGGGCACGGGCGGACGCGGTGCGTAGGTTTTCCGCGGCGCGAAGGGGGAGCGGTGCGGAAAGCGTGGGGATGGCTTGCGGCGGCGGCGGGCGCCGCGGGAGCGGCCGCGGCGGCGATCGCCGCGGCGCGGCGGACCGCGCGCCGCACCGCGCCCCCTGCCGGGGCGCCGCACATCGTCATCGTCGGGGGGGGCTTCGCGGGGCTGAACGCCGCGCGCGTGCTCGCGGGGCGCCCGGTCCGGGTCACGCTCCTCGACCGGCGGAACCACCACCTGTTCCAGCCGCTCCTGTACCAGGTCGCGACGGCGGCGCTCTCCCCCGGCGACATCGCCGCGCCGATCCGCCACGTGCTGCGCGACCAGCGGAACGCCGAGGTGCTCCTCGGCGACGTCACGCGCGTGGACGTCGCCGCGCGCGACGTCGTCCTCGATGACGGCACGCGGGTGCCGTACGACGCAGTCGTCCTCGCCACCGGCGCGACCCACTCCTACTTCGGGCACGACGACTGGGCGCCGGCCGCGCCGGGGCTCAAGACGCTCGAGGACGCGCTCGAGATCCGCCGCCGAGTCCTCTCCGCGTACGAGCTGGCGGAGCGCGAGGACGATCCGGCCACGCGGACGGCGCTCCTCACCTTCGTCGTGGTGGGGGGCGGGCCGACCGGGGTGGAGCTCGCCGGGGCGCTCGCAGAGATCGCGCGGCACACGCTCGCCGCGGACTTCCGGCACATCGCGCCGGAGAGCGCGCGGGTGGTCCTCGTCGAGCTCGCCGCGCGGGTGCTGCCGACCTACCCGGAGCGCCTCTCGGAGGCGGCGCGCCGGCAGCTCGAGCGGATCGGCGTCGAGGTCCGGACCGGCGCGCGGGTGACCGCGATCGACGGCGACGGCGTCGAGATCGCGGGCGAGCGGATCGCGAGCCGGACCGTCCTGTGGGCGGCGGGCGTCGCCGCGTCGCCGCTCGCGAGCGGCCTCGGCGTCCCGCTCGACCGGAGCGGACGCGTCGAGGTGCGCCCGGACCTCTCCGTTCCCGGCCACCCGGAGGTCTTCGTCGCGGGGGACCTCGCCCGCATCGTCCAGGACGGCGCGCCGGTTCCGGGCCTCGCTCCCGCGGCGATCCAGGCGGGGCGCCGCGCCGCGCGGAACGCGCTCCTCCGGGTGCGCGGGCTGCCGACGAGGCCGTTCCGCTACCGCGACAAGGGCACCCTCGCCACGATCGGCCGCGCCGCGGCGGTGGGGAAGGTGGGCGGGATCGAGCTGACGGGGTGGCCCGCGTGGCTCGCCTGGCTCGGCGTGCACATCGCCTATCTCATCGGGTTCCGCAATCGCGTCGCGGTCCTGCTCGACTGGGCCTGGTCCTACGCGACCTTCAAGCGCGGCGCGCGGCTCATCACCGAGACCGCCGGGCAGCGCCGGCTCGAGGAGCGGCTCGCGCCCCCGCCGCGCGCGGCGGGGGAGGGGCCCGGAGCGCGCGCGTGACGCGAGCGTGGGCCGCGGTCGCCGCGCTCCTCGCCGCCTGCGGCCACGCGGGCGCCGAGAGTCCGGCCGCGCCGGGCTGCACGCTCGTCGAGAGTGGCTTTGGGCCGAGGGGCACCGTCGCGATCCGCGTCGAGCGGGTCGTCACCGGGCTCGAGGTGCCGTGGGGCATCGCCTTCCTGCCGGGCGGCGACGCCCTCGTCACCGAGCGGCCGGGACGGGTGCGGCTCCTGCAGGGCGGGAAGCTCATGGCCGAGCCGGTCGCGACGCTGAAGGTCGCCGAGAAGGGGGAGGGAGGGCTCCTCGGCGTGGCGGCGGATCCGCGCTTCGCGCAGAACCGGCGGTTCTACCTGTACGCGACCGTCGAGCAGGGCGGGCGCGCGGTGAACCGGCTGACGCGCTGGGTGCTCGCGCCGGACGCGCGTTCCGCGCGCGAGGAGAAGGTGCTCCTCGATGGGATCGCGGCGGAGCGGTTTCACGACGGCGGGCGGATCCGCTTCGGACCCGACGGCCGGCTGTACGTCGGCACCGGCGACGCGGGCGTTCCCCCGTCGGCGCAGGACGCGAGCGGACCGAACGGGAAGATCCTGCGGATCGGGACCGACGGCGAGCTCCCCGACGACAACCCGACCCCGGGGAGCCCCGTGTTCCTGCGCGGGGTGCGCAACGTCGAGGCGTTCGACTGGCTCGACCCGCGGACGCTCGTCGTCGCGGACCACGGTCCGTCCGGCGAGCTCGGGCGCCAGGGCGGCGACGAGGTGACCGTCGCGCGCCCGGGCGAGAACCTCGGCTGGCCCGACGTCTGGCGGTGCGAGGCGCGCGCGGGGACGATCTCGCCCGCGCTCGCGTTCGTCGAGGCGATGCCCCCAGGCGGCGGCAGCGTCTACCGGGGCGACGCCGTGCCGGCGTGGAAGGGGTCCTTCCTCGTCGGCACGCTCCGCTCGCGTCACCTGCACCGCGTCGTGCTCGGGGCCGACGGCCGGGTCACGGCGCACGAGGTCTACCTCGAGGGCGACCCGCCCGGTGGGCTCGGGCGGATCCGCGAGGTGGTGGAGGGACCGGACGGCGCGCTCTGGGTCACGACGAGCAACTGCGACGGTCGCGGGACCTGCCCGCCCGAGAAGGACGTCGTCGCGCGGATCGTGGCGCGCTGAGGCGGGCTCCCCTTCCGCGTCAGACTCCGGGCCGTCCGTCGAGGTGGTGGGCGAGACGTCCTGCGGCGGCGGCGCGCCGGGCGGGACGTCGGCCCGGTGCCGGCTCAGGATTCCCGGCGGAACGGTCACGAGCGGCAGCAGCAACAAGACGCAGGTCGCGACCGCGGGCGACACGCGGCGTCGCGCGAGCCAGAGGAGCGCGGCGAGGGCGAGCCCGACGGACGCGAGCGTCTCGAGGAGCCCGCCGTGCCACGCGCCGATCTGGCCCCAGTGCCAGCAGGTGGTCCACGCGGCCGCGAGCGCAGACGCCGCGAGGAGGAGCGGCGGCGCCAGCCGGGGATGCGCCGCGAGCGCGCGCTCGATCGCCGTCGCGGCGAGGAGCGCGAGCGCGGGGCCGATCGTGACGAGGTACCGGCTCTCGCGCCACGCGTCGGTCGCGCCGATGCGCAGGAAGGTGAGGAGGAGGAAGCTCGCGAGGGCCGGGGCGAGCAGGAAGCGCAGCCGCCGCGCGGGGCCCGCTGCCGCGAGGAGCGCGCCCGCGAGCTCCAGGAGCGCGAGCACGGGTCCCTGCGAGAGCCACAGCGCCTCGAAGAAATAGCTCCGGCCGAGCTCCGCCGCCCCGATCCGGACGGCGACGAGCGTGCGGTACGGATTGCGCGTCGCGAGCCAGCGCGCGTCTCCGAACAGCGCCGCGCCCGCCGCGAACCAGAGCGCGAACGGGAGGCCCACCGCGAGCGCGGGCCCGGCGCGCCGCCAGCGCAGCGCGATACCGAGCGCCCCGAGCGCGGCGAACGCCGGCCCCTCGGGGCGGGTGATCGCGAGCCACCCGAGCCCCGCGGCGACGATCCAAGGCCGGTCCTCGGCCCAGCCGAGGACCGCGATCGCCAGGGCGGCGGCGAACGGCAGCTCGGTCATGGTCGAGGTCGCCTCGCCGAAGAAGTCGTACTGCGCGAGGAGGAGCGCCGCGGCGAGCCACGGACGGCGTATCCCGAGCGCGCCCGCAGCACGGGCGGTCGCTGCGAGGGCGACGAGCGCCGTCGCGATGGCCGCGAGGCGCGCCGCGCGAATCCCGAGGAGGCGATCGCCGAGGCGACGAGGAGGAGCGCGGCGACCGCGAGCAGCGCCCGGTCCGGGCCGGCGAGCCGGCGCGCGAGCGCGAGGGCGACCGCCGCCGCCCCGAGCGGAAAGAAGAGCAGGAGGACCGCGATCACGGGACTCTCGAGCGTGTGCACGGCCGCGCCGCCGGGGAGCCGCGCGCCTCATCCGAGGCGTCGCACCGGCCGGCCTTCCGGCGACGGCTGCGTCGGGCGAGAATGGGCGCGCCGCCGCGGCGCGGCGGAGGAGGCGGAGGATGGCGTCGCCCCCGAGGACGAGCCCATGCGACACGTGCGACGCGCGCTGCTGCCGCCGGTACGTCGTGCCGGTGACGGGCGAGGACCTCGTCCGGCTCTCCGCCGGGAGCGGCGTCCCGCTCCACCGGCTCGTCGCCTGCGCCCCGCAACCGGCCAGGACGCCGACCGGCTTCCTGCTCTCGCTCGACGGCCCCGCGCACGAGCTCGTCCTCGCCGCGCAGGCCGGCCATCCCATGCGAGCGTGCGCGTTCCTCCGCGACGAGGTCGGGCGAGGACGCTGCGGCGCGTACGCGTTCCGGCCGCGCGCGTGCGGGCGCTTTCCCGCGGTGCGCTCCGGGCGCGGCGTCGGCGTCCGCGAGGGGATCGTCTGCCCGGAGGGGGCCTGGACGCCCGCCCACGTCGAGCGGCTCTCCTACCGGACGGCGCTCGCGCGCGAGGAGCGCGAGGCGGCGCTCTACGCCGAGGTGGTCGGGCGGTGGAACGCGCGGATCGCCACGCACGCGCCCGCGACCGCGACCGCCTTCCTCGATCACGTCGCCGAGACTTACGCGTGGCTCCTCCGCTGGCGTGCCTCGCTTCGCCCGCGCGAGCGGGCCTCCGAGGGCCTCCCCGCACGCCTCCGCGAGGCGCTCCGCGCGCTTCCTGTCGGGTGAGCGCGGCATCGCTAGCGCAGCTTGTCGAGCGCGACGCAGAACCGGGCGCCACCGCCGCGGGCGTCCTCGACCCAGATCCGGCCGCCGTGCAACTCCACGATCCGGCGCGCGATCGCGAGGCCGAGCCCGGTCCCCTTCACGCCCTCCTTGCGGAGGCGCTCGAACCGCATGAAGACCTTCTCCTTGTCGGCGTCGGGGATCCCCTCGCCGGAGTCGGTGACGCAGACCCTCCAGCGCTCGTCTTCGTCCTCCACCGCGATCTCGACGGTGCCGCCCTCGGGTCCGTACTTCGAGGCGTTCGAGAGCAGGTTCTCGAACACGTCCGAGATCATCGGATTCGCGCGGACGGGGCAGGTGAGGGGCGCGTCGAGCGCCACCTTCGTGTCCCGCTCCTTCCGCCGCGGGTCGAACTCGGCGACGACGTCGCGCAGCACCGCCGCGAGGTCCACCCGCCCGAACTCGATCCCCTGCGCGGTCGCGAGCTTCGCGTACTTCGCGGCCCCTTCGATGATGTCGATGAGCTTCGCGGAGCTCCGGCGCGCGGCGTCGAGGATGCGCTTCGCGGCGACCGGATCCGGCTCGCGCCTCAGGAGGGACTCGATCGAGAGCTGGACGGTCGACGCCGGGCCGAGGAGGTCGTGGCGCAGGATGTCCGAGAACAGCTCCTTGAGCGCGGTCGCGTCCTCGAGCCGGTGGGCGTACTCGCGGAGGTCGCGCTCGACGCGCTTGCGCTCCGAGATGTCGCGGATGACGCCGATCGCGGCGGTCGGCCGGCCTCCCGGCCCGGTGACGAGCGAGGTCGTGAGCCAGATCGGGAAGACGTGGCCGTCCTTGTGCTTCACGTCGAGCTCGCCTTGCCAGTGCCCGTCCCGCTGGATCGCGGGGAAGATGACGCGGCTCGCGATGGTGGGATCCGCGTTCAGCTCGTTCACGTGGCGCCCCTGGAACTCGGCCGGCGTGAATCCGTAGATGTCCTCCACCGCGCGGTTCGAGTAGGCGATCGTCCCGTCGAGGTTCGTGATCTGGATGCCGTCGGGCGCAGCGGCGAGCGCGGACCAGAGGAGGTGGAAGCGGCGGCGGGCGAGGCGGGCGCGCCAGAGCAGCACGACGAGCGCCGTGACGAGGACGCGGACCCAGATCTCGGCCGGCTTCAGCCGCAGGAGCTGTCCCCAGAAGTCCGCTTCCGGGGTGAGGAGCGCATCGATCCCCGCGTCGAGGGTCCAGAACGACACGCCGGATGCGACCGCGACGAGCGCGGTCTGGCGCAGGCGGGCCGGGGCCTCGAGGGCGAGGAGCGGCGTGATCGAGAGTGGCATGGCGGGGCCCGCCGCCCCCCCTGGACCGGCGAGTCCACGCCTATCGTAGCAGGTCGCTCGGGGCGGTCGGAACGTCGCGTTCGGGCAGGCGCGCCCAGGGTGCGCGACTCAGCGCATCGCCTGGATCGCGGCGTCCACGACGAGGAAGTGACAGATCGCCGCAGCGATCACGAGGAGGTGGAAGACCTCGTGGAAACCGAACACTTCCGGGATCGGATCCGGACGACGCACCGCGTAGATGGCCGCTCCCACGGTGTAGAACGCGCCGCCGATCATGAGGAGCGCGAGCGCATGATCCCCGATCCCCGTCCGGATCGCCGGGATGACCGGCACGACGAACCACCCGAGTAGGACGTATAGCGACGCTCGCACCGGCTTCGGGGTCCCGGTCAGCCACACGACGACGAGGATCCCCGCGATGGCGCCGATCCAGACCATCGCGAGCAGCCGGTGCCCGAGGCCGGGCCCGAGCAGCAGCCCGAACGGCGTGTAGGTCCCGGCGATGAGGAGGAAGATCGCGGCGTGGTCGATACGGCCGATGACCCGCCGGATCGAGAGCGGCCAGTACATCCGGTGGTAGACGGCGCTGACGGAGAAGAGGAGGACGAGCGTCGCGCCGTAGACGGCGGCGCCGGTCGTCCCTGTGGCGCTCTTCGCTCGCAGGAGGAGCGCCCCCGCGGCGGGCAACGAGGCGAACGCCGCGATCTGATGCGAGACGCCGCGGAGGCGGGGCCTCCTCCGGAGCTTCGTCGCCCCGGCGCGCGACCTCACGACCCCGCCGGCGAATTCGTTCGGGGTGCCGGACCCGTCCATCGAAGGTCTCTCGAGCATCGTCAGACGAGACGATAGGCGGTCTGCGCCACGGGTTCGTCATGGGAGCGTGCCCACACGCCTCCCGTGTTCGCATGACGCCCGCGGGCGGGGGTTTGCGCTCCCGTCCGACCGTGCCTAGGCGGCGGCGGGCGGCGCGGCCGAGGGAGGCGAAGCGGGCGCCGGCGGCGGCGCGGGCTGGCGAATGCCCCGGAGGTGGCGCCAGAGCCGCAACGCGTCGCGGTCGTGCACGACACACGCGGGGTCCTGCTGGAAGAACGCGAGCAGCTCCGCGGGCGTCGTCCCCTCGGGCTCGAGCGTGCCGCTCGCGGGATAGCGGGCCGCCTGGAGCGTGCGGATCACGGACTCGGAGCAGAACAGGGCGCTCGGGGTCGGGAACGGATTCCGCCAGGGCCGCTGCCGGAACCAGCGCCCGACGAGCGTGAGGAAGATCCCGAAGAGCCCCAGCACGTCGAAGCTCTCCCCGAGCCACTCGCCCGCGGCGGGAAGCCCCGGGTCCACCGGATGCGACGGCTCGACGAGCGCCACGACGATGTTGTCCTTCACGAACCGCGTGAAGGAGACGAGGCGGAACCCGGACGTGTGGGCCTCGAGCACGAGCCGCAGGTCGAAGGCGGGATCCTCCACGAGCAGCCAGGCGTGGCTCGTCTGCGAGTGGGTCATGGCGCGGATGAGCGCCGAGAGCGGGTTCCACTGGCGGGGGGTCGAGAAGCCGACGAAGACCATGTCTCCTCCGAGACGACGAGGAGAGCACGACCGTAGGTCGCTGTCACGCCCAGTACAGTACAGGAACGCGGACGTGCTCGTGGGCCGGGACCTGGACCTGGACCTGGACCTGGACCTGGATCTGGACTGGACTGGACCTGGATCTGGATCTGTCCCCCCCGTTCGCCCTGAGCGTAGCGCCGCCGCAGGCGGCGCGAAGTCGAAGGGCAGAGCGACGGATGTCTCACGTGCGCCGGAGCGCCTGCGGAGAGAGCCCCCTCACCCCAACCCTCTCCTCCGATGGGGGAGAGGGAGCGCGTCGCAGCATCCCGGAGATGGAGCGCGTCGCAGCGTCCCGACGAAAGGGAGCGCGTTTCCGGCGGAAGCGGCTCGTGTCGGCCGCGACTCCCCTCATGCATCAGACCGGGTAGACGAGCTCCTCGAGCGGACGGCCGGCGGTCTCCGACCGCTTGAACACGGAGGTGAGATCTACCGCTCCGGGGCGGGCGCCGTGCGCGAGCGTGGCGAAGGTGCGCCCGAGCTCGGTGCGCGCGTGGGCGAGGGCGGTCGTGACGAGCGCGAGCCCCCAGGCGAGGTCGTCGTGCGACATCCGCGCGAGCGCGCGACGCGAGATCGCGTCCTCGAGCGTCGTGAACGCCGCCTGGACCTCGGAGAGGTCGAACCCCGCCTCGAACCGCTCCCGCGCGATGCGCGCCGCGTGGGCGAGGAGATCGTCGAGGTCGCGCGCGCCGACCGCGCGGGTCACGTGTCGGTAGAGCGACGCGACGCGGAGGCGGGTGGCCTCGCCGCCGTCGCGCTCGTAGTGGGCGAGCCGCGCGATCGTCGGCGTGGCCTCGTCGAGGATGGCCGGCTCGTCGTCGCGCAGCAGGTCTTCGATCTTCATGGATTCTCTTCTCCGTTCGCTTCAGGGCCCCTCGGCTCCCGAGCGTGCGGTACGTGTACCGCGAGATCATGGCATGAGGGAAATTCATTAATGCTATGCTCAGCATGACCAAAAGGAATGGAGGACCGAGTGGACGTCCAGGCGCTCCGCTACTTCGTCGAGGTCGCCCGCCAGCAGGGATTCACCCGCGCCGGCGAGGTGCTCCACGTCACCCAGCCCGCGATCAGCAAGATGGTCCGGGCGCTCGAAGAGGAGCTCGGGACGCCCCTGCTCCTGCGCGAGCGCCGGCGCGTGACGCTCACCGAGGCGGGCCGGATGGTGCTCGAGCGCGCGCAGGGGATCCTCGACGCGATGCGGATCCTCGAGGAGGAGGTGGTCGAGCTCGCGGACGTGCGGCGCGGGCGGCTCCGCATCGGGATGCCGCCGATCGTCGGGGTCGCGTTCTTCCCCGCGCTCCTCGGCGAGTTCCACACCGCCCACCCCGGCATCGTGCTCGAGCTGCGCGAGGAGGGCTCCCTCCACATCGAGGCGCTCGTCCTCGACCGGCAGCTCGACGTCGGCGCCGTGGTCCTCCCGACCGACGAGAAGGTCTTCGGCACGATGCCGTTCGTGCACGACGAGCTGCGCGCGGTGCTCCACCCCTCGCACCCGCTCGCGCACCGGCGCTCGCTCGCCCTCCGGGAGCTGGCGGAGACGCCGTTCGTCCTCTACCGCCCCGAGTTCGCGCTCCACGGTCACATCCTCGAGGCCTGCCGCCGGAGCGGCTTCACGCCCCATGTCTCGAGCGAGAGCTCGCACTGGGACTTCATCGTCGCGATGGTCGCCGCGAACATCGGCGTCGCGCTCCTGCCGCACACGATCTGCCGCCAGCTCGATCCCCTTCAGGTGAGGACGCTCCCGATGACCGACCCGGTCATCCCCTGGGACGTCGCGCTCATCTGGCGGCGGGACCGCCATCTCCCGCCGGCGACGCGGGCGTGGCTCGACCTCGCGCGCCGCCGCCTGGGCGCGGGGGCTCCGCGAGGGAGCGCCCGCGGCGCGCGGCGCAAGGCCTGAGGCCCGAGGGCGGCGCCGGGCGGTCGCCCGTGAAGCCGCTCGACCCCCGTGTGTTCCTTGCGGCGCGTGCGCATCGTAGCTTCGTCGGCGGCGGTGCGCCGCCCGGAGGGACGATCATGCGGAAGCTCATCAGGAAGGTCGCGATCCTCGCGGCGCTCGGGCTCGCCGCGCCGACCTGGGCGCAGACGGCGACGGGCGAGGCGAAGGACGCGCAGGACACGGCGACGGAGAAGAAGGCGGAGACCAAGCGGGCGGCCCGCAACAAGAAGCCGGGCGGGGAGACCGCGAAGGATCAGGCGAAGGACGCGCAGGACGCGACGACCGCCAAGACGGCGAAGGCGAAGAAGAAGGGCCGGAAGGCCGCGCGCAAGACGAAGAAGCCGGCCAGCGACACGACGAAGAAGACGGACGCGTCGAAGGACGCGACGCAGGGCGGCGATACCGGCGGCACGACGGCGCCGAAGTAGCCCTCGACGAGGCGAGCCGCTCGATCTCCAGGGGGGCGGGCGGCCCCTCGCGAGATGCCTCGAATATCGGCTCCAACCGTTGCGACCCGCGGCCGCGATCTCGACGACGAGGCCGCTCCCCCTCACCCCGACCCTCTCCCCCGCTCCGCTGCGCTCCGCGGGGGCGAGGGAGATCCGCGGCTCGCTCCCGAGCACGCGAGTCCTCCGCGGGGGCGAGGGAGATCCGCGGCTCGCTCCCGAGCACGCGAGTCCTCCGCGGGGGCGAGGAGATCCCCATCCGGACGCTCCCTGACGGTGATCGTCGTCCTCCACGTCAGCGGTTCCCCTCTCCCCCCGCCCCGGCGGGGGGAGAGGGTCAGGGTGAGGGGGCGCCTGGGCCGGTGCCCAGCGCGCGCCGCGTCGCTAGGCTTCCCACGGGGACCTCGCGCGCCGGCGCGACCACGATTGCGCCACGCGCGAACGAGACTCGCAGTCCTGCTCCTCGCCGCGACGGCGTGCCGTCCGGCGCCTGCGGGCCCGCCCGTCCTCACCTGGTACGCGAACCCGGACAACGGCGGCCAGGCGCGTCTCGCGGTCCGGTGCGCGGCGGAGTCTGGCGGGCGCTACCGGATCCGGGTCGAGGACCTCCCGCGGGACGCGACCCAGCAGCGCGAGCAGCTCGTCCGCCGCCTCGCCGCGCGCGACTCGTCCATCGACCTCATGAGCCTCGACCTCCCCTTCGTCGCGGAGCTCGCGGCCGCGCGCTTCCTGCGGCCGTTCGGCGAGGACGAGACGGCGCCGCTCACCGCGGGCGTCCTGGCCGCACCGCTCGCGGCAGCGACGTGGAGCGGTCGGCTCGTCGCCGCGCCCTTCGTCGCGAACACGCAGCTCCTCTGGTACCGGCGCTCGGTCGCGCGCCGCGCCGGCCTCGAACCCGCGGCTGCCCCCGTCACGTGGGACGAGCTCGTCTCGGCTGCGGAGCGGACCGGCACGACCGTCGAGGTCCAGGCGGGGCGCTACGAGGGCTACCTCGTCTGGATCGCGGCGCTCGTCGCGTCGGCCGGTGGGGCGATCCTCGAGGCGCCGGAGAGGGGGAGGCGCGCGCGCCCCGCGCTCGCGTCCGCCCCAGGCGCCCGCGCGGCCGCGGTGATCCGCCGCCTCGCGCGCTCGCCCGCCGCGGACCCGGCCCTGTCGACGTCCGACGAGGAGTCGGCGCGGGCCGCGTTCCAGGGACCGCGCGGCGGGTTCATGGTGAACTGGGCGTACGTGCAGCGCGCGGCGGCCGACGCCGTCGCCGCGGGCGCGCTCGACCGCGCCGTCCTCGACGACGTCGGGTGGGCGCGCTACCCGCGGGTCGACCCGGAGCGCGAGAGCCGCCCGCCGCTCGGCGGGATCGCGCTCGCCGTCGGCGCCTTCACCCGGCAGGGCGACCTCGCCGTCGAGGCGGTTCGCTGCCTCACGTCGCTTCCGCACCAGGTCGAGTACATGGCCGAGACGCTCAACCCCGCCGCGCGGGACGCGGCCTACGACGCACCCGAGGTCCGGCGCGTCTTCCCCATGGCCGACCTCGTGCGCCTCTCCCTGCGCGACGCCGCGCCGCGCCCGCCCACGCCGTTCTACGCGGACGTGAGCGCCGCGGTCGTGCGGGAGTTCCACCCGCCCGCGGACGTCGATCCGGAGCGGACGCCGGCGGCCGCCGCGCGGCTCGTCGAGGACGTGCTCGCCGACCGCGTGCTCCTCTGACGCGAATGGCGGCCCGGAGGGAGGCGAGCCGGCTCGGGCTCCTCCTCGCCGCGCCGGCGGTCGCGGTCATGCTCGGGGTGACCGCGTTCCCGATCCTGGACGCGGTCCGGCTGTCTCTCCTCTCCTACCGGCTCACGGATCCCTCCGGGCGCGCCTTCGTCGGGCTCCGGAACTACCGCGTCGTGCTCGCGGACCCGCTCTTCTGGAGCGACGTCGCGACCACCGTCGCGCTGACCGCCGCGTGCGTCGCGGTGGAGCTCGTGCTCGGCCTCGCCGTCGCGCTCGTCATGCACCGGGCCGCCACCGGGCGGCGCTGGATCCGCGCGGCCGTCCTCGTGCCGTACGGGATCGTGACGGTCGTGTCGGGGTTCTCCTGGCGGTACGCCTTCGCGCTCGACACCGGGTTCGTGAACGGCTGGCTGGGGCTCGGTTCGTTCGCCTGGTTCGGGCACCCGGCGTCCTCGTTCGCGGCGATCTGCGCGGCGGAGATCTGGAAGACGACGCCGTTCATGTCGCTCCTCCTCCTCGCCGGCCTCTCGCAGGTGCCGGAGGAGGTGCTCGAGGCGGCGCGCGTCGACGGCGCGGGGCCGTGGCGCCGGCTCGTCTCGGTGACCCTCCCGGCGATGGCGAACGCGGTGGGGGTGGCGGTCCTGTTCCGGACGCTCGACGCGTGGCGGATCTTCGACAGCGTCTTCGTCATGACGGGCGGCGCACAGCGGACCGAGACGGTGTCGTTCCTCGCGTACCGGCAGGTGATCGGGCGGACGGCGCTCGGCCTCGGCTCCGCCGTCTCGGTGCTCGTCTTCGTCTCGGCGCTCCTCGTCGCGCTTGCCGTCGCGCGGGCGCTGCGGCTCGACCTCGGCCGGGCGGGGGGCGGGCCGTGAGCCGCCGCGCCGACCTCGGCTGGACGATCGCCGGGGCGGCGGTGATCGGGTACAGCCTGCTCCCGGTCGCCTGGATCGTGGCGCTCTCGCTGAAGGGCGGCGACGACCTGCGCGCGGGCGCCTTCTGGCCGCGCTCGGCGACGCTCGAGAGCTACCGGGTCGTCCTCGCCTCGCCGCTGTTCACGCGCGCGCTCCGGAACTCGATCGGCATCTCGGCGATCGCGACCGCGCTCTCCATCGCGCTCGCCGCGCCCGCCGCGTGGGCCATCGCGCGGCTCGAGTTCCCCGGCCGGCGGCTCGTCCTGGCGACCGCGCTCGCGATCGCGGCGTTCCCGGTCGTCTCCATCGTCGGGCCCCTCTTCGACCTGTGGCGGACGGTCGGGCTCTACGACACCTGGGCCGGGCTCGTCCTGCCGGACCTCTCGTTCTCGCTCCCGCTCGCGATCTGGGTGCTCGCCGCGTTCTTCCGCGAGCTGCCGCGGGAGGTCGAGGAGGCGGCGGCCGTGGACGGCGCGAGCGGGTGGCGGACGTTCCGGGAGGTGACCCTTCCCCTCGCCGCGCCGGGCGTCTTCACCGCCGCCATTCTCACGTTCCTCGCCGCCTGGAACGACTTCGTGCTCGGCATCTCGCTCACGTCCACCGACCGCGCGCGCCCGGTGCCCGCCGCGCTCGCGTTCTTCGGGGGTGCGTCGGAGTTCCAGCACCCGGCGGCTGCGATCTCGGCGGCTGCGGTGATCGTCACGGTGCCGGTCATCGCGCTCGTGCTCGTCTTCCAGCGCCGGATCGTGGCGGGGCTCACCGCCGGGGCGGTGAAGGGCTGAGCCGCGCGCGAGGCGGCGGCCCGCTGGCCGCGCCGCCCGCCCGGTGCTACGAACGGCGCGGAGGCCGACACGGACATGCGACGGACGAAGAGCATCCTTCTCGCGGCAGCGATCGCCGCCGCCGCCGGCGCCGCGACCGGGGCCGGCTGCCGCGGCCGCAGCGCCGCGCCGGGAGAGCCGGTGAAGATCACGGTCACGCGGAACGGGTACGAGCCCTGGCGCGTGGAGGCGAGGGCGGGCGTGCCGCTCACGCTCGTCGTCACGCGGACGACCGACGAGACCTGCGCGACCGAGCTCGTGCTGCCCGAGTACGGGATCGAGCGGAAGCTCCCGCTCGGCGAGCCGGTGACGATCACCTTCACGCCGGCGAGGACCGGTTCGCTCCGCTACTCCTGCGCGATGAAGATGTTCCAGGGCGTCATCGAGGTGCGCTGACCCGGTCGCGGAGGGGCGCCCGCCCGCCGGCGAGGGGAGGGCCCGGGCGAGCGCGGCGCCGGGGGTCCCGCGCCGCTACCCACGATCCATGGGAAACGTCGCCTACGGTTCGCGGGAGGGGCGAGGAATCCTGACCGCGACGATCGTCGCCTCGGGGGTCGCGTTCCTCGACATGACGATCGTGAACGTGGCGCTCCCGTCCATCGGCCGCTCCCTCGGGGCCGGCCTCGCCGGGCTCCAGTGGACGGTGGACGCGTACCTCCTCACGCTCACCGCGTTCCTGTTGCCCGGGGGCGCGCTCGGCGATCGGGTGGGCCGGCGGCGGGTGTTCGTCGTCGGCCTCGTCTCGTTCGCCGTCGCCTCCGCGCTGTGCGGCCTCGCGCCCGGCCCGCGCGGCCTCGTCCTCGCGCGGGCGGTCCAGGGGCTCGCGGCCGCGCTCCTCGTCCCGGGATCGCTCGCGATCCTGCGCGCGTCCTTCCGGCCCGAGGACGCCGGCCGGGCGGTCGGCACCTGGGCGGGCCTCTCCGGCGTCGCGACGGCGGTCGGGCCGCTCGCAGGCGGCTGGCTGGCGGAGGCGGTCTCGTGGCGCGCGATCTTCTTCGTGAACGCGCCGCTCGCGGCCGTCGCGCTCCGCGCCGCGCTCCGCTCCGTTCCGGAGTCGCGCGATCCCGGGCGCGGCCGCGTGGACGTGCTCGGGGCGGCCCTCGCGGCGGCCGGCCTCGGCGGGATCGTCGTCGCCCTCATCGAGGGGGGCGCCCACGGCGGGACGGTCGTCTGGATTGCCGGTGGGGCGGGCGTCGCGGCGCTCGCCGCGTTCCTCCTCGTCGAGGCGCGCCGGACCGATCCGATGCTCCCGCTGTCGCTGTTCGGCGCGCGGACGTTCTCGGCGGTGAACGCGGTGACGCTCGCCGTCTACTTCGCGCTCGGCGGCGCCCTCTTCCTCGCCGTGCTCCAGCTCCAGGTCGGCGCCGGCTGGTCGCCGCTCGCGGCGGGCGCGGCGCTCACTCCGGTCACCCTGCTCGTGCTCGTACTCTCGCCCCCGGCGGGGCGGCTCTGCGCGCGCTCCGGGCCGCGGCGCCTGCTCGTCGCGGGGCCGCTCGTCTGCGCGGTGGGCCTCGCGCTCCTCGGGCGGGTGGGCGCGGGGGCCGGGTACGCGCGGGACGTGCTGCCCGGAGTCGCGGCGCTCGGGGTGGGGCTCGGGCTCACGGTCGCGCCGCTCACGACGGCGGTGCTCGTGGCCGCGCCGGCGGAGCGGGCCGGGATCGCCTCGGCGGTGAACAACGCGGTGGCGCGGCTCGCGGGGCTCCTCGCGGTCGCAGCGCTGCCGCTCGCCGGCGGCATCTCCGCGGCGCAGCTCGCGCAGGGGACACTCGGCGCCGGATACCGGCGCGCCATGCTCCTCGCCGCGGCGGTCGCGGCGCTCGGCGGAGCCGTCGCGGCCGCGACGCTCGGGGCTACGGACGCGCCTCGCCGGCGTGCGCTCGGCGCTCCGGCCGGAGCCCCGCCGGCACCACGGCCCGCTCCACGAGGTCGAACGCCGCCTCCACCGCGAGCGCCAGGACCGCCGCCGGGATCGCACCCTCGAGGATGAGCGGGACCGAGGCGAGCCGGACGCCGGTGAGGATCGGCTGGCCGTAGCCGCCGGCCCCGACGAGCGCCCCGAGCGTCGCGGTCCCGACGGTGATGACGGCGGAGGTCTTCACGCCCGCGAGGATCGCGGGCGCCGCGAGCGGCAGCTCGATCGTCCGGAGCCGCGCGCCCGGCGAGATGCCGAGGGCGAGGGCGGACTCGCGCAGCTCGGGCGCGATGCCGGTGAGCCCTTCGTGCGTGTTCCGGACGATCGGGAGGAGCCCGTACAGGAACAGCGCCGCGACGGCGGGGCCCCCGCCGATGCCGAGGAGCGGGATCATGAACACGAGCAGCGCGAGCGAAGGGATGGTCTGCACGACCCCCACGGCGGCGAGGACGATCCGTCCCACGCGGGGGCGGCGCGCCGCGACGACGCCGAGCGGCACCGCGACGGCGATGGCGGCGAGGAGCGCGGCCGCCACGAGCGCGAGGTGCTCTCGCGTCCGGTGGAGGATGCGGGAGGGGGCGCTCTCGACGGAGAACCGGGGCGCGATCCCGAGGGCGTCCCGCAGGAGCTCTGCGGCGACCTCCTCGGCGGGCCGGCGGTCGAGCTGGACGCGCGCGTTGAGCGCGATCATCTCGGCGGCGGAGAGGCGCCCCTCGAGCCGGCGCAGCGCGGCGAGCGCCGCGGGGGCGCGGCGCGCGAGGTCCTCGCGGTAGACGAGGACGGCGCGGTAGTCCGGGAAGACGCGGCGGTCGTCCTCGAGGAGGACGAGGTCGAGCCGCGCGATCTGCGGGTCGGTCGTGTACACGTCGGTGGCGTCGATCTCTCCGGCGGCGAGGGCCCTGTAGGCGAGGTCGTGCTCGAGGCCGCGGACCGAGCGCGGGCGCAGGCCGTAGCCGGCGCGCAGCGCGGGCCACCCGTCGGCGCGGTCGAGGAACTCGTTCGTGAGCCCGAGCCGGAGCTCCGGGTGCGCCGCCAGGTCGGAGAGGCGCGCGAGGCCGAGCCGCGCCGCCACGTCACGCCGGACCCCGACGGCATAGCGATCCTCGAACCCGAGCGAGCGCGTGATCGCGACGCCCTGGGCCGCGAGCGCGTCGCGCAGCGCGCCCTCGTCGAGCGGCGCGCGCGCGGCGAGGACCTCGCGCGCGAGCGTGCCGGTGTAGTCCGGGTAGAGGTCCACGTCGCCACGCCGCAACGCCTCCCACAGCACGCGCGTGCCGCCGAGCGCGGAGCGGTGGACCGCCGGTGTCCCCGCGGACGCGATGAGCTGCGTCGCGAGCTCGCCCAGGATCACCGACTCGGTGAACGCCTTCGAGCCGACGCGCAGCGGCGGCTCGGGTGCGGCGGCGGTCGCGGCGAGCAGGGCCGCGAGGGCGGGGCCGAGGGTCACGCGCCCGGCTCCCGGGGGAGGACCAGGCGGCGCTGCGCGCCGACGAAGCGCGCGACGAACGGCTCGGCAGGGGCCCGGGCGAGGTCGTCCAGCGAGCCCTCCTGCACGACGTGACCCTCGCGCAGCAGGACGAGGCGCGACGAGAAGAACGCCGCCTCGGCGAGGTCGTGCGTGACGAACACGACCGTCTTGCCGAGATCGTCGAACGCGCGGCGGAGGTCCTCCTGGAGGTCCGCGCGGGTGAGCGGATCGAGGGCGCCGAGCGGCTCGTCGAGGAGGAGAACCTCGGGGTCGAGGAAGAGCGCGCGCACGAGCGAGACGCGCTGCGCCTGCCCTCCGGAGAGCGCGCGCGGGAAGCGCGAGAGCGCGGCGATGGGGAGCCGCGCGAGCGCGGCGAGCTCCGCGAGCCGGCGGGTGATGCGCGCCCGCTCCCAGCCGAGGTGGCGCGCGACGAGCGTCGCGTTGTCCGCGCCGGTGAGGTGGGGGAAGAGCCCGCCGCCCTGCACCACGTAGCCGACGCGCCGCCGGAACGCGGGATCGTCGCCGCGCACGGGCTCGCCGGCGAAGCGGACCTCGCCCGCGTCGGGGAGGACGAGCCCGAGCAGCAGCCGGAGGAGGGTGGACTTTCCCGAGCCGCTCTCGCCGAGGAGCGCCACCGTCTCGCCGCGCCGCACGGCGAGGGTGACGGGGCCGACGACGGCGCCGCCGGGGTGGCGCTTCGTCGTGCCGAGCAGCTCGATGAGGGCCGAGGACAACCGACGTTGGAGTGGCGGCGCGCGCCGGCACGCACAACTCCCACGGGGGGACACACGACGTCTTCGCGGGGCCGGAACGCGGTAGGGTGGCGTCGAACGGGGCCGCCGCGGTGGCCCGGGCCCGACCGGGCACTCACGACTGGACCGAGGAGGACGCGTGGCGAGCGAAGAGGAACTGAAGGCGGAGCTCGAGAAGCTCAAGGCGGAGAATGCGGCCCTGAAGTCGCGCGGCAGCAAGGGCGTGTCGCTGAAGGTGAGCGAGAAGGGCGGGGTCTCGGTGTACGGCCTCGGCCGCTTCCCCGTGACGCTCTACCTGGAGCAGTGGCTGAAGCTCCTCGACATGGCCGAGGACATCCGGGGCTTCATCAAGGAGAACGAGGGCCGGCTGAAGAAGAAGGAGTGACGGCGCCCGCCTCGGCGGGCGCCGCCGAACGCCCGCCGCGGCAGGCGGTTCGAGTACCCGCTCGCAGCGGCGGACCTCCGTGGATCTCCCTCGCCGCCGCGAAGCGGTGGAAACGTCGGGTGAGGGGGCAGCGGGGCGCTTCTCCCGCAGCCCGCTACGTGGGCAGGCGACGGCGCAGGGCTCCTTCTCCGGCGACGACTCGGAGCGCGACGAGGTCCTCGGTGCACGCGTTGCCGGTGAAGCCCGCCGAGTACTTCGCGGCGCCGGTCGCGGGCCTAACGGCCTGCCAGCGCGCCGGCGCTCGTGCTTCAGCGGCCGAGCTTCAGGAACGTGAGCGTGTCCCGGATGATGCCGATGACGACCCAGACGAACACGGCCCCGAGCAGGAATACCGCGAAGACGAGGAGCGAGAGGTACCGCGCGGGGAGCCCGAAGTAGATCGCGAGCGGCGAGAAGAGGTAGCCCACGAAGAACAGCGCGACGAGCATCGTGAGCGCGCTCCACTTCGCGCCCACCTCGCCGCCGACGATCGCCTGGCGGAGCCGGATCGCCTGGAACACGTTCAGCCCCATGACCGCGATCGCGCCCGCGGCCAGCACGTAAGCCAACAGATCCATGGATTCCCCCCGGGGGTGCTCGGCTAGTCGCCGAGGATCTCCCGCATCCTGCGGCCGATCTCGTCGGCCTTCTTCCTGCTGATGAACATCCTCGTGAGCTTCTCCACCTCTTCCGCGGCGCGGACGAGGTCCCTCGGCTTCGGCCCGGTCTTGGCGAGGATGTCGAGCGCCTGGCCCGCGTGTCCGCCCAGCTCCGCGGCGACGATCTCGCGAAGCCTTTCGAGCGGCGCCGGTTCCGCGGCGGGCGCGCTCGGGCCGGTCGGCTCGCCGCTCGGAGCGCCCGCGACCCGGAGGCGCCGCACGACCTGGGTGAGCGACATCGAGAGGAGCTGCGGGTTCGCCTGCACCGTCGAGAGGACGAGCAGCCACGAGCGGTCCACCGTCCGGACGAGCACGAGCCCGTCCGCGTACCGCAGCTCGAGCGCGCCGTTCTCGCCGGCCATCCACTCCTGGTAGTAGCCGTCGCTGCACAGTCCGCGCGCGAGCGCGCGCAGGCCGGCCGGCTCGAACACCGGTGGGAAGGCCGAGGCGACGACGTCCCCGTGCTCGTCGAACAGGAGGCTCCCGACGACGCCGGGAACGGCCGCGAGCTGCTGCAGCGCGGAATCGTGGTGAGCGGCCGCGATCATGGCTTCCTCGGCGCGGGCCGGGAGAGGAGCGCGCGCAGCTGCGCGATGACGGGATCGATCGCGACGTCGGGCGCGAGGGCGACGCAGAGGTACTGGGCCTGCGAGTGCAGCAGCACGAACGGCTCGCGGCCGCCCGTGGCCGCCACGCCGAGGTCGTGGAGCCCGAACGCCTCCGCCACGGCCGCCGCGTGCGTCATCGCGAGGTAGAGCCCGTTCGCGGCGAGCGTCTCGAGCGCGGCACCGGACTCGCCCATGGGGCGGCCGTCCTTGCCGAACCTCACGACCTGCGTGACGCCGCGGATGGCGCGGATCTGATCGAAGAGCGGGGCGCGTGCGGGCGCCGGCGGTGCGGAGGCGGGGAGGGGAGGCGGCGGCCGCGCCGCGGCGGTCCCGGGCGTCGGGGCGGATGGCGCGGGCGTGTCGCGGCGCTCCTCGTCGAGGTGGCGGTGCGCCTCGAGCAGGAGGTGAGCCATGCTCTTCTCGATCGTGCGGTGCAGCGTCGTCGTGTTCGGGTGGAGGTCGAACGATCCCTCCGGCCACGCGAGAATCCGCCGGACCGCGCGTTCGCCGGCGAGGCCGTCCGCCTCAGCGTGCACGATCCCGCCCTCGACGAAGTAGAGGTGGCCGGAGTTCCCCTGCGAGCTGATCGTGACGAGCCCCGAGAAGCCGTTCATCGACCAGACCTGCAGCAGGTCGACGAGCGGCAGGTTCTCGATCGCGCCCTGAAATCCGGAGCGGGTCGAGGTCGAAGGGCCTTTTATGTCGTCGTGCCTCACGTCGGTGCCGGTGCGCCAGTATCGCTCGCGCTCGTCGCCTCGCTCCAACTTCCAGTCGATTCGATAGCGCGCGATTCGGACGAAGCCGGAGATCCCCTGGGCGAGTGATCGCACAAAGGAACCGCGTCGGGGAACCCCGTGTTCACGGGAGGTGCGTCATTACGGCGCAGGGCGAGCACGCCCCTTCGAGGGGTCGAGCGGGCTGAACGGGCGCTTCCGGCTGCGCCGTGCTGCGCGCACCGCGTGCACTGCGGCGCTGTGTCGCGCCCGTCGCGCCGAGCCGCGCGCGAGCCGGTGCGTGGCGCCGCCGCCGTCGGGAGTCCGGCGCCTCGGAAGATCGTGCCGGGCGGCGCCTCGCGCGCGGGCGGCCCGCCGGGGTATTCTCGCGAGGGATCGGGGGAGAGCGAGCGGTGGAGCGAGCGCCCGCGCGGAAGTGCGCGCGCTCGGTCCGGCGCCTGGAGCTGCGATGGAATTCTCGTGCGACCGCTGTCAACGGCGGTTCTCCACGAGCGACGAGCCGACGCCGGGCTGCGCGTACCGGATCCGCTGCGACTGCGGCAACCTGATCTCGCTCGCGCTGCCGCTCCCGCCGGAGCCGCGCGTCGAGCCGGAGCCGCCCGCGCCGGAGCCGCGCGCACGGCCTGAGCCCCCCGCGCCGGAGCCTCGTGCCGAGCCGGAGCGCCCCGCGTCCGCGCGCGAGCTGCGCGCAGACCCGGAGCGGCCCGCGCCCGACCCGCGGGTCGAGCCGGATCCGTTCGCCCAGTCCGCCGGGTCACACGACCGGGCGCCGACGCTTCGGCTCCCCCTCGCGAAGCGCGATCCACTCGCTCGCGCCGACGAGTCGACCGAGTTCCGTATCACCGGGGAGGTCTCGTTCGACGACGTCCTGCGGCGCACGCGCTGGCGGGGATTCCTCGCCGGCTGCGCCGCGGGTGCGCTCGCCGCAGCGCTCGTCGCGGCGGTGCTCGCCCTCTCGGGACCGCGCGCGACGCCGTCCGGGCCCGCGACCGTCTCGCACCCGCCTCCGGCGGCGGCCCTCGCCGACGCACCGGCGCGAGATTCGGGAGCGGGCGCGGCCCCGCCGACCGCCGCCGTCTCGCCTCGGGCGGCCGCGCCCGGCCCGGTCGGCCCCATCGCTGCGCCGCGTCGCGCCGCGGGGACGGGCCCGAAGGCGAAAGAGGACGGCGCAGGGGCGCCCGACCGGACCGCGGCGCCGGCCGTCGGGCTCTCGCTTCGCGAGGACGCGGCGCGTGCCGCCGGCGAACCAGCGGCCGCTCCCGATCCGACGCCTGGTTCGGCCCCACCCGGGCCGCCCTCCGCCGCGCCGACGCCCGCCGCGGCAGAGGAAGCGCACGTCGCTCCGGCGCCGGCCGCCGACGGGGTCCCCACGCCGCGCGCGCTCGACGAGCGCGCGGTCGCCGCCGCGCTGCGCGATCGCCAAGGCGCGCTCGAGGGGTGCGCCGCCGCGACGCTCGCCGAGGCGGAGGTGGCGCGTGGCCTCGCGCTCCGGCTCGTCTTCGTCGTGGAGCCGACCGGCCGCGTCTCCGCCGCGCGGATCGACGATCCGGAGATCGACCAGGCGCCGCTCGGGGTCTGCATCGCCCGGCTCGCGCGCGCGATGTCGTTCGCGCCGTTCGACGGCGAACGGGTCGAGGTCGCGCTGCGCGTGCGCGTCGGCGCCCGGTGATCCGCCGCGGCGCGGCGGCGCGATCCCTTTGGTTGCGCTCGCCGTGAGGGTCTGGCACGAAGACGGGATGGATCCCACTCCCGGCGAAGACGTCGTGACGTACGACGGCGCGACCACGATCGGCTTCCAGCTCCTACCGGACGTGACCCCGCTGTACGAGCGGCTCGGGTTCCGCTTCGGCGCCATCGGCGATCGCGGCACGAACCGGGGGCTCGAGGCGGCGCGCGCAGGCCAGGTCGACGTGGCGGGGGTCCTGCGCGAGCTCTCGGCGCAAGAGAAGGCCGAGCTGCGCTGCGTGCTCGTCGGCCACGACGCGCTCGGCGTGTTCGTGAGCGAGCGGAACCCCGTGCGTGGCCTCTCGCGCGCGGAGCTGAAGGGTCTCTTCACCGGACGCATCCGGACATGGAAGGCGGTGGGCGGCGACGGGCCGGTGCTCCCCGTCACGGAGATCAAGACGGGCGGCCGCGGCACGGTCATCGAGCTGCGGCGGCTCGCGCTCGGCGGGGAGGAGTACGGTCCGACGAAGGAGTACGAGGACGCGCCCGACTGCCTGCGCCACGTCGCCTCGGACCCGAGCGCCGTGACGGCGGCTTCGATGTCGATGGCGATCCCAGGCGTGCGGGCGATCGCGATCGACGGTGCGGACCCGACGGCCGAGAACGTGCGCGCCGGTGTGTACCCGCTCGGCCGACCGATGTACCTCGTCGCGCGCGCGCCCGCTCCCGCGCGCGTCGAGGCCCTCTTCGCGCTCATGCTCTCCCGGGAAGGACAGGCGGTCGTCGGCCGGAAGTTCACGCCTGCCGTGTGAGACCTGCGCGCACCGGCGCGCATGCCGCGCCGGCTTTCGTTGAACCATTCGTCCGTTCCGCGGTAGCTTCCCATGCACGATGAGTAGAGGCGCCGCCGCGACGTCGGCGCCCCCGCGTAGCACGGAGGCCCCCGATGGCGAAGAGCGGACGGCACTTCCTCCAGATCCCAGGGCCCACGAACGTGCCGGACCGGATCCTCCGGGCGATCGCGCAGCCGACGATCGATCACCGCGGTCCCGACTTCGCGAAGCTCGGTAAGGAGGTGCTCGAGGGGCTGCGCCCGATCTTCAAGACGTCGGGCCCGGTCGTGATGTACCCGGGCTCCGGCACCGGCGCGTGGGAAGCGGCGCTCGTGAACACGCTCTCGCCGGGCGACAAGGTGCTCATGTTCGAGACCGGCCAGTTCGCGACCCTCTGGAAGGAGGTGGCGCTCCGGTTCGGCCTCGTCGTGGACTTCGTCCCCGGCGACTGGCGCAGCGGCGTCGACCCGAAGGTCGTGGAGGCGAAGCTCGCGGACGACAAGGGCCACGCCATCAAGGCCGTCGCGGTCGTCCACAACGAGACCTCCACCGCCGTCGCGAGCCGCGTCGCCGAGATCCGGAAGGCGATCGACGCCGCGCGGCACCCCGCGCTCTTCATGGTGGACACCGTCTCGTCGCTCGCGTGCATCGACTACCGCCACGACGAGTGGGGCGTGGACGTGTCGCTGAGCGCCTCGCAGAAGGGGCTCATGCTGCCGCCCGGCCTCTCCTTCAACGCGCTGAGCGAGAAGGCGATCGCCGCGACGAAGACCGCGCGCCTGCCGCGCTCGTACTGGGACTGGCAGCAGATGCTGCGCGACAACGCGGGCGGGTTCTTCACCTACACCCCCTCGACGAACCTCCTCTACGGGCTCCGCGAGGCGCTCGCGATGCTGAACGAGGAGGGGCTCGACGCGGTGTTCGCGCGGCACGCCCGCCACGGCGCGGCGGCGCGGGCGGCCGTGAGCGGCTGGGGCCTCGAGCTCGTCGCGACGGACCCGCGGGAGTACAGCGCCTGCGTGACCGCGGTCGTCATGCCGTCCGGTCACGACGCGGACGCGCTCCGCAAGCTCGTCCTCGACCGCTTCGACATGTCGCTCGGGACCGGCCTCGGGAAGCTCAAGGGGAAGATCTTCCGCATCGGCCACCTCGGCGACTTCAACGATCTCATGCTCGCGGGGACGCTGGCGGGCGTGGAGATGGGGCTCGCCCTGGCCCGCGTGCCGTTCCGCAAGGGCGGCGTCGCCGCCGCGCTCGATCGCCTCGCAGCCGCGTAGCCAACCGAGGAGGGTGAACCCGTGTCCGTTCCCGTGATCTCGCTGATCGCGCTGCTGGTCGCGATCGTCGTCTCCGTCTTCTTCAGCTCGCTCAACATCGGCGCGCTCGCAGTCGGTCTCGCGCTCGTCGTCGGTTACTTGGGCGGCATCAAGGTCGATCAGATCGTGAAGGGGTTCCCCACGAGCCTCTTCATCCTGCTCGCCGGGACCACGTACCTGTTCTCGATCGCGAACACGAACGGCACGCTCGAGAAGGTGTCGAGCTACGCGGTCCGGGCGGTGCGCGGTCGGGCGGCGCTCCTCCCGATCGTCCTGTTCGTGCTCGCGTTCGGGCTCTCGGCGATGGGCCCCGGCCAGATCACGACATCCGCGCTGCTCTCCGGTCCCGCGATGCTGCTCGCCGAGCAGGTCGGGATCGCGCCCCTCCTCATGGCGCTCGTCGTCGGGAACGGCGCCCAGGCCGGCGCCATGTCGCCCATCGCGCCCCCCGGCATCATCTCCGCGAACCTCCTCGCCAAGATGGGCCTCACGGGCGTGAGCGGATACCTCTGGCTCAACATGTTCATCGTCCACGCGGCGGTGACGGTCCTCGCGTACTTCCTCTTCGGCGGGCTCGCGCTGTGGCGCGCCGGAAAGACCGCGAGCGCGGCGGCGGTGCTGTCGGCACCCGTCGCGCCTCCGACCCGCAGCCAGCTCGCGACCCTCGTCGGCATCTTCGCGCTCATCGTCGCGGTCGTGGCGTTCAAGGTGGACCTCGGCCTCGGCGCCTTCCTCGTCGGCGCGCTCCTGTCGCTCTTCAAGGCGGTCGACGAGCCGAAGGCGATCAAGGCGATGCCGTGGGGCACCATCCTGATGGTGACCGGC
>WNGF01002386.1_pt1 | contig 26357 bp, 24 predicted proteins | sample 5400641 | NCBI WGS metagenome assembly WNGF01 (sample SAMN13153371, study PRJNA577476) | soil metagenome | isolation source: 80 cm soil or saprolite under grassland replicate 2 | place: USA:California | collected 2016-06-15 | reverse complement strand
GTGCCCGGCCGGCGAGATCGGCCAGGTAGCGGGCGATCTGCGCGCCGCCTTCGACCGGGCGCAGCGCGGCGGGGACCAGGCCGCCGCCGTCGGCGATCACGGTGGCGGCGGGGTCCAGCAGGCCGATGAGGGCGCCGATATCCTTGGCTTCCCAGGCCTTTTTGAAGTCCCGGACGAGGCCGGCGCGCTGGGCTGCGGGGGCCGCGGGAGCCCGGGACGCACGGATCCGGCGGCGGGCCGAGGAGGCCAGCTGGCGGCAGGCCGCCGGGGTCCGGCCGGTGATCTGGGCCACCTCGGCGAAGGAGTAGCCGAAAACGTCGTGCAAGATGACCGCGACCCGCTGGGCCGGGGTCACCGATTCGAGCACGACCAGGAAGGCCATGGTGACCGACTCATCCAGGGTGACCCGGTCGGCCGGGTCGGCCGTGGCGGCGCCCGGCCGCCCGCTGGTCCACTCGGCAGGTTCGGGCAGCGGCTCGGGGATCCACTCGCCCACGTAGCGCTCCCGCCGGGCCCGCGCCGAGCCGAGCAGGTCCAGGCAGATCCGGCTGGCGACCGTGGTCAGCCAGCCGCCGGCCGATTCGATGGCCTGCTGCTGCTGCCCGGACATGGCGTACCAGCGGGCGTAGGTCTCCTGCACGGCGTCCTCGGCCTCGGCCAGCGAGCCCAGCAGCCGGTAGGCCAGATTGATCAGCTGGCGCCGCTCGCTCATGATCGCGTCCAGGCCCGGACCGGGCCGGCCGCCTCCTGGCCCGTACCGGGTGCTCATGGTGCCGGCCGCCTCCCTTGGTCGCATCTGCCCTCACCAGTTCGACGACGCACCGCACCGGAATGTGAGGCCGGCGCGCCGTGGCCTGACATTCCGGCGGGTTGCGTCGTCGTACTGCTGAGACGAACACACATCCAGCGAACAGGAAAGCTCAGCGGCATGATGACCGGCTCATCCGCCCAGCGATCGCGCCTGGCCCGGCGAGCGGGCCCGCGACGTGTTCGACCACCCGTACGCCTACGCCGGCCGCCGCGGCGTCCGCACCACTGCCCGCGCCGCCTAGCCGGCACCACATCCATGGAGGAAGCCATGAACTCCGCCCCCGCGACCGTCGCGATCCCGGGCTACCTGGCCGGCACCTGGAAGGCCGACCCGGTGCACTCCGAGATCGCCTTCTCTGTCCGGCACCTCATGATCAGCAAGGTGCGCGGCCGGTTCACCAGCTACGACGTCACGATCGTCACCAGCGAGGACCCACGGGGCTCGTCGGTTGCCGCGATGATCGACCTCGCGTCCATCGACACCGGCAGCGAACCGCGTGACAACCACCTCCGCTCCGCCGACTACTTCGAGGTCGAGAAGTACCCGGCGATGAGCTACCGCTCCACCGGCATCCGCCGGACCGGCGACGGCTGGGTCATCGACGGTGAGCTGACGTTGCACGGCGTCACCCGGCAGGTGCCGCTGACCGGCGAGGTGAACGGGATCGGCCCGGACCCGTGGGGCGGGCAGCGGGCCGGCTTTTCCGCGACCGCGCAGATCAGCCGGCGCGACTTCGGCATCGACATCACCATCCCGATGGACGGCGGTGGCGTCGCGGTCGGCGACAAGGTGTCGATCAGCCTCGAGATCGAGGCCGTCCTCCAGAAGTGACCCGGCCTGGGCGGGCTGCCGCACACCGGCAGCCAAGTCCCCCGCCCCGAGCAGCGATAACCACCCGAATGTTCATGCCGGCCCGAGGAGAAGCCACATGCCAGCAGCCCAGGCAACAGCCAGCAAAGCGACGTTCAGCCGCTTCCATGACGCCGTGAACACCGGCGATGCGGAGCTCATCTCGGAGACGATCGATGAGGTCGTCGAGCCGGACGTGCTGTTCCACGCGCCAGTGCCGACTGGCGCGACGGGGGCGCAAGCGCTCAAGCAAGTGTGGGCGGTGCTCCTTCGCGCGTTCCCCGACCTTCACGTTGCGGTCGAGGATGTGATCGCGGAGGGGGACAAGGTCGTCGCCAGGAACACCGTTACCGGGACCCACCAGGGCGAGTACAGGGGCCTCCCGCCAACCGGCAAATCCATCGCCTACAACGAGATCTTCATCTTCCGCTTCGCCGGCAGCCGAATCGCCGAGATCTGGGGGGTCGTCGACGTCCTCTCACAGATGAAACAGCTCGGCATGATTCCCGCCTAGCGAAGCCCCGTTCACCCGCCATGAGCACGATCTTCGTCAGCGAAGCGACCGGCAAGGTAGGCCGTCATGTCGTGTCAGGATTGCTTGAGCGCGGCGAGCACAAGCGCGCTCGTCCCCGACCCGCGGAGGGCCAGCCTCCCTGACGGCCCCAAACTGGTGTCGGGCAACATCCGTGAGCCACCCAGGTTCGCCGGTCACCTCGACGAGGTCGGCGCACTGTTCCTGGCGTGGCCCTTCCTCACCGCCGACGGCGCAGACAACGTCGTGCAGTCGCTCGCCAGCCGGGCGCAAACAGAGACGACGATCGTCTCACGTTGCCTTCGCTCTGTCATGACACGGAAGTCCGCGGGCAGGTGAGATGCCGCCCCGGACACCAGAACTGCATCAACATACGAAAGGAGGCGGGGCGATGAAGGCCATCCGCATCCACGAACCAACAGGCATCAATGGGCTTGTCTACGAAGAGGCGCCCGATGCCACGCCCGGGCTCTGCGACGTGCTGGTCAAGGTCGCCGCGTGCGGCATCACGCACAACGAGCTGGACTGGCCTATCTGGACCTGCCGGGCCGGTCATCAGCGGACCTCGATCATCCCCGGCCACGAGGTGTCGGGGATCGTCGCCGCGCTGGGATACGGGACGGCCGGAATGGCCGTCGGCGACGAGGTGTTCGGGCTGACCGACCAATTCCGTGACGGGGCGGCCGCCGAGTACGCCGCCGTGGAGGCCCGTAACCTGGCCCCGAAGCCGCACACCGCCGACCACGTCCACGCCGCGGCGGTGCCGCGGGCCGGCCTGACGGCGTGGCAGGCCCTGTTCGACCACGGAAGGCTGGCCAGGGGGCAGACGGTGGTCATCCACGGTGCGGGCGGCGCGGTCGGATCGACAGCGGTCCAGCTTGCCCGCTGGGCCGGCGCGCAGGTGATCGGGACCGGGCGCAGCCGGGCCCGGCCGCTGGCCACCGAGCTGGGCGCCGACCGCTTCATCGCGCTGGACGCCGACCGCCTCGAGGACGCGGCCGGCCAGGCCGACCTGGTATTGGACACGATCGGCGGCGAGGTGCTCGCCCGCTCGCTCGCCCTCCTCAGGCCCGGAGGGACGCTGGTCACGATCAAGGCCGCCGCGCAGCCACCCGCCAGCCGGGACGACATCAGCACGGTCGTCTTCGTCCAGGAGTCCAGCCGCGCTCAGCTGACCGAGCTCGCCCGCCTGGTCGATGAGGGGCACCTGCGCCCCCAGGTCGGCGCGGTATACCCGCTCGCCGAAGCAGCCAAGGCATACAACGCGAAAGCCGCCGGTGGCGAGCTCGCGCGGGTTGGTCTCGCGGTACCAGCGCAGGCCGGCCTTTCCCGTGAGGTAGTAGTACGCCTGGCCACCGACCACCCGGTTGATCGTCCGCCCGTTCGGCGGGGCAGTCTGGTCGCTGACGTAATTCCAGTCCTTGCCGGAGAACGTGATGTCGTCCGTCCCGGCGCTACGGCCGCCCGGGTCAAGCGAAGAGATATCCGAGTACGTAATCCGCACATGACTGGAGTGCGCAAGCGCGGTCCCGGACGCGGCCGCGGCCTGGCGCACCATGGCCGCGGTGAGCACGGTGCCAGCATGGCCGGATCGTTCCCGGTCGGCCGCGCCGCTCCATTGCGGGTGGTGTGAAGGGATAGGTGAGTTCGTTCGGGGTGAACGTGCTCATTGATGCCTCCGATGATTGGTGCAGGTGGATGGTGGTGAGGTTGTCGCGCGTTCCGTTGAACTTCGGTGGCGGTCCTCATGATCGTCAGTCGGCGATCACGTTGTCTTGGCCGACGTCAGGAGCTCGTGAGGATGACGAGTTGCTGGGTCGCTCGGGTCATCGCGACATAGCGGTCGACCGCTCCTTCGATGCCCTTGCCGAACGCCTCTGGGTCGATGAGGACGACCAGGTCGAACTCGAGCCCCTTCGACAGCTCGGGGGTCAGCGACCGGACGCGGGACGTCGCCCGGAACGTGGGATCGCCGATGACGCAGGCGATCCCGTCGGCATGCGCGGCGAGCCAGGTGTCGAGGATCGAGCCCAGATCCGAAGCAGATCCGTGTACAACGGGGACGTCGCTGCTGCGGATGGAGGTCGGCACGTTGGCGCCCGGGAGCACGGCCCGGATGACCGGCTCGGCTTCCGCCATGACCTGTTCCGGCGTCCGGTAGTTGATGCTCAGGGTGGCCAGGTTGATCCGGTCGAGCCCGATCCGCTCGAGCCGTTCCTGCCACGACTCCGTGAACCCGTGCCGGGCCTGGGCACGGTCCCCGACGATGGTGAAGCTCCGGGACGGGCAGCGGCGCAGCAGCATCTGCCACTCCGCGTCGGTCAGTTCCTGAGCCTCGTCCACGACGATGTGCGCGAACGGGCCGGCGAGCAGGTCCGGGCTGGCGCTGGGCAGCGCGGCCTCATTGACCAGGGCGTCCTGGAAGTCCTCGCCGCGCAGCATCGTCACCAGACCTACGCCGTATTCGTCGTCCGCGGCCTCGATCAGGTCGTCGACGACCCGGGCCATCTGCTCGCGTTCAGCGGCGACCGCGGCGTCATGCCGGCGCTTACGTCGTGATGCCTCCGGGTCGCCGAGCCGCTGCCGTGCTGCGTCCAGGAGCGGCAGGTCGGACACCGTCCAGGCCTGGGCGTCCTCGCGCTGCAGCTGCTGAATGTCATCGGGGCTGAGCCAGGGAGCGCACAGTCGCAGGTAGGCCGGTACCGACCACAGGTCTCCGATAAGGTCAGCCGCTTCGATCAGCGGCCATGCGCGGTTGAGGGCAGTGAGCAGCTCCCTGTTCTGCAGCAGCGACTTCCGGAGCAGGTCAGCCGAGACGTCGCCGTCATGCTTGTCCATCAGGATCGTGAGCAGCTCTTCCCAGATCTCGTCGCGCGCCTCGTTGTGCGGAGTACTGGGATCTGGTGCTTCGAACGCCTCAGCCCAGTCCTCGGCGCTCAGCCAGATGTCGGACCAGTGGGTCGTGACCGTCATCCCCTTGGTGGGCGGATTCTCGTAGAACCTGACGGCTGTCTCGATCGCCTTCACCAGGTTCGCGGACGACTTCAGGAGGGCCACGTCCGGGTCGGTCTCGACCGCTGCTGCGGCTCCCTCGGCGACGAGGTCCCGCAGGGTGCTGGTCTGCACGCCCTCCTCTCCGAGGCTGGGGAGGACGTCGGCGACGTAGGCCAGGTAGGGCTGGTGCGGACCGATGAACAGCACGCCGCCCCGGCGGTGACCGAGGCGGGGGTCGGAGTAGAGGAGGTAGGCGGAGCGGTGCAGCGCGACGACGGTCTTGCCCGTACCCGGACCGCCGTCGACGACGAGAGTGCCGCGGGATCCGGCGCGGATGATGGCGTCCTGGTCGGCCTGGATGGTGCCGAGCACGTCTCGCATCCGGGGCGACCGGCTGCTGCCCAGGCTGGCGATGAAGGCGGACTGGTCGTCGAGCGCGGCGTGCCCGTCAAACCCGTCCGGGGTGAACACCTCGTCCCAGTAGTCGCTGATCCGGCCGCGGGTCCAGCGATACCGGCGGCGGCTGGCCAGGCCCATCGGGTTGGCGTGGGTCGCTCCGAAGAACGGCTCAGCCGCGGGTGAGCGCCAGTCGACCAGCAGCCGGCGACCCGCGCTGTCGGTGAGGCCAAGCCGTCCGATGTACACGGGTTCGGGGTTGTCTGCGCTGACGATGTGCCCGAGGCACAGGTCCAGACCGAAGCGACGCAGGGTGCGCAGGCGAGCGGTCAGCCGGTGGATCTCCATGTCCCGGTCCATCGCCTTCTGGCCTATGCCGCCGGGCGCCTTGCGCTTGGCATCGAGGCGGCCGGACAGCTCGGCGATCGACTGCTCGAGGCTCTCCGCGATGGCCGCGAAGTGCTGCTCGTCGCCGCCGATCAGCGCCGGGTCGGCCTTGGCGGACAGGTGGCCGGGAAGGTCAAACGCGCTGGTAGTCAGGGGGTTCACGGCATCAGCTCCGATCTGAGGTCGCTGGCAGCCATTGGCGCAGCAAGGCGCCTGGACCGGCGTGACGAACCTGGTAGCCTGGCTCGGCGATCCCGCGTGGTTCACGCGGACGCTGGCGACCTTTCCCGGCTGACCGCGTCGAGCAGCAGAGTCGCGGCCACCGTCGCCCCGTCGGTGCGGATCGCGCCGGCCACGGCGGTCGCTCGTGCGCGGATCGCCTCGATGGCCACCCACAACCGCACCGCGAGTGCCGCCAGCGGTTCGACGCCCCCGCGCGAGTCATACGTCGACAACAACACACGCATTTCGCGACTCCCATTTCGGCAGGTTCTGGCCTCGGCTGACGATTCTGCGGCACGACCCGGGTCTTGCCGCAAGCCCCCCGATGCGCTATATGTTGAAAGTGGAAAGGAGTGGGTAGTCCCCTTTCCCTTTATCGTCCGCTGTGGACGGACAACCTTGTACCGATCCAGAACTCGTCGCAGGGCGGTGAGCTGGGGCTTGAGGGTCTGGTTCGGGCGGGGCTGCTGGAGCGGAAGGGCGGGCGGCTGCTCTTCCGGTATCCCCTGCTGCAGGAGGCGGCCTATCAGGCTGGTAGGCCGCCTCCTGCAGCGGGCCGCGTGGTGTGGGCGATGAGCTCATCGGAGGCCACGGCCGGCGCGGGGTTGTGGATCGGGTCGTCGGTGGGAAGCGATGTCTGGCCCCCTCGCTGGCGATGGCGTAGAACGCGGTGGGCGCGGCGAGGGCGGCCCGGATCCAGGCCGGGACGGCGGTGAGGCCGGGTGGTCCGGGCAGCGGGCGGCAGGGCAGGGCAGGTCGTGATGGCGGCGATGGGGATGGATGACAGCAGCAGGGCCGGGGTGGCTTGGCAGAAGGGGCCCGGCTGGTGCGCAGGACGAGCATGACGGCGGGTTCGGTGATGGCCGGTTCGGTGAGCCAGCCGCTGCGGGACAAGGTGGCGCTGGCGGGGAATCCCGGGCGGAGGTGAGATGGTGAGGATGCCGGGCACCGGGCTGAGCAGGCCGAGGACGATCATGAAGGTGCGGGTGGGTCGCAGGTTCCTGGTGCGCGGTCGTCGGGGTTGCCCGGGGCCGGCGCTGCCAGGCCAGCAACCCGGCTCGGCTGGCGCGGGCGATATGCGACTGGCTGGACGCCTTCTTCGCCAGCAGGGGCAGCACCCTTGGAGAACGCCGTGAGCGCATCCGCCGCCGGGAGGGGCGGCCAGATCGTGATCGCCGGGGCGGGCTACGCCGGGTTGCACGTCGCCTTGCGCCTGACGGCCAAGCTGCGCAACAACCCCGCGGCGGAGCTGACCCTGGTCGACCGGCACGACTACCACCAGGTGCTCACCGAGTTGCCCCGGGTCGCCGGCGGCACCCGCGCCGCCGGCGCGGTGCGCATCCCGCTGCAGGACATGCTGGCCGAGCGGGTCCGCTTCGTCCAGACCGAGATCAGTGGTTTCGACCTGCCCGGCCGGCGGCTGCTCACCAGGGCCGGGCCGATCGGCTGGGGGCGGCTGGTGCTGGCGCTGGGCAGCCGGCCCAACGACTTCGCCATCCCCGGCCTGGCCCAGCGCGCCCTGTCGCTGTACTCGGCCAGCGACGCCGAGCGGGTATGGGCGGCGGTCGGCGAGGCGCTCGACGCCGCCGCGGCCGCCACCGGCCCCGAGCGGCAGCGCCGCCTGGCGACCGTGGTGGTCGGCGGCGGCGGCGCCACCGGGGTCGAGCTGGCCGGCGAGCTGGCCGAGATGCTGCCCGGGGCGGCCAGCGGCCACGGCCTGGCGCCCGGCCGGCCCGCCGTGCTGCTGGTCGAGGCAGGCCCCACCATCTTGGCCGGCTCCTCGCCGCAGCTGATCGACAATGCCACCAGGATCCTTTCTGACCTGGGCGTGCAGGTCCGCACCAACGCGATGGTCGCCGCCGCGGCCGAGGAGGGCTTCCGGCTCAAGGGCGGCCAGCTGGTGCAGGGCGGCGTGTTTGTCTGGGCGGGCGGGGTGAAGGCGCCCGGCCTGGTGGTGGGTTCGGGCTTGCCGATCGGTCACAACGGCCGCGTGAAGGTCGACCGGCACCTGCGCGTGCTGGACCACCCGGAGATCTACGTCGCCGGCGACCTGGCCTCGGTGACCGATCCGCGCACGGGGCATGTGCTGCCGCCGCTGGCGCAGGTGGCGCTGGAGGAGGGCGAGACCGTGGCCCGCAACCTGGACGCGGAGCTGGAGGGCCGGCCGCTGGAGGCGTTCACCTTCCATGACAAGGGGTTCGTCGTCTCGGTCGGGACCCGCCGCGGGGTCGCCGACATCGCCGGCATCACCACCGGCGGGCGGCTGGCCCACCTGCTCAAGGACGCCATCGAGTGGGAGTACCGCCAGTCCGTCACGCACCTGCGCGGCTGGGACCCGCTAGCCCGGTGACCGCTGCTCGTCCCCCGGCTTCGCAGCAGAACCTCGCCCACGGCCGGTCTTTCGTGGCCACACCAGGGACAGGCACCCACCCGGCAAAGCCCACGGCGGCCGGGTCCCTTCCAGCCCCACGCGACGACGTCCCGCCGATCCGGCAGCCATCAGCGCGCTTCCCGGGACTACAAGTCCGCATACAGAATGCCCTGACCTGCATGGCCGCCGGTCAACCTGAAGCCGATTCTGCGGCCGCACCGATCGGCGGGTAGGGCGGCGGCTGGGCCAGCGGCCGTCCGTCACCTTCCGCTACGACGGCATTCTGTGGAGATGTGACGCGATCTGGAATTTCCAGCGGCCCGAGACCGGGCGGAAGCGGCCAGAACCTCGGGCCGATGATTCCGGCGGGCAGGCACGGTCTACCCACGCGAGAGCCGGCCGCACAGCGGCCGCCACCGGCAACGAGAGGATCCCGGCATGCTCATCCGTACCCGCATGGGAGCCAGCATCGACGGGTATATCGCAACCCCCGACGGCCTGCCCGCCTTTCTGGTGATGCCTGGGTTCGTGCCCCACGTGTCGTACGAGTGGCCCGAGTTCAGCAAGCTCTGCCAGGCCGTGGTGATGGGCCGTGTCGCCCTGGACGCCGGGCTGCGGTCTGGCAACTGGCCATGGCCGGGCCTGCAGGTATACGTGCGGACCTCCCGGCCGCTACCTGAAACCGTGCCCGCCGATGTCATGGTCGGCGACCACCGCTCCGAAGCGCTGCTCGGCAAGCTGCGGACAGCCGATCTGGCAGGGGATGCGTTCCTGCTCGGCGGGCGGCGCACATTGCACGCCTTCCTGGCGCCCGGGGCGATCGACAAGCTGGAACTCCTCCAGCTCCCGGTCCTGCTCGGCGAGGGAGCCCCTTTCTCCTTGCCCGGCGCGCCGCGGCGGCACCTGCGTCTCGAACAGCACCGCGCATTCCCCGACGGCACGCTCCATCACGTCTACACCTTCGCCACCGGGGAGTCCTGATGGCCAAGCTGATCTACTCGGCGGTCGCCTCGGCGGACGGCTACGTCGAAGACGCCGCAGGCAGCTTCGAATGGGCGGCACCCGACGAAGAGGTGCACCGCTTCGTCAACGAGCTCGAGCGGCAGGTTGGGACCTACCTTTACGGGCGCCGGATGTACCAGACGATGCTCTACTGGGAGACCGCCCACACGGTGCCTGGCCAGCTGCCGTTTGTCCGGGAGTTCACCGCCATCTGGCAGGCCGCCGAGAAGATTGTGTTCTCGAAGACACTCGCATCGGTGCAGAGCGCCAGGACACGGATCGAACGCAACTTCGATCCCGGCATGGTCCGGCACCTGAAGTCGGCCACCGAGCACGACATGACAGTGGGGGGTGCGGACCTAGCCGGGCAAGCCATCAGGGCCGGGCTGGTCGATGAGCTGCAGCTGTTCTTGGTCCCCGTCGTCGTCGGAGGCGGCAAGCCAGCGCTCCCCAACGATGTGCACCTGGATCTGGAACTCCTGGACACGCGGCGGTTCGCAAGCGGTGCCGTCTATCTCAGGTACCGCCCCAAGCCAGCGTGAGCACCCCGCAATGTTGCAGGCCCATCGCTGCACCCGGATTTGCGACCTTAGGTGACCCAACTTGGCGTCTCACAGGCCCAGTTCATGCCGCTCTGCGGACGGCCGCGCAGATCGCCCGGATATGTATCGCCGGGGACGGCGCCACCAGGTCCCGGCCGACCGCGGTGTCATACAGCCTGCGGTTCAGCTCCTCCGCCACAGCCCACGCCACTCGCGCATCACGCCGCGCCGCCGCCGTCAGCGCCCGGGAGCTGATCCGGAACAGGCTCGACGGCGCCACGGCCTGCACGCCGACATTGGCCGGCCCGCCCACCAGCACCGCGATCCCCAGCACATCACCGGGCCGGGCGTACCGGACCGTGACCTGCCGTCCCTCCAGCGAGGTCATGTACACGCGGATCAGGCCCTGCACCACCAGCGCGGCCCTCGGAGCCGAACCAGCCCGGTAGATCGTCGTGCCCGCCGGGTAGTCGGCGCGTTCCCCCTCGGACCGCACCCTGAGGACCACCTCCCGGGACAGCTTTCCCAGGAAGCTGCGCGCGAGAGCGTCATCTACTTCTCGGTCGGCCACCGTCAACGGCCCGGGCTCGGACGAAGGCGCGGGGAAACGCTGATCTTCCGGCCATAGGTGCCGACGCACAGAATTACCATTCTGGGCACCATCGCGGGCCCGGCGCCGAGCACCCGCTGGCGCGCATAACGGCGGATATCGCACGCCCGCTCACAGCTCGGCGGTGACGCTTCTGTCCCGTGCCAGCGAACGTTCCTTTGTGTCAATGAAGATTGCTCAGCCCTGCTGCCTGGGGCTTTGTCAGCTGCCGCCCAGTCCCCGGCGATGGCCGCGTGACATCGAAGATTCCTCATCGCAGGCCAGCGACCTGGACCGCGCAATCTGCGCTGTCATCGGACAGCTTCATGGCGGGGTCGGTGCCTGCTGTCCGTTCTCAGTGTACCTGGCGAATGATCGAGAGAAGAGGTGAGCTGGGAGACGACAGGTTCTTTGAGACGAGCGGGGTTCGAGGTCTCAGGGAATCTGGTCCGTTGAAGAGTGTCACAGCTTCGGGTGGTGCCTTGTCTTCAAGGGAAAGCACCAGGCGGAAGGAAAGATCATGCGGGTCTTCGTCACGGGAGCGACCGGGGCACTGGGACGGCACCTGGTTCCTGGGCTGGTCGCGGCGGGTCACGAGGTCACGGCCACCACGAGGACGCCCGGCAAGGCCGCGCAGTTGCGCGAGGCGGGCGCGGAGCCGGTGGTCGTCGACGGGCTGGATCGCGAGGCGGTGATCGCGGCGGTGCGGGCCGCGGCGCCGGAGGTGATCGTGCACGAGATGACCGCGCTGGCGGGCATGCGGAGCCTCCGCAATCCCGACAAGGCGTTCGCCGCCACGAACGAGCTCCGGACCCGGGGCACCGGCAACCTGCTGGCGGCCGCGGCGCGGGCGGGCACCCGCCGGGTCATCGCGCAAGGCTACGCGGGCGCCGGGCCGGACAAGCGTTCCGGCGGTCGGCTGAAGACCGAAGAAGATCCGCTTGACTGGCGGCCCATCCGGTCGGCTGCGCAAATGCCGGCGGCGATCAGGCATGTGGAGGAGACCGTGCCGCTGGAGGCGCCGGAGGGGCTCGTGCTGCGCTACGGCGGCTTCTACGGGCTGGGCGCCTCGGATGTCCTGCTGGAGATGCTGCGGAAGCGGCAGCTGCCGGTGGTCGGCGGCGGGACCGGAATCTGGTCGTTCATCGAGATCACCGACGCCGCCGCGGCGACGATCGCGGCGGTCGGCCATGGCGCGCCTGGCATCTACAACGTGGTGGACGACGACCCGGCGCCGGTCGCGGAGTGGCTGCCGTACCTGGCCCAGGTCGCGGGCGCGAAGCCGCCGCTGCGGGTGCCCGCCTGGCTCGGGCGGCTGCTCGCCGGAGAGTTCGTCGTGGCCCAGATGACCACTTCGCGCGGGTCCTCGAACCAAAAAGCCAGGAAAGAGCTCGGCTGGGTGCCGCGGTACGCGAGCTGGCGGGAGGGGTTCCGTGCCTGGGTCCGCGGATGAGGCCGGCGCGGCGGAGGAGGAGTACCGGCCGCTGCTGTTCTCCATCGCCTACGGGATGACCGGGTCCGTAGGCGACGCGGAGGACATCGTGCAGGAGGCGTTCCTCGGCCTGATCCGGGCCCGCCAGGCGGGAACCACGATCGCCGATCCGAAGGCGTACCTGACGACGGCGGTGACGCGGCTGGGAATCAACTACCTGCGTTCGGCGCGAGTGCGGCGGGAGACGTACGTGGGGGGCTGGCTGCCCGAGCCGGTCGTCGTGCCCGCGGGCGGGCCGGGGCCGGCCGAGTACGCCGAGCTGGCCGACTCGCTGTCCATGGCGTTCCTGGTGCTGCTGGAGGCCCTCTCGCCGGTGGAGCGGGCGGTGTTCATGCTGCGCGAGGTGTTCGGGTACGGCTACCCGGAGGTGGCAAGGATCACCGGCAAGACCGAGGTGAACTGCCGGCAGATCTTCGCCCGCGCCAGGCAGCGCATCGCCGCCGAAGGGCAGGCGCGCGGCAGCGCGCCGCCCCTGGTGCGGCGGGCGGAAGGCGAGGAACTCGCCCGCAGGTTCTTCGAGGCCGCCGCGGGCGGCGACATGGACGCGCTGCTCGGCATGCTCGCCCCCGACGTGGTGTTCCACGCGGACGGCGGCGGCAAGGCGCAGGCGATCGGCGCGCCGCTGCACGCGCGGGAGCGGGTCGCCCGGCTGCTGTTCGGCCTCTTCCGCCGAGGCCGGTCCCTGGGCACTTCCCTCCGGCTGGCCTGGGTCAACGGCCAGCCGGGCGCGATCGGGTACGACGCCGCGGGGCGGGTGTTCACCGTGTTCGAGCTTGAGCTGGCCGACGGCGTGGTCCAGGCGATCCGCGCTGTGGTCAATCCCGACAAGCTTCGTCATATCGGGCCGGTGTCTGGTGTGGCGCGACTGCCGGAGAAACTGCCGGAGAAGGAATTACCGCAACACAGACACAACACAGACGAGGGAGGAAACCGATGAGCGACCTCGCCGCGCAGGTCGCACCGCCGGTCATGACGCCGTGGGGCGACCGCAACACCCGAGTCCAGGCACCAGACGGGATGCAGCTGACACTATTCACGGCTGAGTAGGCATCTCGCCAAAGTTTCCGGATACCGGCAGCCGCGCCCACGCCAATCAGCCAGCACCCCTCGCGGCTACTGAGAGTAAGGCCCTCTCCATGTTGACCTGCCGCTGGCTGCTTTACACGGACTGCGTAGCCCACCATTCGCGAACCGCAGCCTCTGCTTCCGCCATTGCGGGCGGCTGCTCAGCGGCCATGTCGGCTTCTGCAATCAAGTCGCGCGCGGAGTCCAAGATCGCTCGAAGCTTCTCCGGCTCAGCATGAGCCGGCACGCGGACATCAATCCAACTGCGGTCAGGAAGATCCTCAGCACGCGCCGGCACATCCTTAACCCGTGCCAGCCGCTGGTACCACCGAAGCCATTCCTGGGTCATGTGCCCCTGCAGCGGGATCCTGACCCGCAGGAGATCTTGATCCCGGTCCTGGTTCACGTCGTAGACGCGGCAGATGACGATGTCCCCGCCAGGTTCGATATCCGCCATCGCGACCTATTCCCAATCCGCCGGGCGCTGCCACCGGCCGGGACGCGGCCAAGTACCAGCGTGCCTGCCCGCTCTTGCCTCAAGCTAACTCAGCCGCCAGCCAGGACAGGCCCAGTGCGGGCGGGCCTGCATCCTCCCAGCCCGGCCGCCCGGGCACCCTAGCCTGCTGGCGATGGAGCGCCACAGCGTCCCGGGCCGCACCGCCCTGCCGACCGGCACAGGCAAGTCGCGCACCTGGCTTAAGCGCACAGGGCATCGGCCGCTGGCGGCCAAGACGGGCGCGACCTGCGGCAATAGCGTGCGTTAGGTCGTGTCGAGACGCCGAAGCGGAGTTGCCGGCCCGAGCCGCCAGGTTCCAACGGAACGCCAGCCCGCGCATGAAGATCGAGGCTGCATGGGAACGGCGGCCTTGCGGTGGGGGCCACTGCCTGCTGTCCTCATCGGCTGGTGTGGGCAACGCGTCTGGACCCCGCCGGGCGATGGGAGCAGAATGTGCACGCATCGGCAACGGGCGAGGGAGGGCTGGATGCTGATTCCCTACACGCTGATGTACCGGCTGGGGTTCGCGCCCTGGGAACGGCGGCCGGTTGTCCCGACATGGCAGCGGGTGACCGAGGGCCCGGGCGCGCTGCCGCCAGGCCGGGCCCTTGACGTGGGCTGCGGGACTGGGCGGGATGCTGTCTATCTGGCTCAGCGCGGATGGCAGGTGACCGCGGTGGACATCGTTGCTGACGCGATCGGCAAGGCCCGGCAGCGGGCGGCGCAGGAGGGCGTTCAGGTGCAGTGGATCGCCGGAGATGTAAGCGCGCTGGGCGGGCTCGGCCTCGAACCCGGATACACGCTCTTGTACGACTTTGGCTGCATCCAGGGCCTGCCCGGCCCGGCCCGCGAAGGCGCGGCCGCCGGGATGACTAAGCTCGCCGCGCCGGGAGCCACGCTCCTGCTGGTGGCCTTTGCGCCCGGCCGCCGCCTGCTCCTGCCCCGCGGGATGGGCGAGGATGAGGTCATCGGCCTCCTCGGTGACGCCTGGGAGCTCGCGGAAGCCGAGCAGGCGAGCGGCCCAGCCTCGCCGCCACCGATTCGCCGTGCCCGCCCCACGTTGTACCGGCTCATCCGCACGGCAGGCCCTGACGGAGCGCCCGATCTGTAGCGGCCCGGCCCTTCAAGATCATCGGGACGCGGTTTGGCGGCGTTCGGCTTTTAGAAGATTCACCGTGGGCGTCGGACCGGGCCTGCGGGAGTGCCGTAGAAGGCGCAGTCCTGAATAGCCACGCGATTGGCGGCAGATGCGGCAATCTCGATACCGGGCGGCCATGCATAGTCACTAAGGAGTTCGAAAGTAGCTCGACTTTGATCTTGTGAGCTGCGATAATGGAGCGTGCGCGAAAACGACGGCCGCAAGCTTGATCACAAGACGCTCGAGGTGCTGCGGATCCGGGCGGTGGAGCAGGTCGGGGAAGGCGCGCACCCGGAGGACGTGGCAGCCGCGCTGGGTTTGCACCGCAAGACGGTGTACGGATGGCTGGCGAAATACCGTGAGGGCGGCAAGGACGCGCTGCGGGCCCAGCCGGTGCCTGGCCGGCCGCCGAAGCTGGGCGGCCCGCAGTTGTCGCGGCTTTATGCGCTGATCGCGGGACAGGATCCGCGGCAGATGCAGTTCGAGTTCGCGTTGTGGACCCGGGAGATGGTCCGCGAGGTGATCCGCCGCGAATTCGGCGTCGCATTGTCAGTTGTCAGCGCCGGCCGGCTGCTGCGCAAGCTCGGAATGTCGCCACAGCGGCCGCTGCACCGCGCTTATCAGCAGAATCCCGGGGCGGTCGAGCGGTGGAAGAACGAGGAATACCCTGCCATCCGGGCGCAGGCCGAGGCGGAGGGAGCCACGATCTGGTTCGCTGATGAGGCCGGGATCCGCTCGGACTACCACGCGGGCACCACCTGGCCGCCCGTCGGCCAGGCCCCGGAGGTGAAGAACACCGGGGCCCGGTATCCGGTGAACATGATCTCCGTGGTGTCCGCGAAAGGCGCGCTGCGGTTCGCCGTCTACGAGGGCAACACGAACGCCGCCACCTTCACCGACTTCTGCAAGCGGCTGCTGCACGATGCCCGCGGTCCCGTTTATCTCATCGTGGACGGGCACCCCGCGCACCGCGCCACCGCCACGAAGGAATTCGCCGCCTCCACGGAAGGCCAGCTCCGGCTGTTCTTCCTGCCTGGCTACTCACCCGAGCTCAACCCCGACGAATGGGCCTGGAAGAACGTCAGGCACGACCGGATCGGCAAGACCGGCGTCACCAGCAAGCAAGACCTGAAAGCCAAGGCCGCCGGCGCCTTGCCACGGCTGAAGCACCCCGGCCTGGTCCGGGCATTCTTCGCCGACCCGCACCTGCGTTACATCACCGCATACCGGAATCGGTCGGCCTACTTACGGACTCCTTAGTAAGATCCGGCCAGAACGGGAGGAATGTCCAGTGGCAACTGCGCTGCTCGTACTCGACATGCTCACCGACTTCACCGCCGGCAAGCTCGCCAACCCGGCCGCTCAGCAGATCATCAAACCCATCGCTGCGCTGGCCCGCGCGGCCCGCGACCGAGACGACTGGATGGTCGTCTACGGCAACGACGCCCATCGGCCCGGCGACTTCGAGCTCGCCGTCTTCGGGGAGCACGCCATGGCCGGCACCCCCGGGGCGGCGGTCATCGAGGAACTGGCCCCCCAGCCCGGGGACCTGATCGTTCCCAAGCGTTACTACTCCGCCTTCACCCAGACCGACCTCGACGCCACCTGTCGGGTGCACCACATCGACCGGCTCGTGGTGACCGGCCAGCACACCGACTGCTGCTGCCGGCACACCAGCTACGACGCGTTCGCCCGGGGCATCACGGTGATCGCCGTCGGCAATGCCACCGCCGTCTACGAGCCGTTCGCCGTCGGCCGCTACCAGCAGGCCCAGAATGAGGCGCTGCACTACCTGCGCACCTATTACGGCGCCGAGATCACCAGCACCGGCGCACTCATGTAGCCGACGCGTGGGCCGCCAGGAGTGATCAGGTTTGCCGGTCGTCTCGTCGGCTCCGCCAGCAGATCGTTCAGCGGGGATGCTGGATTGCGATGCGGCGGCGTTCTGGCTTGGCCTGCTCCGGGATGGGGACGCCGACCTCGAGGATTCCCTGGCTGTAGCTGGCGGTGATCTTCTCGGCGTCAGCGCCGGGGGGCAGCGTGACCGACCGGGTGAGCGAGCCGTACCGGAACTCCGAGTGGTGCGTCTCCTTGTTCCTCGCGTCAGCGCTTCAGAACTCAACACAGGGACCGTGACCTGCGGTTCGGCCGGCTGGGCAGGTTGCGGCAGGATCGCGGTTTGTGTCTCTTCGCCTTCTCTACCTGATCATGATCCGGGTCTTCGGCTGGCTGCACCTGCTGGGCCGCAGCCAGGCGTTCAAGAACGCGGAAATTATCGTGCTCTGTCACGAGGTCACGGTGCTGCGCCGGCAGGTCGCCCGGCCCAGGCCGGACTGGGCCGACCGGGCCGTCCTGGCGGCGCTGGCCCGGCTGCTACCCGACGTGCTGCGCGCCCACCGGCTCGTCACACCGGGCACGCTGCTGACGTGGCACCGCCGCCTGATCATCCGCAAGTGGACGACCCGAACCGGCCTGGCCGCCCGCGGATCAGCCAGGAGATCCGCGCCTGGTACTGCGGCTTGCGCGCGAGAACCCGGCCTGGGATACCGCAGGGTGCACGGCGAGCTGGCCCGGCTCGGTCGCCACATCAGCGATGCGACCGTCAGGCGGATCTTGCGAGCCCGGCGGCGCAGACCAGCCCCGCGGAACGTGGGCACCTCCTGGCGGGCGTTCCTGCGCACCCAAGCGCAAGGACTGCTGGCCTGCGATTTCTTCCATGTGGACACGATCTTCCTCCAACGCCTGTATGTGCTGTTCGTGATGGAGGCGGCGACCCGGCACGTGCATATCCTCGGCGTGACCGCCCACCCGGACGGTGGTACAGGCTGACCGCCAACCCCAGGATCACCCTGCACTTCACGCCCACCGGATGCTCCTGGCTCAATCTCGTGGAGTGCTTCTTCTCGGTCATCACCCGCCAGGCCATCCACCCCGGCTCCTTCGCCTCAGTCAAAGAGCTCGCAGCGGCCATCGGCGCGTTCATCGACCACTGGAACGATCACCCCAGGCCGTTTGGCTGGACCAAGGAGCCGACGAGATCCTCGCCGGCATCAAACGCGCCAAGACTAAAGCAAACGTTCTTACAAAGCACTAGGTTTTCTCTTGGCAACTTCGAAGAGCCGTGATGACGGACAAGCTCAGGGCGGGTCGAGGATCTTCAAGAGGTCGCGGAAATCCGCGATCGTGTAATCGGGGACGCAATCCAGGTGAACCTTCGCTCCCTGATCGGAATCGAACATCACGGTCTTCATGCCGACTTCCTGCGCTCCGTAGATGTCACGGTACATGTCGTTGCCGACGTGCAGCGCGTTCCGGGCGGCCACTCCCATCCCGTGGAGCGCGAACTCAAAGAGCCGCCGGTCGGGCTTGCGGTACCCATGGTCGCCGGAAACGATGATCGGGTCGAAGTAGTCGAGCAGACCGACCTTGTGCAGTTCACCGCGCGCGTGCGCGCTCTGCGAATCGGTGACAAGTGCGAGCGGGTAGCGCTCGCGCAGAACATCAAGCACCTCGCGCACGTGCGGGTAGAGACCTAGCCGACGGCGAGAGATGCCCCGGGACATCTCGGCCAGGAACAGTGGCATCTGCTCGAGTTTCCTGACGGACAGGGTGCGGGTGAAATCCGTCATGTGTCCTTCGATGATGCTGCGCCAGATACCGATGGCGTCGAATTCGGGATACTCCTCCGGACTGGCCCGCAGCTGCTCCTTCATGATCTGGAAATAGAGATCCCGGACCTGGTCTCGGTGCAGGGCTATGCCCTGATACGTGAGGAAGTGCGCAGCAGACCGGAAGATCTGGTCTATGCCGTCCTCGGTCAGGATCCTGACCAGGGTGCCGTTCACGTCGAAGGCGACCGCTCGAATATCCATGCTTTGCTGTCAGCACTCCTTGCTCGACAGGGCGAAGCGCACCCGCGGGTGCCGGTCAAGTGGCATTTGGGGGTTACGGATGGTGGCCATCGGCGCTATCCTGAGCCGACCCTGACCTGGGACGTGTTCTCACAGAAGCGACCTCCTGCACCCAGTGGATCTTCTTCTCGTTGGCCCAGTTCCCGCGGACGTCCCAAGCCAGTGTAGGCTGACAGGCTCGATGAGGCTGACGGCGACGGGTTCAGTGACGATGGACCAGTCGCATCGGGCAGCGCGCCGTAGCCACTACCGACCAGCAATCAGGCCGGGCCACCGGCCGCAAGGACGACTCATACCGCTTGACCTGCGGAAACGATTTTGCGAGACCTGCTTGCTTGAAAACTCCGCAACCGGGATCCGGGCGCTCAGGCGGCTCGAAGCAGCTTCTTCGCCCGCGCCACGAGCCTTCCGCTGTAGTCCCGGCCGATATAGTCGTTTCGTGCGATACGCAGCATGTTCAGCGCCATATAGAACGGTGCGCGTGCGGTAATCGACTCGAACGTTCGCTGGCGATCGGGGAAATGACAGCTGTATTCCCACAGGAAATGCCCGATGAACGGCTCCGCACGGTGCCTGTCGCCGACGGCACTCATGAACGCATGCTGAAGCTCGCCTGCCACCCGCCCGACATCGAACATCCGGTCCCCGCGCTTCATGCGCTCCAGATCGATCGCCGCGACGTCCATGCCATGACCGAACAGGAAGTTCGCCGGAGTCGCGTCGCCGTGCAGCCAGACCTGCTTGTCCTGCCACATCTGCGGACGGTCCCGCCAGCGGTCGCGCAGCCATGAGAGCTCGTCGATGTCCCACTGTCCGACGCGGCGGGCTTTGCTGAGCCTGCCGACGACCGTGTCAAAGTACCTGCAGTCGGGATCGAAATCGACCGTTGCCCCATTGGCCGTTCGGTTGTGCTGCGTGGCGAGAAAGTACGCGAGCGCTTTCAGCCGCCAATAGAGGTGCGCGTCGTCCTGGTGCTGCGTAGCACGCCTGATCGCCTGGCTGAATTCCTCGCCGGAATAGTATTCGACAGCCAGCACGCCGTTGATGTCGCGACTGAAACCCAGCGGCCGAACCACATGGTGCGGCGACCCGACCAGGTTGTACCGGCGCAGCGTCTTGAGACCCTCGTACTCCTGGCGGGCCATCCAGGCTGCCTTGTCGCGGTCCGATCCGAATCTCGGTCCGTAAAACTTGCAGATGATCTTGGCGTCGCTGAACTTCTCCTCGTACGCGTAGACCACGTTGCTGCCGGACAACCGGAAGACACGGAACGCCGGTTGTGGCTCGCGTACCCCCATGCGATCGCGGATGATCCAGCAGAGGAAGTCGTGGAGCGGGTCATGGCCCGCGACGTATCCGACATATCTTCCGTTCATCGGGAGCCCTTCCTCGCGCCGGCTCCCGGAGCGAGAGCACCGAACAGCGCGTCGTACCCCGCTCGTATGCGCATCATCCCGTCACCCCTGCCGACCGACTTGTTGGCCCGGGCGACCAGATCGCGCGACACTCCCAGAGCGAGGTCGACCAGGACGACCGCGCGGTCGGAGAACAACGCGCGAGGACGCTTGCGATCCAAGATCCGGTCCACGTCCATTCCTTCGAGGCTGCTGGCAATGGGAGCTGCGACTGCGCCGCCGGCGGACGGGCAACATGGCCGGCAGCAGCCGCGCCTGCTGCCGTCAGGAATTGGCGGCGAAATGGCTCTTCGTGCGGCTTGTGATTCACGGGTCCCCCAACGCGGCACACCTCGCCCCCTGGCCATTTGGTGTAAGCCGCCTTACCTCACAGAGACGCCTGACCCGCTCCAGATACGTAGCCGCGCCAGGCGTGCCCCCACCCGCACGCACGGTCATAGCGGGCCTTGGCCGTGGACACGGGTCATCGCCACGAGACCAATCGCCACGCAATCCGACGCGTCCGCTCGGCAGCTTGGTCGAGCTGGCCGAGAACACCCAGAATCGGCACGGACCGACACCAGAGGCATCCGTAATCGGCAGGCACCTACCCCTCTGGCCGTGCCCGCAGACGCGATGCGAGCGAGCATCTCCAGGCAGGCTTCATGTGATCTTGACAGGGTGTGCCTTGGCCTCGATCCACGTGTGCCGTGAGCGCTGACGATTCGAGTGGGGTGAGAGACCTTCACCGCTGTCCTGTCGCAGCAGGCGGTGTAGCTGGGGGCGGCCTGATCCGGGAGGTGCCGGATTGGGTGGGAGCAGCCCCGACGAAGCCGGGATGCGCCAGTACTGCCAGATGGCGTGGGTCCGGCGAGCGTGATGGAGAGGAGTACGCGAGGAACCAGCGTGATTACGTCCCTGAAAGGCTTACCGGCTCAAATCTGGCGGATATGGGCCGGGTGCGGTGCAGAGCCGCCCGGAGGGTCCGGGGGGAACTCGCGGGCGGGCATGTGGATGTTCGCCTGGGAGGCCACGGTGAAGTGCTGCGGGGTAGCCGTGGCGAGGCCGCAGGGGCAGAGCCGGGTGGTGCGACACGAAGTCGCAGGTGGTGAGTGGGCTAGCTATTGGAGGTTCGGCTGATGTCGAAGGTGTAGCTCCAGGTCAGTGTCCGTGAGACCTGTTCCCGCCCTGGCATGCGCCGCTGGTAACGGCGGGGTGTGAAGCCCAGGGAAACGCTGGAGGCTTCCCGTTCCGTCCGGGAGGCACGGGCAAGGGAAAGATCGGACGGGTTAATTGCGTGAATCTCCGTTGATGTCTCGTCACTGCCTCCCTCGCAGGCGGGTTGTGGTAGCGAGGGTGAAGGGCTGGCCGCTGGGAAGCGGCAGGCGCCGGACGGTTAAGCCCTGCCGGCCGGGAGGACACCGCCGCCCCGGGATAGAGGAGAGGCCCACCCCGATCGCGTCTTGCGCCTGCGGAACGTGGCAATCCCGTTGAGGTCCAGGCCAGTGTGGCCTGGTAGGCCGACCGTGAGGAGAGCTGAACTCCTCAGCGGGGGAAGGATGACGCAACAAGCCAAGGCCGGGATGCCGAAAGGCGACGGGAAGACCGGCACCGCTGGCCGCAGCCTCCTGCGGTGGTGCCGGGGTAACCGCCCGGATACGGGCCCTGGTGGCCCGGCTCGAAAGAGCGCCCACGTGCGTCAGGTGAGCCTGCGAAGGCATGATGACCGATGGCACCAGAACCGAGGGACAAGTTGGACGCCACGACGAGGCTGGCCGTGACCGGTGTCGCGGATGGGCGTGCCGTGGTGAACGGACCTGAGGGCGAGCCTCCTGACTGGGACGCTGCGGATTGGCGTCAGGCCGAGGAGGACGTACGGCGGCTGCGGCAGCGCATCTTCGCGGCGTCGAAGGCAGGGGACCTGAAGAAGGTCCGTAACCTGCAGAAATTGATGCTCCGCTCACGCGCCGGCGCATTACTGAGCGTGCGGCGGGTGACGGAACTCAACGCGGGTCGCCTGACGGCAGGCGTCGATGGCAAGGTCGTGATGGGCTCCCAGTCGAAGGCCGGGTGGGCTGACTGGGCCCAGAACCGCTCCCGGTCGTGGACGCCTAAGCCGGTCAGGCGCGTGTATGTGCCCAAGGCCGGAGGAAAGCAGCGGCCTATCGGTATCCCGACGGTCACCGCATACTGCGCGGTTGCGCTCGTCTGGTGAGGTTTCGGAATCTTTCGTCACGGTCACCCATCCGTTCCATCCGCTGGCGGGACAGCGGCTGCGGGTGCTGTTCGAGCGGAAGCTGCCCGGCGGGCTGGCGGTCAGCTGTGAGGGCGGCCCGCTCGGCTCGCTGATGCTGCCGCTGGCGTGGACTGACCGCGGGCCCGGGCCGGCGGCGGCGCCGCTGAGCTATGAGGTACTCGTGGATCTGGCTGAGGCGGTTTCGGCTGTCCGGTCGCGACACGGGCGGTGATGTCGTTGACCTCCGTTGTCGTCGCTGTCATTGTCTTGTGTGATGGATACACACAAGAATCCGGAGCTTGCCCGGCTCGGCACGTCCGAGCTGCGCGCGCGCCGCGGCCGGCTGGTAGCCGCCCTGCCGCGGGCAGACGCGCTGCTGCCGGGCTCGCTGGTCGAGCAGCACCGCAACTGCGGGAAGGAGGGATGCAGGTGCACGCGAGGCGAGCCGCACGGGCCGTATGTGTATCTGCAGGTCGCCGGCCGTCTGGTGTATGTGCCCGCGGCGCTGGCCGAGGTAGTCCGCTCGCGGGTGGAGATCTCCCGGCGGCTGCGCGAGGTGCTGGGGGAGATCTCGGCGATCAACCTGGAGCTGCTGGCCCGGCGGGAGCTGGAGTAGCCGGTGCCGGCCGCCTGCCCGTCCGCGCCGTCACCGTCATCGGTGAGCGCGCAGGCGTGGGCGGAGATGGTCGCGTCGCTGGCCAACATGGCCGAGTCCGCGCTCGCGGCAGGGCCGGGCGCCCCGGCGGAGGCGAGCGGTGATGCGCGGCGAGCCGAAGGTGACCAGCTCACATCTTCAGCGCACCGCGATCTGCTACATCCGCCAGTCCAGCCTGATGCAGGTCCGCGAGCACACCGAGTCCACCGCGCGCCAGTACGGCCTGGCCGCCCTGGCCGCCCGGCTGGGCTGGCCCGCCGCCGGCATCGAGGTGATCGACTGCGATCTGGGCCTGTCCGGGCGCAGCGCCACCTACCGGGAAGGGTTCAAGGAACTGGTCGCCCGGGTGTGCATGGGCGAGGTCGGGGCGGTATTCGGGCTGGAGGTGTCCCGTCTTGCCCGCTCCAACGCGGACCTGGCCCGCCTGCTGGAGCTGGCCCGCCTCACCGGCACCCTGGTCATCGACAGCGACGGCGTCTATGAGCTGTCCGACATTAACGACAGGCTGGTCCTGGGCTCAGGCCAGATGTCAGAAGCCGAGCTCCACTGGCTGACCAGCCGCCTGAACGAGTCCAAACGGGCCGCGGCCCGCCGCGGCGAGCTGCGCGTCCCGCTGCCCGTCGGGTTCGTCCACGACGACGACGGCGCCGTGGTCATCGACCCCGATCAGGAAGTCGCCGCGGCAGTCGCCGACGTGTTCGCCGCGTTCACCGCCACCGGGTCGGCCTACGGGGTGGCCGGCGCGTTCGCCGGCCGGCGGTTCCCCCGCCGTGCCTACGGCGGGGCGTGGGCCGGGCAGGTGCGGTGGGGCCGGCTCAGCCACGCCCGCGCCGCCGGGATCCTGCGCAACCCCGCCTACGCCGGGGCGTACGTGTATGGCCGGCGCCGCACCCGCCAGGTCGTCCACCCGGACGGGTCGGTGCACTCAGCCACCACCGAGCTGCCCCGCGACCAGTGGGAAGTCCTCATCCCCGGCCATCATGAGGGTTACATCACCTTCGAGGCTTACCTGGCGAACGAGGCGAAGCTGGCCGCCAACCGGACCAACGCCGGGGCGCGCCCGCCCCGCGAGGGCACGGCGCTGTGCCAGGGCATCGTGTTCTGCGGCGCCTGCGGCCGGTCCATGCAGGTCCGCTACCAGGACCGCTACCCCCGTTATGAGTGCTCCCACTCCCGCGCCGACCATGTCGCCGCGCCGTTGTGCGGGTCGGTCCGCGCCGACACCGTCGACCAGGCCGTCACCGCCGCGCTGCTGGCCGCGGTCGAGCCCGCCCAGCTCGCCCTGGCGCTGGCCGCCGCCGGGGAGGTCACCGCCCGCCGCCACCGGTCGGTCCGCGCCGCTGAACTGGCCGCCGAGCGGGCCCGCTACGACGCCGACCGTGCCGAACGTGCCTTCCTGGCCTGCGAGCCGGAGAACCGCCTGGTCGCCCGCAGCCTGGAAGCACGCTGGGAGACCAGGCTCACCGACCTCGCCGGGGCCGAGGCCGCGCTCGCCACCCAGCTGTCCGCCCAGCCTGAGCTGCCCGGCCCCGAGCAGCTAGCGGCCACCGTCGCCGACCTGCCCGCCCTGTGGTCAGCGCCGGCCACCAGCGACAAGGACCGCAAGCGCCTGCTGCGCACCCTGCTCGGCGACGTCACCCTCACCCCCTCCGCCAGCGACCCCGCGCAGCTGGCGGTCGGGCTGCGCTGGAAATCCGGGGCAAGCCAGCAGGTCCCGGTCACCCGCCGCAAGAACGCCATCCAGCTGCGCAGCACCGACCCGGCCGCGATCGAGCTCGCCTGCCGCATCGGCCCCGGCCTGGACAACAACGCCCTCGCCGCCGCGCTCAACGACGCCGGGCACCGCACCGGCACCGGGCAGCCCTTCGACGGAGTCGCCGCCGGCAACCTGCGGAACTACCACCACATCCCCTACCCCGGCCTGCTCGAAGACGGCGAGCTCACCCCCCGCCAGATCGCCGAGCGGATCGGGGTGTCCACCGGCACCATCCACTACTGGATCAACTCCCGCTACCTGGCCGCCCGCCGCGGCGCGGCCGGCCGGCGGGCCATCCCCTTCCCGGCCGAAGTCGAGGCCGCCTGCCGCGACCGCGCCACCGGCTCCGCCCACCAGCACCGCGACACCGACCCCGCCCCGCAGGCCGACGACGAGCACAGCATCGCCGAAGTCGCCCGCCGCCTCGGCGTCAAGCCCGACGTCATCTACGCCTGGGCAGAATGGGGCCACGTGCCCGCCCGCCGCGGCCCCGCCGGCCGGCTGTGGATCCACCTCACCCCCGCTATCGAGCAGGCATGCCTCCAGCGAATCGCCAGCTCATACAAGCTCCCCGCCGCGGTCAAAACCCAAGCCGCACAACGCCTGGAAAGGAAAGCAGTATGAAGCACACGTCCCCGTGATCGGCGACAGGATCTTGCAGGCCCTGGCGTCGAGTGCGCTGGAACCCGAATGGGAGGCGCGGTTCGAGCCGACTGCGCCACGAAGCGCAGTGTCATATTGCCCGCGCAGCGGGCAGAGATGAGAGGAGATATCTCTGGATCTGATGGCTTACCCGGATCTGAAAGGCGAAGGGAACTGTAGCATGCCAGAAAACCGGTGGCCATGCCCAGGCGTACGGGATGACGTGCCGGGAGATCCGCGCGATATGGCGAAAGCTGGATTGCCTGAACCCCAATCTCCAGAAGGTGCAAGAACCCGCCCGCCGGAAAGACGCCTGTAACCGGCGCCGGCCCCTGCGGCAGGGTTCTTGGCTACCTGCTGTAATCCTCTGGGGCGCTGGAGCGATGTCCGGTAAGGACATATAAGGAGATGAGTGGGGCGCCTAAGTCGTGCTAGAAACGTATGGCATTGACGAACGTGGGATCACCTAAGGGACGCGAGTCCTATGGTGACAGAGTGCCCGTAGTAGTCGCAGGGGTAACGGCCTGCTGGGGAGGCCCGGGAAAACCGGCCACAGGGCGAAGGGGCACAGGTGGCAAGGCATCACAGAAACCATGAGGTACGCGTAATGGTGTGTCACGAACGCTGAAGGAGGTTGGCGGTAGGTAGACCTTTTGAGGCGATGCTGCGTGGAAGATGAAGGTAGGCCCTTCGGAGTCGCCCTGCGGGGGGAGGCTCCAAACCACCCACTGCTGCATTGGTTATCCGCCCCCGCCTGACCGGCGTCTTTAACGTCGCGCAACGTTCCGGCGCGCCTCCGGTAACGGTCGTTGGCGACTGGTTATCTTCCCCTCATAGGCAACGTCTGCAAGGGGGGGCGGATGAGCGTCTGCGTGCA
>WNGF01003288.1_pt1 | contig 26360 bp, 31 predicted proteins | sample 5400641 | NCBI WGS metagenome assembly WNGF01 (sample SAMN13153371, study PRJNA577476) | soil metagenome | isolation source: 80 cm soil or saprolite under grassland replicate 2 | place: USA:California | collected 2016-06-15 | reverse complement strand
ACGGCTGTGGCGCAAGACCCCCTCGCTCAAGCCCTCGATGAAGTCTTCACCGCCCTCGGCCTCGACACTCACCAAAAGGTCGCCTGAACAACTTGAACGAAATTCACGATTTTCGGTCAGTCGTTTCACGAACGACTCCAACGGCCGCTCCTGGGCAAGCCTTCCGAGAAACAGGCCGTTTTGGCGTAACCGCCTCCATGTGTTTCGGCCGGGTGTCCGTGAATAATCCCGGCTAGAATAAGGCCGAAGCGCCCGGCCGGCGCCCCTCTTGTGCTCTGAAATAATCTCCCTCCGCCCCGGCCATGACCTATCCGACGCTCCGCGAAATCCGGGTTCGGGAGAACATCCTGGTCTTCACTCTCGGCGGGGACCGCATCGAGACGAGCTTCGGAGCCAACTGCACCGCGGTCCTGGGACGGCGGGCCATCTTCCTGGTCGATCCGCTGATCGCTCCGGCCCATGCGCGGCTGATTCAAGAGGCCCTCGCGCCGAAGACCGCGCTGAGAGTCCAGTACGTGGCGCTGACGCACCATCACACGGATCACGCCCTGGGCGCAGGTCATTTCGGCAGGAGCGGCGCGACCGTCGTCGCCCACAGGCACTGCGCGACCCGGATGGCGGCCGAGCACGCCGATCTCGTCGCCGAGCGCCGGAAACAGCCCGAGCTGGCCCCTCTCTTCGCCGAGGCACACGCCTACACCCCGTCCCGCATCTTCGAGGACGGCTTGACGCTCGACCTCGGCGGCACCGAAGCCCGCGTCATCCACACCGGCCACGGACACACTCCGGGCGACGCGATCGTGCACCTGCCCGAGGAGTCGGTCGTCGTTTGCGGCGATCTGGTCTCCGCCGGATATCACGTCAATTACGAGGACGCCGACGTGGGCCATCTCGATCGAGGACTCGCCACCCTCTCCGCGCTCGGCGCACGCACCTACGTTCCCGGCCACGGCGATCCGGGCGGCCCGGAGACGCTCGAAGCCCAGGCACGCTATCACGCCGCCGCAAGCGCCGCGGCGGGCGCCCCCGACGCCCGGGACCGTCTGCGCTCGTCGTTCCCCGGGCACCGGCTCGAGATCGTGCTCAACCGGTCGCTCGAAGTCTGGAATCGGACCGCCGGCCAGCGGGGGTAGCGCTTACTCGGTTTCGATCACCACGCCGCCCACGGCCCTGGCGAGGGCGTTGTAGATGGCGGCGGCGATCAACGAGCCGACGAAACCGATGACGCCGTAAACGATCGGCAGGATGATGATGGATGCGACGCCGAACAACATACCGAAGCCGCCGCCGATTCCAGACGCCGACCGGCCAACACCCGCGAGCGAAGCGAGAGCGACAAAGCTTCCGATGATCAACCCGAGGATGACGTTGAGAGCACCGGAGATCTTGGCGCAGGACATCGGATCGATCCTTTTGATCGTCATGTTCGACCTCCCGTCGATTGCGGCCACTCTATTCCCAAGACCTCTCTGGCGACGGAGAGATAATCCCGTCGCACAGGCTCACGTACGGATCAACGTCCCGACTCGCGAAAGGAAGGATGCTATGAAGCCAATCGCGACTGTCCCGGTCCGGTTCACTCTTGCCGCGCTCGGGCTGGCCGCCCTCGTTCCCGCCGCCGCCTCGGCCCAGGCGAAAGCGACATGCGCCGCGGGCAAGACGGGCAAACCTTCCGCGATCACGGCCCGGGAAGCCTGGGAGCTCGCGAGCCCGCGCGCTCGCGCCTGGCAGGCCGACGCCGTCCCCTTTGATCTGACGACGACCTCACTCGGGCCGCTCGACGCCGATGGAAAGTCGAAAGACTGGGACGTCAAATTTTCTTCACAGAGCGCCAAGGCCGGCCTCGTCCAGGAAAAAGGAGGGACCGGCCAAAACTGGTACCTGAACTACCAGAACGCCGAGGGCCGCGAGGTCCTGAGCGTCGTGATCGATGCCAGAACGGGAAACGTCAAGAACGTCTTTCACAGCGGCAAGTGAGAGCAGAGCGGATCGATGGTGAGGTCGAGGACCCCCGCCGCGCTGGGATTTCGGGCCCACTCGGGCTGGGCCGCCGCCGTGGCGGTCGCCGGGACGCCGCGCGCGCCCGAGATCCTCGAACGGCGGCGCATCGAGATCGCTGATTCCTCGATTTCGAGCTCGAAACAGCCCTATCACGCGGCCGAAGAGCTGCCGTTCGAGAAGGCGAAGAAACTTCTCGAGCGCTGCGAGCGCGGCTCGATGCGTCTGGCGCGCAAAGCCGTCGGCGCGCTCCTCGAGGATTTGAGGGCGAGGGGCTTCGCGGTCGCCGGCTGCGGCCTGCTGCTCGCCTCCGGCCGTTCTTTGCCCGGGCTCGAGTCAATCCTTGCCTCCCACGCGCTCATCCACACTGCCGACGGCGAGCACTTCCGGGATGCTCTCGCTCAGGCCGGCAAGTACCACCGGCTGTCCTTTCGGCGCGTGAAGGAGCGCGAGCTTTACGCGCAGGCGGCAGCGCGTTTCCGCGCGTCCTCGGAAGAGCTCAAGAGCCGCATCAACGCGATGGGCAAGGGCCTCGGGCCACCCTGGACCCAGGATCAAAAGCTCGCGGCGCTCGTCGCCTGGCTCGCGCTCGCCGACTGACCTTCCGGAGCTCCGGGCTGCAAGCGGGCAGACTCGACGAGATCGAGATCGGGCTTCACCTCGGCGTCGAGGGCGACGCGCCCTCGGTTCTGCCGCAGCTGGCGGGAGAAGAGGGAGATGTGGCGATCGAAGATGAAACGCAGCAGCAGGCCGGTCCAGGATCGGTAGCTGCCGAGCGCGTCGTAGACCTCGGGCGCGATCCGCGTGACCTCCGGAAGCCGGTTCCAGGGCACCGAGGGAAAGTCGTGGTGCTCGTTGTGATAGCCCACGTTCAAAGCCACTTTGTTGAGCGGCCCGTAGTAGCTCGTGGTCTCCTGGCCGGGGAAGACCAGGTAGTGCTCCTGGATCCAGCGCGCGCCCAAGGGATGCAGCCCGACGCTGAAAAAGAACGAGGCGAGAAGGTAGAAAAACGCTCCGGGCCCGAGGAAGACCCACACTCCCACGTCGAAGGCGATCTGAGCCGCGAAGTTCAAGACGACCCAATGGTCGACCGGCTTGATCTCTCTTAAGCGCGGAGGACGCGTCACCTGCATGAAGGCGAACAGAAGAAGCCAGATCGCCTTGCGCAGGGGCGATGTGCCGACGAGCTTCGCTTCCCACTCGTTGGGAATGTCCGCGTCGAGCTCGTAGACGCCCTGAAAGGCGTGATGCTTCAGGTGATAGCGCTGGAACATCACGGAGGTCGGCGCGATGTGCGGCAGATTGGCCAGGATGCCCGCGGCCGTGTTGGCCCCGGGTGAGCGGAAGATCAGGTTGTGCGTGCACTCGTGGATCAGGACCCACAACGCGTGGTTGGCAAACGCGCCGATGAGAGCCGCGACCGCCAGAATGAGCCACCAAGGGCTCGAACGCAGCAGCACGGCCAGGCCGATTTGCAGGGCGACCGTTCCGAAAACGATCCAGACGGTCGCCGGGTTCTTTCCGATCTGGAGGCGCACCTCCGGATGGCATTCGAGAATTCGCTTCGTCCGCGCCCGGTGCGGCTCGGGCAACAGCGACCGCGAGAACTCGACGGGAGCTTTGTGTGCGGACTCTTCGATCGGGGTCAAATGGGCGGTCTTCAAGAGAGAGCGTTCTTTGAGAGCCGAGCGTATCACCAGGAAGGCCGTTTCGCGTCAGTTCGAAAACGCGCCGGGTTGAATCGTCACCGAGGGCCTCCGGGCGACCGCCGGCCGCTGCGTCTGCCCGCCACCGCCTGGGTCAGATCTGCGAGCGACTGATTCTCGAGATGCTGCTCGAGCAGCGCGCGCGTCTTCTTCCAGACCTCGTGTGCGGGACAGGGCGCCTCGTCGGAGCACTGCGCCAGACCGAGGATGCAGCGGGCCCAGAGTCCGGCACCGTCGATCGCGCGGACGACCTCGAGCATGGAGATCTGCGAGGCCGGACGCGCCAGACGCACGCCACCGGGCCCGGGAGCGGCCGGCGTCTCGAGCAGGCCGGCCAGCCGGAGCAAGTTGACAGCTTGCTCGAGCGCCGGGACCGACGTGCGGGTCTCCGCCGCGAGGGAGTCGAGGCTTCGAACGGAGCCAGGATGGCGGGTCTCGGCAGCCGCTAGCCGTTCCATGACCTGGAGCGCCTGCTTGCAGGCGCGCGAGTAGAGGGGCGACTGCAACAGGTCGGCAGAGTTGAGCGGCCCCTGGCGTACAGGCCTCTCGGGCACGTCGGGAACCTTAGCATGTCGAATGTCCGCTTGACACCGCGCGGAAGACGCGACTCTACTTCTCGCAACGATCCCCAGGTGAAGTTCACCGTGACAGGAGGCAGCGCGACATGTTCTTCTTCATCTCCCGGCGCTCCTTGAGGAGCGTTTCCCCTAGAGAACTCGACGACGGTTGTAAGAAGAGGCCACCTTACTCAAGCGGCAGTTCCCAGACGGAGACGGTCCGATCGCGGATGCCGACGACGATTGGTCGGCCGTCCGGCGCGAAGCCCACGGTGTTCCAGTTCGAGATCCCGATCGGCGTTGCCGTCACCTTTCGGGTCGAAAGATCCCAGACTCTCGCCTCGGTCTCGGCGGTCGGCGGATTGATGGACAGGCCCGTGCTCGCCAGGCGCTTTCCATCTGCCGAGAAGCGGACCGCACCCACCGGCACGGCGTAACGTCCGAGAGTCCCTCGCGCCGCGCCGGATTCCGCGTCCCAGAGCGTCAGGCTGCCGTCCACGGAGCCGGCTGCGAGCGTCCGTCCGTCGACCGAGAAGGCGAGCGCAAAGCACGACATCTCCAGATCGAGAACATGCCGGATGGAACCGGTCTTCCCGTCAAAAAGGCGGATGTTCGCGTCGCTGCCTGCACCGGCGATCCGCTCGCCGCCGGGCGACACGGCGACACCAACAATCTCTCCCGGCCCGCCCGCGATGGTGCGAACCGCCGAGCCGTCCGGCTCCCAGAGCTTCACGGTTCCGTCGTCGCTCGCCGTCGCGAGGAGCGATCCGTCATTGGCCGCCGACACCGACTCGATGTCGCGCTCGTGCGCCTCCCAGGCGGCGACCTTCCGGCCCGACGAGGCGTCGAGGACCGCGACGTAGCCGCCCTCGACAGCCACGATGCGGCGATCGCCCGCGTAAAACAGGGCGCGCCCCATCGCCCGCGCGCCGCCGCGGGCCCGGGGCCGACCCGGCGAAGCCCACGAGCGTAGCGGCTTGCCTGCGACCGACCAGACTTGCGTCTTCCCGTTCTTCAGTGCACCGGCCATCTCCGCGCCCGACGGCGCGAGGACGAAGGCGGCGAGAGCCGCCTCCGCCTCGAACGCGCGGGTGGGCGTCATCTCACGCCCTCTCGAGCACGAGCTCGAACGTGACGAGCGCGCGCGGGGCGCCCGGGTCGCCGGCGATCGTCACCGGTCGGATCAGCTCACGGCTGCCCACCAGCGGGTCTTTGCCGTAGTTCTTGTCCGGGTCCCCTTCGAAGACCGGATCCGTCGCAAAGTACAGCTGCGTGACGAGCGGCTTGCGCCCGGGGGCCGAGACCTTGAAATGGATGTGCTGCGCCACGCGATCCGGGTAGTGACCCGGCATCACGCTTTCGAAAGAGTACTTCCCCTTCTCGACGGCTGCGACTTGTCCCCGGTACAGGTAGCCCTGATTGTCGTAGATGCCGGCGTGGCTGGCGTGCCAGACCTCCACGAGCGCGCCCGCGAGGATTTCTCCACGCGTGTCGAAGACCTGGCCGGACACGGCGAGCGGCAACCCCGGCGCGTCGGCGGGAGCGAGCTTTCCCGTTAGCGGGGCCCGCTTCTTGTAGAAGGGACCGAGCACGTTCGGCGGCGTGGGCTTTCGGGGCGCAAGCGCACCCTCTTCCAGGTGCGGCGCGAGCTCATAGGCTCGAAGCGGCGGCGCGAGAATCAGGAGACCGGCCGCGGCGCATTTCTCCAGAAGGTCACGGCGGGACAAGGAAAGGGCCATCGGCGCCTCCTCGACGCGATGAAAGAGATCGCGTCGGCCGCGCTAAGCTACGCCTGGCCCGGCCGCGGGGTCAATGGCCGCCGAGCAGAGCCCTGCCGGCGGCGACTAGGAACCGACGAGGTCGAGGAGGCGGTTCAGGACGTTCATGACCTCCTGCCATTCCCGCCTCACTGTCTCATAGGATCCCGTCGCTCGCATTCCCTGATCCAGCCGCCTCGCCTCCTCGAGCAGGCGCCCCGCATCGGCGCGGATCTCATCGGGACCCATCGTTCCCGACTCGATGCGCCGATGGAAGTCTCGCGCTTGATCATCGAAGCGATCGAACCCCCTGAAGAAGCGTTCCTCCTGCAGAGTGTCGGTCGCGTAAAGCCTCTCCGCGTCGCCGTGCGCACGGGCGGCGCGCTCCACGAGCTCGCGGGAGAGAGTCGCCAGTCGCTCGGTGTCGTAGCCGGATGGGCCGCGCGGCGGGCCGGCGCGCCGGCCGTGGTGCCAGCTCTCGCCTTCCCTGCCCTCCCAGGGTCTGCCGGCCACATCCGCCTGATAGACGGACTCCATCCGCTCCAACAGTTCGACCACCTGATTCCAGTCGGCGACCGTGTGCTCGTCGACATTCCGCGCGCTCTCGGCACGGGCCTGGACGCCGCGCGCGTCCTTGGCCAGAGCTCGCAGCTCGTCGTCGACCTGCCAAGGCCGCGTCTGGTATCGAGCCATCCGCTCGCGGAATCGGCGTGCCCGTTCGGCAAACCGAGCCACGGACCGAACGAACCGCGGGTCGCTCCCGTAGATCCAAATGCCCTGGTGGTGCGCCCGGTCATTCGTGTGCCGTGCCTGCTGGTCGAGCTCGACTGCGAGCCGTCGCATCTCCTCGTAACCGCGATCCGACAGGGTCCCGTACGGGCCGCGCGCCAGGGCGGCTTCGGCACCCGCGAAAAGCAGACTCATCCAGGCGATCATTGCGGGCCAGGCCAGCCCGATCTTTGTTCTTTTCATCGCCTGCACCTCCTCATTGGAAGAATCGAGCAATCTGCGGGCCAACTTGAAGGAGGTCATTCCACTTCGCGGAGGAGACGGAATCCGTAATCGGAATACCGATAGTCGGGCGGCAGGCTGCTGCGCGCCGAAGGCGAAGACCAGCGGATCTTGTGGCGCCAGGAGCCTCCGCGGCTGGCCCGCCTCCGGGGCGCGACCGAGCGCTCGGGAGCAAGCGACGGCTCGGGCTCGTGCCAGTCCAAGCACCACTCGTGGACGATCGTCCCCATATCAAAGAGTCCGTAGCCATTCGGCGTCCCGCGCCCGACTTCCCACGGCCCGGCGAGAAGGCCCTCCGGGATCTCGCCCGGTGGAATCGCGTCACCCCACGCGGTGCGCGGCGCGGCCAGCCCTCCAGACGCTGCGAACTCCCATTCCGCTTCGGTCGGGAGGCGCCAGCGGCCGCCGGCGGTCTCGCCGAGCCACGCGCCGTAAGCCATCGCTTCTTCCCAGGTCACGCCGACGACGGGCTGGAGCGAGGCGCAGAAATCCGGATCACTCCACCAGGGAGGAGCGGCGACCCGGCCGGATTCGACGAATCCCGCGTACTCCCCATGGGTGACGGGAGTGGGGCCCAGATCGAACGGCGCGATCTTGACGGCTCCCAGGCTCCCGCCTGGAACCCGCACGGTCACTTGTATGTCCCTCTCCAAAAGGCATGCGGCTTGCAGACCAGTGAGAGTTCGAACGATCTCATCACGAGGAGGAGCTCATGAAATCCGACGTCAAACCGATCCCGGAAGGCTACGCCGCTCTCACACCGTATCTCATTGTGCACGACGCCTCAGCCGCCATCGACTTCTACAAGAAGGCGTTCGGAGCGAAGGAAATCATGCGCATGCCGGGACCGGATGGCAGGATCGGCCATGCCGATCTCGTCATCGGGGGCGGACACGTGATGCTGGCAGACGAGTCGCCGGAGATGGGTCACCGCGGACCGCAGTCTTTCGGCGGCTCCCCGGTGAGTCTCGTTCTCTACGTGGAAAATGTGGACGGCGTTGTCAAGCAGGCGGTTGCCGCGGGAGCGACGCTGACGCGTCCCGTCAAGGATGAGTTCTATGGCGACCGCACGGGAGGTTTGACCGATCCCTTCGGTCATATCTGGTTCGTCATGACGCACGTCGAGGACGTGTCGAACGAAGAGATGGAGAAGCGCGCCGCGGCGCGGGCCGAATCGGTCCATGCTTGATTGATGCCGGGAGAGACCGAAGTCAAGATCCCCCACGAGCGGCGGGGCACGGAGTACCTCGCCAACGAGAGAACCTTCCTTGCCTGGATCCGGACGAGCATCGCGGTCGTGAGTCTGGGGTTTCTCATCGCCCGGTTCAGTCTCTGGCTTCGGGAGATGTCCGGAAAGGCGGAGCCGGTGCGGCTCATTGGAGTCTCGCTGCCCGTGGGAGAGGCCCTGATGGGCTTCGGCGGGGTGATTGCGGTCCTCGCTGCCTGGCGCTACCACGTCGTCAATCGCGCCATCGAGGAAGACCGGGTGACGGCGGATCGGGGGCTGGTCGTTTCGATCGCTCTTTCCGTCGCGCTCTTCGCCCTCGTGATGGCCGCTGCGATCTTCGTCGCCTCGGCCGGCACGTGAGGATGAAGCTGGCAGCGGTCTTGCTTCTTCAATGGAAGAAAGGAGTCGACCATGGCTTGCGAACATCGGGGATGCCATTGCAAGGAAGAGCTGGTCCAGCGCGACGGCAAACAGTTCTGCAGCGAAGGCTGCGCTACGGCGGAGACCCAGAACCGCCACCAGCCGAACTGTCCCTGCGGTCATCCCGACTGCCGGAAGTAATTCGTCCGCATCCGGCTCAGGCTGGGCGGACGCTCGGGGCGAACACTCTGTTCGCCCTTTTTCTTTGGCTTGCGACGTTGTCCTTCGATCGCGTACTCTTGGGCCGGTCGTGGGAAAACCCCTTCTGCGTTCGGTCTGCGTGTGTACATTTCACCCCCTGGTTCAGCGACAGCTTTCGAAGCTGATCGCGGCCCATTCTTTCCGCCCCGTGGCCTGCAGACTGGATGCGGCGGCCGTGGCGAACCGCGATCAGCTCCGGATACCGCGTGCGCCCGTCTATGTCGTCGACTCTCCGTCCCGGAGGCACGAAGCCGAGTATCTGGTTTCCGAGATCCTGGCTCGGTTCCCGCGAGCACGAGTACTGGTCCTTGCCGAGGACCTGGACGAAGTCAGCTCGTTTGCGTTCCTTCGATTGGGAGCCAGGGGCATCTTGCACTACTCGGAAGTCGAGCGTCGTCTGGTCCAGGCCCTCCGGACGCTCGCAGCCGGGGCCTTCTGGGGCCCTCGAGCCCTTCTGTCTCGCTTCATCGACAAGACGCTTCGGGAGCACCGGCTGAAGCCTGCCGTCCGCGTGGCCGGTGCGGCGCTGAGTCGCCGTGAAAATGAGGTTCTGGAGCTGCTCCTCGAGAACTACTCGAACAAGGAAATCGCGAGTCGGCTCAACATCTCGTCGCGCACAGCCAAGTTTCACGTCTCGAATCTCCTGGCGAAGTACGGAGTCAGCGGGCGCGCCGACCTGCTTCTAATGCGTGCCTGAGGCCCGCACGAGGCACCCCATTTCGCCCTCCCGCAATCCTCGTCTCGCGGGCGCCCTCGCGGCCGCGTCTGCGCTGGGTTGGCTCCTCGCATCGCCACAGACATCGGCCCGGCCGTCTTCAACCGCCGACCACTCCGACTTGCCGACGCGCCTGGCCAGAATCGAGACCCTCCTCGAGGAGCAGCGTCAGAAGCAGCACATCCCGGGGATGACTTTCGTCGCCGTCCGGGATGACCGGGTCATCTTTCTCAAGGCATTTGGCGTGCGAGACGTCGATCGCAAGCTGCCGGCCACGCCGGAGACGGTTTTTCCCATCGGCTCCTGCACGAAAGCGTTCACGGCGATGGCGGTTGCCGTGAGCCAGGATCGCGGAGTTCTGTCGCTCGACGATCGCCCGCACAAGTTTCTCCCCTACTTCAAGATGGCGGACCCCGAAGCGAACGCCCTGGTCACGCTGCGCGACATGTTGTGCCACCGGACCGGCCTCAAGGCCTACGCCGACCTCGCCGCCGAGCCCGCGGTACTGTCGAGAGAAGAGTATGTGCGCGCCGCGACCTCGGCCAAGCCCACGGCCAAGTTCCGAGCCAAGTTTCAGTATTCCAACGCCATGTACAGCGCCGTTGGGGAGATCCTGGCAAAAGCGAACCACTCGAGCTGGGAACAGGTCGTCGAGTCAACGCTCCTGGGCCCCCTGCGCATGACCTCCAGCACGACGTCGGCCCACGCCATCGGGCGGGCCGCGGATCACGCTACGGGATACGTCTACCGCGAGGAAACGAAGGATTGGACGCCGGTTGCGCCCCCCGAAAGCCTGAAAACCATGGCGCCTGCGGGCAGCATCGCGTCAACGGCGCGTGACCTGGCCCAGTGGCTGCGTCTGCTCACCGGCGTCGGATCGATCGACGGCAAGCGCATCGTGTCCGAAGCCGCGTTGCACGAGGTGATGCGCCCTCACATCGCGATCAACGACACCTGGTCCTACGGATTGGGCTGGGTGACGTACAAGTGGAATGGGCACACCGTCGTCGAGCACAACGGCGGTTCGCGAGGCCTCAGTGCGCTGATGAGCCTCGTGCCCGACCGCCACATCGGTTTCGCCCTTCTCGCCAACACGTCTCCCAACTTCATGACGGCCATCGGCAACGCCGGCAAACTCCTGTGGCCCCTCCTCCTCGACGAGGAGGCGCCCACTCCCGCGAGCCCGCCTGCTGCGGCGGGACCCCCTGTCGCCTCTCCGGCGGCCGATTCCGCCGGATCGGGGCTTCCCATTGCCGAGGAGCTGCTCGCTCGCATGGTCCAGGCCTGCGGCGGGGAAGACAACCTCCGGCGTCACAGCTCGATGGAGGTGCTCGCGCGCAAGTCCTACCAGAACCAGGGAGTCGAGGCGGAGCTGACGATCCGGGCGAAGTCGCCCGACCGGCGCTCCGAAGAAGAAGTCTGGACGGCGGCCGGCAAGACGATCGGGCGTGTCCGAATATTCTTCGACGGTTCCCGCGGCGGACAGGAGACGACGTTCGGCCAGGATTCGGCCTTTTCCGACGAGGAGAGCGAACGGGCGAGGCGCGACAACGCCTGGCACGCCCTTCTCGATCTCAAGCGTCTTTATGACGAGGTGAAGGTCGAGAAGAGGATGACGATCGACGACGAAGACACCTACGCCGTCAAGCTGACTCCGCGTCGGGGCAAGCCCGTGCTGCTCTACGTGTCTGCCCGAACGGCGCTCATCGTCCAGCGGGAGGCGGAGGCGGAAACGACGACCTTCCGTGACTACCGCAACGTGGACGGCGAGTTCGTGCCGTTTCGAACGCTCGTTCGGGAAGCGCTGGGCGAGGTCTCCATCGAGGCCAAATCAGTTCGATTCAATGTCGCGCTCCCGTCGGACGCCTTTTCGCCGTCACCGCACGCGCGCTGACGGTTCGAGTCTCGGAGTGCGAGTCTTCTGATTACTTGGCGTTCGTCCAGCTCTGATTGGCGACCTTCCACTGGCCGTCTTCCTCTTCCAGAGCGATCGTTCCCTTGTTGAGCTCGTCGCCGATCTTCCCGGTGGCTTCCAGTGTCGCCTTCTTCCCCTCGACGTTCAAAGAGGTGAACTTGAGGTCCTTGGGGGACATCGCCTTCAAGAACCCCATCACCTTCTTGGAGTCCATTTTCGTGTCCTTCATCTGCTGATCGATTCCCTTGGCGGCTGCCTTGGTCATGCACTTCTTGTAGGCTTCAAAGTCCTCGGCGTCGACGGCTTTCAGGAGAGCGCCGTACGCCTTAGCCTGAGGAGTCGCCGCGAGGTCCCTGGGATTGTTGCCGGTAGAGTGAGCCGAAGGAGAAAACGCGAAGGCAAGCACCAACAGAAACAGTGTGACCCTGTGAGCGATGCGCATTTCTCATTCTCCTTTTTTTCCCGGATGGCCGCTCATGATCTCACGGTCGAGGTCACGGTCGTTCGGCCCATCGCTCAGAGGGTTTTTCGTCTCTCGCGCGCTACTCCTCACTCAGGAAGAGGCTCTTGATCTCGCTGTAGGCTTCCAGCGCCGCCATCCCGAGCTCGCGCCCGAGTCCGCTCTGCTTGACGCCCCCGAACGGCGCCTCGAGAAAGACGCTGCGGCTGCTGTTGACGGAGAGCACGCCCGTCTCCACCGCGCGCGCGACGCGAAGAGCCCGCGCGAGATCTCTCGTCCAGAGAGAGCCCGAGAGGCCATAGAGGCTGGCGTTGGCCAGCGTGACGGCCTCCTCCTCGTCCTGGAAGGGGATCGCGACGACGACCGGCCCGAAGATCTCCTCCTGGGCGATTCGCATGCCGTTGTGCGCCCCGGCAAAGAGAGCCGGGCGCAGGAAGAAGCCGCCGGCGAGCGCCGGATCGAGCGGAATGTCTCCTCCGCAGACGCGGCGGGCTCCTTCGCGCTCGCCCAACGCGACGTAGCCCGCGACCCGATCCCGATGCGCCGATGTGATGAGCGGCCCCATTTCGGTTTGCGGATCGAGCGGGTCGCCGATCCGAATCGCCTGAATGCGCGCGGCCAGCTCCTCGACGAAACGGTCGTAGATCGAGCGCTGGATCAGGAAGCGCGAGCGCGCGCAGCAGTCCTGGCCCGCGTTGTCCAACGCGCTCCACAGAGAGGAAGGGAGGCAGGCCTCGAGGTTCGCATCCTCGAAGACGATGCATGCGGACTTGCCCCCCAGCTCGAGGGAGACGCGCTTGACACCGTCGGCCGCCAGGCGCATGACCTCGCGACCGGATTCCGTCGACCCCGTGAAGGAGACCTTGCGCACGAGAGGGTGCGTGACGAGCGCCCGGCCAACCACTTCGCCGCGCCCCGGCAGGACCTGCAAAGCGCCGCCCGGAAGGCCCGCCTCGGAAGCCAGCTCCGCGAGCCGCAAGGCCGAGAGAGGCGTGTCGCTGGCCGGCTTGACCAGGACCGCATTGCCCATGGCCAGCGCCGGAGCGACCTTCCAGGTCGTGATCGCGAACGGGAAGTTCCAGGGCACGATCGCCGCGCAGACCCCGATCGGCTCCCGAAGCGTCAGGCTCACGCCGCGGGCGGACACGGGAAGGGTATCGCCCGCGAATTTGGTGACCGCCCCTGCGTAATACTCGAAGCAATCGGCACCGGAGAGGACCTCGGCTCTTGCGGCGGCGAGCGGCTTGCCGACGTTGCGGCTTTCGGCGAGCGCGAGCTCCCCCGCATGCTCGCGGATGAGCGCTGCCAGGCGCAGCAACACCGCCGAGCGCTCGCGCGGAGTCTGATGGCGCCAGTCCTTTCGGAAACAATGTTCGGCGAGCCGGGCGGCATTCTCGACGTCACCCGCGCCGGCCTGCGCCACGCGCGCCAGCGGCTCGCCCGTGGCAGGGTTGACGAGGACACGCTCCTCTTGCCCTGCCCCGGCTGGCCGCTGCCCCGTCCTGACCGTTTCTTCCGAGGTCTTAGGCAATCCCGAGCGCTTTCATCATGACGTAGAGCTGCTGGCGACGGATCCCTAGGATGCGCGCGGCCTCGGCCTTGTTTCCCTCCGCCTGCAGCAACGCCCGTTCGATCAGCGCCCGCTCGAGGACTCGGCGGGCACCATCGAGCGGCATCTCCAGCAGCTCCGAAGCGCGCGGGAACCCGGCTGGGGAGGCGCTCGGCTCGAAAGTCCGCCGCAAGTCTTCTGCACTGATGACCGAGCTCGAAGCGAGCACCGCCGCTCGGTGAATGATGTTCTCGAGCTCACGAACGTTGCCCGGAAACTCGTAATCCATCAGAATCTTCATCGCCTCGTCGCTCAATTCCGGAGTCCCTCGAACAGGGTTTTGCACGACGGTCTTGAGAAAGTTCGCGGCGAGCGCCGGGATGTCCTCTCGGCGCGCCCTGAGCGGCGGGATCTCGATTCGAACAACGTTCAACCGATAGAACAGATCGTCGCGGAAGCGGCCTGTTTCGAGAAGAGACCTCAGATCCTGGTTGGTCGCGGCGATGAGGCGGAAATCGGCGCGAATCGGCTGCTTTCCACCGAGGCGTTCGAAAGAACGTTCTTGGAGCACACGGAGAAGCTTGACCTGTAGCTGAGTGGCGAGCTCGCCGATTTCGTCGAGAAAAAGCGAGCCTCCGTGAGCTGCCTCAATCCGGCCTGGCTTTGACTGCACGGCGCCGGTAAATGCTCCCCGCTCGTACCCGAACAGCTCGCTCTCGAGAAGCGTTTCGGGGATCGCGGCGCAATTGACGACGATCAGAGACCGGTGCGCCCGTCGGCTGTGCTGGTGGAGGGCTTGGGCCACAAGCTCTTTGCCGGTACCAGATTCGCCGGTGATGAGCACGGTCGCATCCGTGGGCGCCACGCGTCCGATCAACTTGAAGATCTCGCGCATGGCCGGATCGGACCCGATGAGACCGGAGCCGAGGTGAAGACCAGGTTGCTCCGGCTCCTCCGGTTTGCGCGCACGGCGCTTCGCTATCGCACGCGCTGCAGTTTCGAGCACCTCCTCGGGATCAAAAGGCTTGGTGATGTAGTCGTAGGCGCCCGCTTTCATGGCTTTGATTGTGTCTTCGCTTCCGCCGTACGCCGTAACGATGATGACCGGGACTTCCCTCGTCCTGGGATTCTCGACGATGGCTTCCAGGGTTGAAAGGCCGCCGCGTCCCGGCATCTTGAGATCGAGAAGAATCGCGCCTGGAACTTCAAGAGTGTCATCAAGCAAAGAGAGTGCTTCATTGCCGTCGCGCGCCTGCAGCACCCGATATCCTTCGGCCTCCAACAATTCCGTGAGGCTGTCTCGAAGATTCTTCTCGTCGTCGGCGACGATGATTGAACCGCTTGGCTTCAGCATGGCAAGCGCAGCTCGAACCGGGCGCCGCCTTCGGGAGCGCGGGTATAGCGGATGTCGCCTCCCAGCCGGTTTGCCATTTCGGCGGCGAGAAAGAGTCCGAGACCGGTCCCACCCTCGCGCGTGGTGAAGAAGGGCTCGAAAAGACGGTCGACAAGCGAAGGATCGATCCCCGGCCCGCTGTCGGAGACCGCGACGATGACTTCCGACGCGGATGGACCCTCGAGCGTCAGCAAGATCGTGCCTCCTCCATGGTCGATTGCCTCGATCGCGTTGGACAGTAGGTTGTCGAGGATGGATAGGATCGGGTCGGTCTCGACCCTGGTGGCGCCCCTGGCGGTCTCGTCGACCCTCGTCTCGAGTCGGATCCCCCGTTGCCCAGCCTGGGCGGACCAAAGCTGCGCTCGGGACTCGACGAGTTGAGCGAGATCCCGAGAGTCTGCGCCACTCTGGTCCGGCTTCGAGAGCGTCAGAAGTCGAACCACGAGCCGATTCAGCCGGCTGATCTCTTCTTCGACAACGGAAAACGCCGCCTCGGACTCGCGAGTTCCGTGCTGGCTCTTTCGGATCAAATGCAATCTCAGCTTGATGGAAGCCAGGGGGTTGCGAACCTCGTGAGCGACGCCGGCCACCAACCGGCCGATCGCGGCCAGATGATCGGCGCGGTGAAGACGATTCTCGAGGCTCTCCTGCGCGCGCCGATGCTCTTGGAGCGCGCGCGCCAGCCGATCGATTCCCGCTCCGATTCGGTCGAGCTCGTCGACCCCGGTGTTGGGAACGAGCGAATCGGCGTTTTCCTCTTTCGCCCGAAGCCCGGATTCGATCGCCTGGACGCCACGATCCAGGCGCCGAGTCGCCTTCCAAGCGAAGGCCATAGTCGCAACGAACAGGCTTAGCCAGACGAGAAGGCCCAGAGGATAAAGCCTGTTTTGCAGGGCCCTGATTCCCGAAACTCGCTCCATCAGCCAGACGGCTCCTTCGGTCCGCGATTCGTCGCCCAGCGAATGGGCCCGAAAAACAAGAACGTCTGACTCCAAACCGAGCGAAAGCTTGGCCGAGGATCTTCGATCGACTGCGCGACGCACGAGATGATCCACGGCGGGCCGTTGCGCCGCAGGCATCTCCGTTCTCGCGCCGTCATGAGCGGTCGGGGAAGCGTAACCGAGCAGCCGGCCGCTGGCGGCATCGAAAAAGCCCCCCTCCATACCGGGGTGGTCGAACAGGCACTCGACCGTGAGCGATCGAAGAAGAGCATCCTCGCCAGCCCGCAGCGGGTCCATTCCTGCCTTTTGGCGATAAGCACTGCTGGCGGATGCATAACGCTCGACGAATTCCTGAATCTCGTTTTCCAAGCGTCGATTCGCGTCCGCCAAGTGGACGGAGCTGTTATGGCGAATCATGACGACCACCGCGATTGCGGCGAGGAGGATGTGGGCGAGCACGACCAGACCCAGAATTCGGATCTGACGTTTCAGGGATCCATTGAAAGGGCGACCGTGAGAAGGAAGCCGGGACATGTTCGTTCGCTCGTGGACGGTCCGAAGAGTATACCGGCCTTTCGTCCGACTTCGGGACAGGCGACTGCCTGGATATGGGACAGCCCTGGATTTCGAAGCTCTATCGGCAAGACCGCTTTCGAACCCACGGCGGATCTAAGTGACGGTAATTGAGAATCTTGCGAGATCCGAGCCAGCCGCGGAGTACTCAACGCTCGCCCAGGCTGCGCTGGTACGGGCCTTGCGGCGCGCGAGAGACAACTCCAAATGGAAAAAGCAGTCTTGGAAGAAGACCAGCGCGATCAGGCGGATCGCAATTGGGCGGCGCCCGATCCAGCGTTTGCGAACTGGCGTGTCCTTCTTCCGGCTCCCGCGAACGGCGTCTTTCACCATCTCGCCCTTTTTGGCGGGCCGGAAGGACTCGACCGCCTCCTCGTCGAATTGAAGGCTGCGGAGCGCGTGAGCCGCTCGATCTCACCGCCGTGCTCCGCCGATGCCGTTGCGTTGCTGGCCGGGGCTCCTCCGTCCCTCCGGACGGTCGCTGCCTGCCTCAAGCCGGGCGGAGCTTTGTACTGGGAGATCGAGCGCTTCGGAGCGGCTCGACTTCGACTCACGCCCGGTCGGATCTTCCGGGCTCTGCGCGCCAGCGGATTCACGCCGACGGGCATCTATTTGATCCGGCCGAGATCTGGACCCGCGGAGGTCTTCGTTCCGCTCGACGTTTCAGGAGCGGTCGCCTGGTGCGCCGGGACGTTTTGGAGAGATTGGGTCGGAGCCGTCGCCGCGCTCTTTCCGCGGTGCAGCCGAGCCCTCGCCGCCATTGCTGCCCCTCGGATCGCCATCACGGCCTTGGCCGAAGGGGGACGCGACCCTCTTTCATCCGTCATTGACCGTGGCCGCATTGGAGAACGACTTCGCTACTCCACGGCGCGTCCTCTTGTCTGTTTCCGCAGCCACTCGAGGCGAACGGTGATATTTCCGTTTTCGGAGAACGGACGCTCTCCCGAGGCGGTGCTCAAGTTCTCCCCTCTGCGCGAGCGCGCCTCTCGTACGGCGAACGAGCAACAGACGCTCTCTGAGATTCGTTCTCGCCTCGATCCCGAAATGGCCCGGACCATTCCGGAGCCGATGGGCACGTTTCAGTGGTCGGGCCTGACGGTGGGTATGGAAAGCTTTCTTCCCGGCCGGTCCGTCGGCCGGGCGGCCTCGCGTCCGATGGTGCCGCTGCGGAAGAAGCTCAGGGATCTCGATCGCGTCACGGAATGGCTATGCCGGTTTCAAATCTCGAATCAGTTCGGACGTCCGGCGTGGGGAAGCGCGGAATGGTCACTGGAGAGATGGGTCGAGGGTCCTTTGAGGCTGTTCGAGCGGGAGTTCACGCTGACGCGGAACGAAGAGCGTCTGTTCGCCGCGACCCGCGAAGCCGCCCGAGCCCTTGTGGGCATACCGTTGCCGGTTGTCTTGTCGAACTGGAGCTTCAGTCTCGGCAACGTCTGCCGGACTGATGACAGAATCCTCGTCTACGATTGGGAAACCGTCACCCGAGGACTTCCGCTGGCCGACTTGGTGTACTTTTTGATGGATTGGGGCCGGCTCATGCGAAAAGGCGCTTCGGCGAGCTGGAAAATGAGCTTTCGTCAGCTCCTCGTCGAGCCGCGGAAGAACGATCGAATCTCGACTGCGCTTCAGAGGTCGATGGCGCGCTATTTCGTCGAGCTCGACATCGATCCGCGCTTCCGTCCGCTTCTTTGCGTTCTGACGTGGGTTCACCGGGCGGAGCGTCGACTCCTCAAGAACCACCAGGCCAGTCGAACGCTCGACGCGAGGCTCCGCGCGCTCGCTGAAACGGGCGATCTGATCTTCGCCGGTGGGCCAGTCGGGCGCTGACTTCGGGCTCCGCTTGCCCCTCCGGGCGTTAACGAGTTCAGCGGGCGCACCGGCATCCGTCAATCGACCTCACCTTATCGGCCGGGACCAGCCCCTTTTCGACGAGAAAACGCTCCAGCTCCTCCCCTGAAACCTTTCCGGCGGTCCGGCATCCAAGCCGGATGAGCCTCGGTTCCCCGGGGTTTTGGGGCGGAAGAAACACAGAAGAAGGAGTGCACAGATGAAAAGGCTGCTTTCCCGGGTGCTCGTTGTCTCGTTGACCCTCGGTCTCTCGTCCTTGGCGCTGGCGCAGCAGAAGGCCGAAGAGAAAGTCACGATCACGGGCTGGATCACGGATACCGACTGCGGCGCCTCGGGAGCCAACGCCGAGCATGCCAAGATCGCGGAAAAGTGCGTCAAGGAAAAGGGCGCGAAGTGGGCGATCTACAATCCGGAGGACAAGACCCTCTATATCCTCGCCGACCAGGAGAAGGGCCCCAAGATGCTCGGCAAGAAGGTCATCGTCAAAGGCACGATGGAAAAGAACAAGAAGGAAGTCAAGGTCGACACCTGGAACTTCGTGTAAGACGATCGGTCGAACAGCCGTCGAGTGGGCTGCTGAGAAATGGATGCAGGCGCCCTGGCCGGCCTTGCCCGTTGGCAGGTCAGGGCGCTCTCGTCGGCTCGTAATACAGGTGTAACGAGCGCGGATAGATGTCGAACTCCAGCTCCGGTCAGCCAACTCGCCGGCGACGTTCGCCAGGTTTGGTTCTTCCCGCCTTCGCCTTCTCCTCTCGCCAGAAACTGCTGAGGACATCGTAAAGGCCTGGCATCAAAACCCTCTCCAAGAATTCATTTCCTTCATCTGTACCGAGTGCATCGCAGCCGCCGAGGATGGTTTACTCTGCCGGTCTCGACGGATGAGCCGTCGGTCGAGAATCTCTCGAGGCTTATGGAGGAGCAACAGATGAGCGGAGTTCGGGTACTGGTGGGCACGCGCAAGGGCGCGTTCATTTTGACGTCGGATGGAAAGCGGGATCGGTGGGATATCAGCGGCCCCCACTTCGGAGGCTGGGAGATCTACCACGTCAAGGGATCGCCCGCGGAACCGAATCGGCTGTACGCGTCGCAGACCAGCGCCTGGTTCGGGCAGGTGATCCAGCGCTCGAATGACGGCGGAAAGACGTGGGAGGCGCCCGGAGGCGGAGTGCCGACCGCGCCGGGCGGCATGCCTGTTGGTGAGAGCAACAAATTCGCTTACGACACGTCGCCGGAAACCGGCAGACCCCTCACGACCCACCCGTGGTACGACGGCACGCCGCGCCCGTGGGAGTTCAAGCGAGTGTGGCACTTGGAACCTTCCCTGACCGATCCGGACACGGTCTACGCCGGCGTGGAAGACGCCGCCTTGTTCCTTTCAAAGGACGGCGGACTGACATGGCAGGAGCTGCCGGGGCTGCGAGGCCACGGCTCGGGAGCGAAATGGCAGCCCGGGGCAGGTGGGATGTGCCTGCACACGATCCTTCTCGATCCCGGAAATCCCGAACGGATCTTCATCGCCATTTCGGCGGCGGGCGTTTTCCGCACCGACGACGCCGGCAAGACATGGCGGACGGCCAACCGCGGCCTGGTGTCCCAGTACATCCCCGACCCGACCGCCGAGGTCGGCCATTGCGTTCACCGCATCGCAATGCACCGGTCGCGCCCCAACACGCTGTTCATGCAGAAGCACTGGGACGTCATGCGAAGCGACGACGGCGCCGAGTCGTGGCAAGAGATCAGCGGCAACCTGCCGACGGACTTCGGGTTCGTCATAGACGTTCACGCCAACGAGCCGGAGACCGTCTACGTCATTCCGATCAAGAGCGACAGCGAGCACTATGTGGCTGACGGGAAGCTGCGCGTGTACCGCAGCCGAACGGGTGGGAACGAGTGGGAGGCGTTGACCAAGGGGCTGCCGCAGAAGGATTGCTATGTCAACGTGCTGCGCGACGCGATGGCTGTGGACTCGGTCGATCCGTGTGGCGTGTACTTCGGGACCACGGGCGGGCAGGTTTACGCGTCCTCCGACGCCGGAGGCAGCTGGGCTCCCATCGTCCGGGATCTTCCGGCGGTGCTGTCCGTCGAAGTCCAGACGCTGCCGTGATTCGAGTCGAGCTCCCGCCGCACCTGCGCACACTGGCGAAAGTAGGTGCCGAGGTCACGCTCGAGGTCGAGGGTCTAACCACGCAGCGCTCGGTCCTCGATGCTCTCGAGGCCTCCTATCCGGTGTTGCGGGGGACGATCCGCGACCACGTCACGCACAAGCGCCGGGCCTTCGTGAGGTTCTTCGCTTGCGGGCAGGATCTGTCCCAAGAATCGCCCGACGCGCCGCTGCCCGAAGCGGTCGCGACGGGCGCGGAGCCTTTTCTGGTCGTGGGTGCCATCGCCGGCGGCTAGGCCGCGACAGACATGGCGCTCCTACCCGGGCACGCGGTTTCAGAAACGACTCCTCCGTAAATCATGCAGAGCGGACACCACTCAAGGGAGACCACCCCGACGCCGCTACGGGAGCCGGACAACCATGACCCGGTTGCGTGTTTTCGCTATCGTGAGGTCTTTTCGGTCGAAAAAGAAATGGTTCGGCGCGCTCTTGTCCGGCGTCAGACTCCCTTCGTCCTCATGAAGGCCTTTCATCGGCGCGCCTTCGCCAATCGATTCGCAGACGTGAATCCAAGTCGCTCCACCCGCAAGCGCCCTTGCCTCGTCGATCAGGGCCACGTGGCTCATGTCGCCATCGTCCCAGACGACGACCGACTCGGCCGCAGGCGGCGCGGCGGCGTAGGCCTTGAACGTCGCGGTTCCGTAGGATCCCGCGTATCCGATGGCCGATTTCTTCACGTCGCGCGCGAACCCGAGAATGAAGCCGACGCAATCGAGCCCGATGTAGGACTCGCAGTACGCCTGAAGACTCGTTCCGATCTGATCTGGAAGCGGGTTGAAGTACTTGAACTGCTTGCTCAACCCGTAGTGGGTCACCAACTGCAAGACGTTGACAATCTGATCTGCCGAACCGATTCCCTGGTGCACTGCCCCGATCAGCAGATCGGGTGACCCCGTCACCGCGGGTTTTGAGGAACTGGCGTCATGGACATAAAGCGTGTAGAGCGCGCCCGCTTGAGTATTGGCCGGGGCGTTTTCCCCGACCAGCTTCGTATTCTGGTACTTGTGGATTCGAACGGACGGGTTGGCTGCCGAAATCAGGCCTGAGCTCAGCGGCACCTCGAGCCGCCGCAATCGCTGCATGTAGGAGCGGGTTCGACCCATGTCCCTCCAGTGACCGCTGCGCGCCGCGTCGACGGAGCCCATTATGAGCCCGATGGCTGGCATCCTGATTGCTACCGATGAAAGACGCTCCGGCGCTTGAGAGAGCGGCGGCGCGGAGAGTGCCCATGACCACTAACCGGCTCAACAGACTCGGTCTTCCCCTGGCTCTCTTGCTCGGCCTGCTTGCGTGCAATGAAAGCGACACGACGACGGCTCCAGTCGCGATCGCGAGTGTGACGCTCGATGCGCCCGACTCCGTCCGGTCCGGACAGAGCTTCACGATCGACGTGGGGGCCTTGAACGTCGGCGTCACGGCATCCGAGCGGGCGACGCCGTGGCGACGGACACGATGCAGCTGATGCCCTAACCCGGGTTATTCAAACGACCCCGCAGCCGACTTTTTTCTGACCAAAGTCTGCTTCCTGGGAGAGGACACCCAAGAGACTTCCCCTCCCCGTTCGGTCGGTCGCGCAGCGACCGCTAAGAATGAAGTAGCTTCGGCGGACGCGAACCGGTCCGCGGTCCCGAGGTGACGGATTCGTAGGAGAGCTCCCGGCCTTCGCGCGCCTTTCGCAGAAGCAGGCCGCCTCGGCTCATGTCCCCCCTTCCCACGAACTCGAGCGGGTACAGCAGCCGTTCGCCAAACAGAGGCAGCAGCACGTCGCGATACTTTCCGGTCGCGATGCTGCCGAGCAGAATAATCTCCGCGGCCGGGGCGGCAGAGAGCGCGAGAGAGAGCGCGTCGCGGGTCAGAGGGCCGGCGTACCGCGAATCCTTCGGGTCGACGTCGACCGTCGCGAAGCGGCGCAGATCTGCCAGCGTCACCTTCGCCTCCGTCGGCCAAAGGCCAGCGGCCGTTGTGATCACGAACGCGCCCGGGAAATCGGGCGGCGGCGAAGCAAAACGCCGAGCGTAGGTCAGCTTGCCTCGGAAGTAGAGGCCGGAGAGAAACGCGAAGACCTCACCGATGGGGACGCCGGCGGGGCTGTGCAGGCGATGCGCCAGCTCGAAAGCCGCGCCGTCGCGGAGGAGAATTTGGGCTCGTCGGCCGGCGCAGCTCGCTGGCGAAAGCAGAAAGATCCGCTGGGACACGGCACGAGACTATCCAAAGAAGGCGTTACCGGACATCTCACGCCTGCCTGCGCGCGGTACGATCGCGAAGAAACCGACGTTGCCAAGGAGGCGAAGATGAGTCGTTTCGGCAGGAACCCGCACGGGGCTCTCTTGTTGGCTGTGATTGCAGCAGCCTTCGCCGTCGCGACTCCGGCGGCGACCAACAAGCCCCCGCTTCATGCCCGCAAGTGGCTCGCGATCACCGGAAAGCCGCTTGCCGCGACGGCCGGCGCGATGACTTTTCAGAAGGGCGGCAACGCTGTAGACGCCGCCTGCGCCATGCTCGCCGCCACCTGCACGATGTGGGACACCCTCGCCTGGGGCGGAGAGACGCAGGCACTCATCTACAACCCGCGCATTAAGAAGGTCATCGGGATCAACGCGCTCGGCGTCGCGCCGACGGGGGCGACGCCGGAGTACTTCCAGTCGAAGGGGATGCCCTATCCGCCCGAGTTCGGCCCGCTCGCGGCCGTGACGCCCGGCACGCCCGGCGGGATCATGGTCATGCTCGCCGAGTACGGGAAGCTCTCGCTCGCCGAAGTCCTCGGCCCCGCGATCGACATGGCCGACGGCTACCCCGTCGAGCAGCAGCACATCAACACCGTCAAACGCCGGCGCGACTGGCTCTTGAAGTGGCCCGAGTCGCGCCGCATCCTCCTCCCCCATCCCGGCGACCAGCCTCCCGACGCGGGCGAGATCTTCCGCCAGCCGGACCTCGCGGCGACGCTCCGCAAGCTCGTCGAGGCCGAGGCGGCGGCGAAAAAGGCGGGCAAAAACCGCCACGACGCGATCATGGCCGCCTACGACCGCTTTTACAAAGGCGACATCGCCAAGGAGTTCGCGCGCGGCTCGCAGGAAGTCGGCGGTCTCCACACCGCCGAGGACCTCGCGAAGTGGAAGGTCAAGATCGAGGAACCGGTCAAGGTCACCTACAAGGGCATTGACGTCTACAAACTCGACGTGTGGACGCAGGGCCCCGCGATGCTCCAGGCCCTGAACATCCTCGAGGGGATGGACCTGAAGGCGATGGGCTACAACAGCACGCGCTACCTCCACGCGATCTACCAGGCGATGAACCTGGCGTTTGCCGACCGCGACTTCTACTACGGCGACCCCTCGTACCAGCCCGCGCCGCCGGTCCTCGGCCTCTTGTCCAAGGAGTATGCGCAGGCGCGCGCGAAGACGATCGACTGGGCAAAGAACGACCCGAAGGTCAAGCCGGGTGATCCGTATCCGTTCCAGCGCTCGACGAATCCGTACGCGGATCTCCTCGCCAAGTGGCCGCCGCCGCCGAAGAAGGCCGGCGCGGCCGGGACCGAGGGCGCGAACACCCTTCCGCCTCTCACGTTCGAGGAGGCCTTCCATGCCGGGACGACTTCCGTCGAGGCCGCCGACGCCGAGGGCTGGGTCGTCTCCGTCACGCCCTCGGGGGGCTGGGTCCCCGCCGTCATCGCCGGGAAGACGGGCATCGGCATGAGCCAGCGCATGCAGAGCTTCGTCGTCGACAAAGCCGAGAACCCCTACAACGTCCTCGAGCCCGGCAAGCGCCCGCGCGTGACGCTCACGCCGACCCTCGCTCTAAAGGACGGCAGACCCTACCTCTGCTTCTCTGTCCAGGGCGGCGACAGCCAGGACCAGAACCTCCTCCAGTTCTTCTTAAACGTCGTCGAGTTCGGCATGACCCCGCAGGAAGCCACCGAAGCCGCCAACATCAACAGCTACCAGATGAAGAGCTCCTTCGGCGCCCACGAATCGAAGCCCGGCGTGATGGAGATCCACCCGTCTCTGCCTCCGTACGTCCGCTCCGAGCTGACCAAGATGGGTTACAAGCTAGAGGTCGTCCCCAAAACCAGCGGCCCCATCAACGCCATCCTGCTCGACCACGCCCACGGCACCCTATGGGGCGGCTCGAGCGACCACGGGGAGGACTACGGGATTGGCTGGTGAAAACTAAACTCGGAAGTGCTATCATTGATAGCGTAGGGAATATCATGGCCCAGTTGATTGTGCGAAATCTTGAAACGAAGCTCGTGGAGAAGCTCAAGCTGCGTGCAGCGCGTCGCGGTCGATCCGCCGAAGCCGAACACCGCGAAATCCTCCGCGAGGCGCTGACCAGCCGCCCGGCCGGAAAGTCGCTTAAGCAGCGGCTTCTCGAGATGCCGCCCGTTGGCCGGGACACCGATTTCGCGCGGTCGCGCGACAAGGGCCGGCAAAGCCGCTTTTGAGCTTCCTCGTTGATACCAACGTCCTCTCGGAGTTGCGCAAGGGTAAGCGTTGCAACGCAAACGTCTCGCGGTGGTTCGCTGGCATCCCCTCCGAAGAGGTCTATCTCTCTGTCCTGGCCATCGGCGAGATCTGCAGCGGAATCGAGCGTATTCGCCGCCGGCGAGACGCCCGCTCCGCGCGTGCCCTCGAGGCCTGGTTGAAGGACCTCATTGCCGAACACGCGGACAGGATCCTGCCGATCGACCTAGCCGTGGCCCAGGAGTGGGGCCGCCTCAGCGTTCCCGATCCGATTCCGGTCATCGACGGCCTCATGGCGTCAACTGCAATCGTCCACGGCTTGACGATCGCGACCCGAGACCTGAAGGACATGAAGCGCACGGGCGCCGCGTGTGTCGATCCGTTCGAGGAGAACGGCTGACCGTGCGAAGCGCGATCAGAGCGGTCGAGATCGTACCTGTTTCAGGTACAAGAGCTCGGGAAAGGACGACCCCGTAGGAATCCACTGGGGCCGCAGGCGGCAGGCTCTCCGTGGCGCCGAGCAGATGAGGCGACAGGTCGTACGGCAGGCCGCCGCCGAGCCGGTCAATCAACGTCTGATGACGGTTCCAGGGATCGGGCCGTTGACGGCCTTCCGGTTGAGCGACCAGGTCTCCGCTTACATTGGGTTGGTGCCTTCTGTCGAGCAGTCTGGCGAGCTCGAGCTCCACGGGCATATCACCAAGGAGGGCGACGGGCTGCTGCGAGGGTATCTGGTCGAGGCAGCCCACGGGCGCAAAGCGACCACGAAGAGAAGCCTGAACTCCTCTTGCTCGACTTGTCGCCAGCCGCCCCGACGACCAAAGACCCTATCGAACCAGGAGGCTTGACAAGCTACAGCCGCTTTAGAGAGGACTGACCCTGTTCACTGCGGCGAGGACTACGGCATCGGCTGGTAAGCCGTCGGCGTCGATCGGCCGGCCCAATCGCTCATCGGTGATAGCGTCGTCTCAACGGGGAGGCACAAATGAAACTGACCAAGAGCTGGGGAATGATTCTCCTTGCTGTTTGGCTGATCCTGATCGGCCTCATACCGCTCGCGTCCATTCATATCGACCATAGCGGGACATTCATGAACATCCTCGCGATTGCCGCAGGCGTCCTGGTTCTGATCGGGCGGTAAACGCTACCGACGACGGAGTCTTGGGGTCAGTCGTGCGTCCGTGTATTACGGCGCTGCCCCGCTGAAGCCACCCGATCCTCCCGCCGGCGCGGCGGATGGCGCCGAGGATGTCCACGGCCTCGGCGTAGCCCACGTCGTCCTCGGCGTCGAAGAGAATGAGGCGGTCCGAGCGGCCGGCGAGAAGCGCGGCGAGCCGGGACTCGAGACGCTTGCGATCGATTGCCTGGCCGTTCAGGCTGACCCCGCCCTTTCCGTCTAGCGCAACGGTGATCGGTTCCGAGGCGGAACCGGCGGCCGGGCGGGTCGAGCTCAGCCTCGGTAACATC
>WNGF01004027.1_pt1 | contig 26362 bp, 28 predicted proteins | sample 5400641 | NCBI WGS metagenome assembly WNGF01 (sample SAMN13153371, study PRJNA577476) | soil metagenome | isolation source: 80 cm soil or saprolite under grassland replicate 2 | place: USA:California | collected 2016-06-15 | reverse complement strand
AAGACCGCGGCGATCCGGTCGCGGACGTCGGGGCGTGCCATGTCCAGGCCGTATGCCTGGCGGAATGCCGGGCCGAGGGCGGGGTGCAGCGTCAGCACCGACTCGGCGGGCTTGACCAGGTCGTAGAGGGGGTCGGCGAGCCGTGTTTGTTCCAGGTCGATCACCGCGGCGAACGTCCTGTCCCGGACCACGATGTTCCCGGCACGAAGATCGCGGTGGATCACAGTGATCGGGGCCCCTTCCAGGGCCGGTCGGACGCCCCGCCAGAAGGCTTCCAGTTGATCGACCAGCGGGTCGTCCAGGTGCCCACGCTCCGCGCCGCGCAGCAGCTTCGCCATGAAACGCTGGTCCGCCTTGTCCAGCCAGTCCTGGCGGGGCCCCCTGATGCTGTGCAGCGTCGACAGCCAGGTGCCCAGGTCCTGGCCGAGGCGGCCGGCCTGCTGCGAGGTCCATTCCCGGACGTGTTCGTGGGACAGGTCGTGGCCGTCGATCCATCGCACGGCGATCAGCCAGCCGGCTGGCGTGCGCGTGGGTGGGACGACGACGTCCTGGTGGGCCAGCCCGTGGTTGGTCAGCAGGTGCGACGCCGCGCGTGCGATGGCCAGTGGACGCACGTCGGAGCGCACCTTGACGACCAGTTCGCCGAGTTGGGTTGTAGCGCGGAAGGTTCCGCCACCGTACCCGCCGGGCAGGGGCGTCAGGCGGTCGGCCGTAAGGCCGGCAGCGGTCAGCGCGTCGGCCACCGCTCGCGCGGTTTCGCCGTCGGTGTCAGGACTTGAAGAAGAAGTCATGGGCGTTCTGGTAGAGGATCCGGTGCACGAGGTCGGGGTTGTGGGTCTTGGAGAAGGCGGTCAGGTCTTCGGGATCGGCGGCATCCCAGTGCGGGTAGTCTGAGCCGAAGGCCAGCAGCGAGTCGCCGAGCTGGGCGACAGCGGTCGCGATACCCGGGTCGCCCGGCTCGACGCTGACCAGCAGCCTTTCGCGGGCAAGCTCGGCCACGTCAATGGGAATTGGCTGGCACCCTCCGGTGTGGTCGAAATGTTCCTGCAGCCGGTCGAGGAACCAGGGTATCCAGCCGCAGCCCGCCTCGACGAGCGCCACGCGCAGGCCAGCGTCGAGCGCTCCGCTGCCGAACAAGTCGGCAAGGGCGACCATCTGCTCGAACGGATGCGAGAACACGTGGGTAAATCGGTAGTCGTCGAAGTGGTCGGCTACCGGGCTCGCCTGGTGGTAGCCGGTCGCGCCGTGAAGCATCAGGACGATGCCGTCATCGACCAGGTAGCGCAGCAGCGGGTTGCCCAGCCCGTGCCGGTAGGGGCGGACCTCGTGAGTGGTGGGCCGGCTGACTGCTGCCCGGATCGTTGTGCGGGTTCGCCACTGGCGTAGTTCGGCGATTGACCACTGCGGATCGTCGGGCAGGATGACGGGCACGAACTCGATCTCGGACGCCGTACTGGCCAGGTCGTACACGAGCTGGTTGTGGGCGCGTGCCAACGTCTTGCGCGCGGTTGGGTCCGGGGCATCGAGTGCGGCGAGGCCGACGAAGCCGGGCAGCAGGAAGGCTCGTTCGATACGCATCTGCCGCATGAATCGTAGGCGTTCCTCGACGCTGTCCACGTGTGCGGCGGCGCCGATTCCGAGCGGGCTGCCGACGCCGTGACCGGCGGGTTTCGGCAGCAGCAGTCCGCCGGCCAGGAGCCGGTCGGTGCCCTCGTGGGTCACCACCTGTGGGAGGTAGTCGGCATCGGCGCCGGTGAGGTACGGCCGCCACATGTCAACCGAGGCGTCGGTGAGGTGGGTGTCGACATCGAGGATCGCAAGGTCAGTCATCGTCTCTCCCGGGTTCTGTGAGCCTTGACCAGTTGGCTTCCAGTACGGTGATCGCGGCTGATGCGGCGCGTTGGTAGGTGGCGTGGGTCATGGCACCGAGGTGCGGGGTGAGCTGGAGGTTCAGTACCTGTCCGGCCTCGTCGTACGGAGCGAGCATCTCCTTGATCGCGGCAACGTGTCCGCGGTCGACCGGGTCGACCGCGACCCCGGCCAGATCGCCGCGGCCGAGTGCGCCCAGCACCGCAGGCATGTCGAGAACGTCCCAGCGGCCGACGTTGACCAGGTGTGGGCTGCGCTGGGCGAGGACCGCGATGAGGGCATTTCCGACGAGGCCACAGGTGGCGGGATGCAGCGGCAGAGCGACGACGTGGAGATCGGCACTGCGGCATAGCGCGGGCAGCGGCAGTGTCGGAATCCGAGAAGGGACTCTGGGATGCGCGGCGAAGATCACGTTGGCCTGCATCCGGGTGAACAGGTCCGCGGTGGCTTGACCGACCGGGCCGGCACCCCAGATCCCGACCATACTCCCGGCGATCTCGCGCCCGCGGAGGTCGTTCTTCTCCCACCGGCCCGCGGCCAATCCCACGGTTGCGATGGGCACTCTTCTGAACAGGGTGATCGCCGCTTGTAGGGCCAGTTCGGCAACCGCGGGCGCGGCCGGGCGCCCACCGATTCGCAACACCGTCACGCGCTGGGCGGCGAGCGCGGATAGGTCGAGGTTGTCGATCCCGGAGCCGAGCCGTAGGACGACCCGCAGGCGGGCCATCGACCCGAGTTCGCTGGCGCCAACGGCGACGTTGCTTCGCAGGATCAGCAGGTCGCAGCGGGTTACTTCGTCGCGTGCGAAGTCCGTCTGTTGGGCGTCGGGAAGGTAGGCGACCTGGCACCGGGCATGAAGCCAGTCGAGTAGGCACTGATCGACGGGGCAGACCACGGCAGCGAGGAAGGCAGCCCGGCTCGGCGCGTCACGCATAGGTCAGGGCTCCCTCCCGGTGGCGATCTAGCATGCCGGCGTAGCCGCGGTGCTCTCCCAGGCGTGCGCGTTTCGCGCATCGGGCTGCCGGGCGACACACAACGATCGCGATGCCCTTGTCGTGGCCGCGTACGAACTCCGCGGCGCAGGCGCAGCGCATGCATTCGTAGAGGGTCAGCCCGGCGGTGGCGCCGAGCGGCGTGGCGCCGATGGTCAGCGTGCCGATCAGCGGTGCCAGTACGTCAAGCCCGGTGTCGGTGTCGGAGACCACCACATCGACGACAACACCCGTACGCCGGGCGATCGCCTGGGCAATGTCCCGCGCGGCGGCGTTGTGGTCGGCGCATCCCAGCGTGGCTGCCGCGACGCCGTCCGGGCCCTGGTACTCGTCGGCCAGGAGGAGGTGAGTTGCGGAGATGGGCAGGCCGCACGCCTGACTCCAGCGGGCTCTGGCATAGAGCGTCGTAGCCGCCGCCGGTGTCGAGGTAGCGCTCTACGGCGATGGCGCGGCGGCAGACATGCCCGCTCTGACCCATGGCGCCGAGTAGACCCTTGACCGCCGCGTTGACCGCGATCGCGATCTCCCAGCCTGTCGGCTCTGGTGCTGACACCGCTAGACCATCCTCTCCGGTTCACACCCACGGTCCGCGACCACGCGCGGCGAGCACCTGTTCGAGCACGTCCGCGTCGACGAACCGGAGCGCGTCGGACTCGTCAGGGTCAAGCAGGTCGTTGAAGTACCGCCAGTCCTTGGCCGCGTACTCGCCGACATAACTCGTCTCGTAGCCACCCTTGAGGTGCCGGATCGCCGTGAGATCGCCGAACCGCCGTCCAGCCGGTCCGTCGTCGATCACCTTCTCCAGGTATGGCAGCGGAATCGCTCGTCGTTGGCAGACCTGCGCAAGGAGGCGAGCGAGCTGGTTCTCGACCACGAGGAAAGCGTTGTGGCACAGCTTGAGCGTGACCGCGCACTCCACCGTCGGGAACTCGGTGACGTAGCCGATGTCGCGAAGCACAGCCCATACCGGTGGCGGGGTCCGTGGTCCCAGGAGCAGATGGCTGTACCCGGCGCGCACGGCACGTTCCCCGCCGTTGGAGCCGCCGGCATGGTAGGACCGGCCGCCCAGAATGCTCCACTGCTCGGCGTTCGCGGTGGCGAGGGCGACGCTCTGGGTGGTGAGGTCCACGACGTGAGGCACCTGCTGCGGGTCGATGGCGGTGAGGGCGGTGGGCACGTCGCTGCCTCGGGGCAGTGCCAGGATCGCTAATAGCGCGGGCTCTTCCATGCCATCGACCAGTGCGACTGCCGGGCCGTCCTTGTCGTAGATCGCAATGGTGTAGCCGTGCAGGCGGAGCCGGTCGGAGTACGCGCTACCAGATCGGCCGTTGCCGTATACCCTCACCGCTGGCCGGTCCATGTGCTCTCCTTGCTCGGGTTCATGTCGCTGTCGTGGATCACGCCGGCCAGCCCTTCCAGGCTGCCCACATCATGGAAGCCGTGCCGCAGGCGGTGACAGGTGACGTCGACGCCGGCGTCAAGAAGTGCCCGGAGGATCTCGGTCATTGACTGTTCACCGAACCGGTCGATCCGCTCCGGCGTTGCCGCGGCAGCGCGCAAGGCACGCGGACCGAAGTAGTACAGTCCGGCTTTGGCGAGCCCGGCGCGACCGTCGGGGGGCTTCTCCACAAGTTCCCGGACTCGGTCTCCGTCGGTACCGACCCAGGTCAGATCCTTCGTCGATGGTCGTGGCGCAACGGCCACGAGGCAGCCCTCTCCGGCGCTCGCGCATGACCTGCCGAACGCGAGCACATCGTCGTCAACGAAGACGTTGTCCCCGGACACGACAATGGTCGACCCGGCCGGAGGCCCGGAATCGAGGCAGGCCGCGACCGCCGACCACTCGCCGAGTGCCGGCGCCACCACTACAGTCACCTGCGGACACCGCCCGCCGAGCCAGCCGAACCACGGATGCTCTGTCGCCGCGATCCACACCGGCCCCGCGCCGACCGCTTGGAACTGCCGAAGCAACCGGGGCAGTGCTGCCTCCGGCAAGCCGTCGGCACCAACCGCAACGGGCAGGAAGGGCTTGGGGATGACAGACGTTATTGGCGCCAGTCGGCTCCCCCTACCTGCGGCCGTGACTATGAGAGCCATCGGTGTGAGCAGCAACATGATCACCCTCCTCAGCTGAGGTCCAGTGAGATGCCGACCGCCGTCGCGGCCCAGCCGTCCGGGCATACCTGGGCGAGGAGGTCATCCCATAGCCGCTGGCAGCGCCCCAACCCGTACCCGTGGCTCAGCGCATGGACACCGGCGAGCAGCCAGGTGATGCCGTGGCCGAAGAGGGTCTGGACCTGGTAGTCGACGGTGTGTGGCAGCCGCAGGATCGACAACAGCAGCACACCGGTAAGCAGCGTGGCGCGCGCGGCGACGAGCGGATCGTCGTTGCCCAGGTTGCGGCACGCGGCGGTCGCCAACGCCCGGCTGGTGTGGGCGAGCCGGCGCAGTGGTTCTGGTGCCAGGGAGGCAGCTGAAGGCCGATCGCCGGACGCGAGCCGCAGGATCACCGCGTCGGCCTCCGTCGTCAGCTCCAACCGCAGAATAGAGGCGCGTACCGCCACGTAGTGTGGTTCGTGCAGCAGCTTGGCCACGTCGTAGGCGGGGTCGAAGGTGAAATTGCCGTCCCAGCCGCCACGCGGGTCAAGCAGATGGAAATGGTCACGGTCGAGATCGACCATGATGTTGCCCAGGTGAAGGTCGCCGTGCAGGACACAGGTCATCGGGGGCCGGAACGCGCCAAGCAGGCCGACCACAGCGTGGCCGGCGTCGCGTAGAGGGTTGGGGAACATAGCGTCGGCGAGTACGACGCCGCGTGTGACGAATGCGTCAGCGACCCAATGGTGCGTCGACGCGGCGTGTTTCAGGCTCCTTCTCAGATGATCGGCGCACCAGCTACCGGTAGCCCATCCTGGTCGGCGCGTGCCGAGCGCAGGCAGCCTGTCGAAGGCCACCGCGACGGCCCGCATCGCCAGAGGGAGCACCCGAGGGTCGCCGCTGGCGATGACCGCGGTCCGCGCCGCGATTCCGCCGACCCGTTCCAGCGCGAGGACCGGACGGGCCGCAGACGGTAGGGCATGCACAGCCGGGAAGTGCTGGCGCAGCTCGGGTACCCGCCGTTGGGTGCCCACCCAGCGCAGCCACCGTCCCTCCGCGAGCAGCTTCTTGACGTCTCCCTGGGAGGTCTTGTAAACCTCCGACTGATCAAAGATTAGCTGCGCGCCGGAGCCTCCGCTGATCGCGCGTACCCACCAAGGCTCGGTGGTGGTAGTCATGGTTGCCCTGCTTTTGCCGAGGCATGAAGGCGGTCGCGTACCTGCCGGGCGATGGCCGCCACGTCCTCCTGACCTTCAATGAGCCCCCTACGCCAATCGAACCAGTCATCGCGATGACGACGGTCGGCGGGCGTCATCCGCAGCGCACAGGCGGCGCGGTTGGTGAGGAAGACACGCTGGCGCGCCGGCGTGTCCCAGGTTTCGATCCGTCCATCGGGTAGGGCGACGGCGTCGACGAGGTCCGCCGCCGCGTCCGCAAGCTCGCGGAGTTCCGCCAGCGGCGCGGGCAGGTCGCCACGGACCGCGGCCACCAGCCCAAGGCCGAGCGCCATCTCGCCGTGCAGCCCGAATCGCCGCGCGAGCTCACCGACCCGGGCGCCGCTCACGCCACCGCTGGCACAAAGCAGCTCGACATCGAGCAGCCTGATCAGGCGTACGTCGTCGTCCAGGCAGGCGTGGATCCAGCTTCCAGCGTGCTCAGACATGTGCGCCAGAAGCTCCAGCATCTCCAGATCCTTGTCGAGCCGGCGGCACTCGATCTCCCCGAGTACGTACGGCTCCGTGCTGCTCAGCCAGAGCCCGTCCAGCGAGGCTTCAGTGCGGTTGTACTTCGCCGGAGCTTTCCGGTGCACGTCGAAAACCACGTACTCGCAACCGATCTGTGGGTTTGCAGCCTGCCCGAAGAAGGTGGGACCGTTGCGGCCGGGCTTCTCCCAGAATCCGAGTCGGTCGAACGCGGCCCGCAGCTCACCGTAGGAGTCTTCAGGCACGATGAAGTCGAAGTCGCCAAGCATGCGATAAGAAGACGAGGTTGGCAACGACATCGGGGGCTTGGCGGTGCAGTGCGACCAGGGCGTCGTAGCAGGCAACGTAGCGCGCGTCGGCGAGGTCGGCGCGTCGACGCAGGGTAGATAGCACCGACGCTGAAACCTGGTCGGCGCAGCCCGATAGTCGTAGCGCCTCCTCGACGATGCCTTCGACACGGTGCTGGATTGCCAGCAGCGCGATCTCCGCCCAGTTCAGGTCGAGTACGCGCTCGGGAAGCACGGTCCAGGCGGCTGCTGTCTGCTCCGGTGTCGGTTGGACCTGGGCCAGGACGAGTTGTTCGTCGGTCAGTTGCACGGTCGTCACTGGCTTGCTCCCCCCACGAGCGCCTCGGTACGCACCAGCGCGTCGAGTTCGGCCAGGCTGGCCGCGCGTTCGACCGCGTGGGCTTGGTGCTTGGCCAGCAGGACGCTCTCCAGCGCCTGGCGCGTCGCCGCCGAGGCAGCGCGGAGGGCGACATTGGCGGCCACGTACACCCCGAACCCCGCAGCTGCGAGGTCGGCGAAGGTGAGGCTCGGAGCCGCCGTTGGGATGACAACAAGCTTGGCCGCACCCCGCGTGCGCCTGGCGACCTCCATGGCGGCGCCGGGGTCGGTCCGGAAATGTACCACCACCGCCGAACATCCAGCCGACGCGTACCGGCGGACCCGATGGCTCGCCTCTTCGACGGAATGCCCCTCCACCAACGCCTCGGTCCGAGCCACGATGGCGCCGCCCTGGCTGTGGGTAACCGTGACCAGTCGAGTCAAGCGGTCGACTATCTCGTCCACATCGGATAGATCGCGGTGGAACCCGTGCCAGAGGCTGTTGCGCTTAGCCCCGACGGTGTCTTCGATACATAGCGCGTGGCTGCCGGCGGCGAAGAACGACGAGGCGACCTCTGCCAGGTCTGAACCGGGCAGGCCGTACCCGTTCTCGATGTCGATCACGAGCGGGATGGTCGCCACTCGGCTGATCTCCCGGATCGCGGCCAGGACCGTTTCCGGTTCGAGGTAGCCCGCATCCGGCAGCCCGAGCCGGCCGACCGACAGGCCCAGGCTGCTCAGCCACAGGCCGTCGTACCCGAGCTGCTCGGCATGCAGCGCACCGAGGGCGTCGTACACCCCGGCCCATACCTGCATCGCAGTCTCCACAGCGGCATCTGCGCCCCCGTGCGCGGCACCGTTGCCCGCCCGGGAGACACGCCCAAGCCCGGGAACCTCGTCCTCGCCCATCCGGCCGCCCGCATGGGTGGCCTCAGCTCCTGTGTTGGGCCACAAATCGCCGGTGAGGCACCCGGGTTCACGGGTGAGAGGCGGGCGCTTCAAGAGATCATCGCCGCGGTTGGACTGGACTGTCATCGAATACCCTTCAACGACGGCTCGGCATTTGGCTAACTGCCGAGTCGGGATGCGATCGGTTTGCATGGTCGGTGTTCTACGTCGCGGTTGGTTGTCTGTGGAGGGAAGGGAAGGCCATCGTGACGAGGCGTTTCACCTTCCTCCCCCGATAGCTGTGTCAGCCGCCAATGGCAGCGGGCGCCGCCTGGGGGTTCGGTGACGGCAGAAAGCCAGTCCGTCGCGGTCGTACCCAGCTTCGTTCGGCCGGACGAGGGTAGATCGGTCATTCCGGCCGCCCCTCGTCTTGAGATCCTGGTAGGCGGTGCAGCGTGAGCACCGCCCGGGGCTGATCTACTGGAACGCACAGCGTGAGAGTGCGAAGCGCTGGACCGCGAGCGTTCAGGAATATGGAGCCCCGCACCCACACCCGGTCGCCCGGACCGTCATAGTCCCTACCCAGGAACTCATCCACCCGCAGCGCGAAGCCGTCCGGTAGCTCCGGCAGGTAGCGGGTCTCCGGCATGATCCAAAGAACCTCGTTCTGCTCGATGTCGTCGTACTGCGTATGCACGATCACGTCGCCCTTCCCGTCTGTAGATCACCGCTCGTAGTCGAAGTGGGGTAACCCGCTGCGTCGACCATGTCCGCCGAGGTGGTAACCGGCGACGCCAGCAGGCGTGCCGCCGTCTGCGTCGTACCGGCGAGGGTCCTCGCCGGCCGTCTCGATCACCGACGCCCCCAACGCCCGCGACGAGCAGGGCGAGGGCCGTCCACACCATCGGCACAACCCGTCCGGACCGCCGTGATGGCGCCGGTAGAGATCCACCGCGGTCTGATGCAGCGCCGTACCCAGTAGGCTCGGAACGACAGCGCCCCACTCTGGTTCGCTGCGCCGAGTAGGACCGGGTGACGGGAGCCGGCCGGCCGCTGGATGCGCTGGCCGCTCCATCCCCGCCCCCCTTCTTTGCATGATGGCGGTCCGACCCTCGTGGCGGACACGCGGCGGTCCGCGTCGGCACGACGGTGGACCGCGGATGGCTCGTTGTCATCCCGCCCGATCGCCGTCGTTCGAGGCCGGACGCGCCGAGAGGTGTCTGAAACGACCTCGGCGTGCGCCGCCTTCCGGCGCGCCCGGCCGGTCACCCAGCGATGCGGACCTATGTCACGAACCGCCGGGGATCGCGGTGCGGACAACAGTGCCGGCCGCGGTGCCGACATGGGCACCTCGCCTCCGCGTCGTCTTGGGTCTTCTCTGCGGCTCCTTGGCGGCATATGGAGTCGAGCACGACCGACTGGGCGGCACGGCCTTGAAGGCGGGCATGGGTGTGCCTACGCTGGGTTGGCCCCAACAGGTCGGGACGGAGGCGACAATGAGCGAGCCGCCGACTCTGCTCAAGGCGCTCCTGACCGAGCGCCATATGCAGTCACATACGGCCTTCAGCCGCGAGTACGTCGCCGTTGCGCGGCGCATTGATCCGGCACTTTCGAGCACTGCACCTGGCCGTGAGCAGTACCAGCGGTGGCTGTCCGGCCGGGTGAGAACCAAGCCACACCCCGACCACTGCCGTGTTCTGGAACGCATGTTCCCCGGCCGAACGGTCGTCGAACTGCTTTCGCCTGTGCCCGAACCGCAGGCGCCGACAGAAAGGGAGACGACCACGAACAGGCGAGAGCTATTCCACCTGGGCGGCGCCGCGATGGCGGGCGCGCTCATCGAGGGACTATGGTCAGAGCCAGCTCGAATGCAATCGGCTCTGGACCGTGGCTCGGTAAGCCCCATTCGCTTGTGTGCGCTTCGACGCGAGGCTGCTGATCTCGGAGTGCGAGTGGTGCGGGTTCCGCCCTCAACGCTGATTGACGAGGCCCTCGCCCAGTTCCGCAACGTCCGCCGGCTCGTCGGCAAGAAACAGCCCCTCGCGGCCCAACGAGAGCTCGCGATATGCGGCGCGATGTTCGCGACGGTACTCGGCGAGATCCTCTTCAATGAAGGCCAGTTTCCGCTCGCGGAACAATGGTACGGAGTCGCCCGCCGTGCGGCGGAGGAAGCCAACGACCAGTATCTCGCCGATATCGCCCTAGCTGGCAGCACGTATCTACCGACATACACACCCGATCCCCGCGCGGTTGTCGAGAACATAACACCCCGGCTTGACGCCAAGCACTCACCGTCACCGGCGATCGCCTGGCTATGGGGCTTCCACGCGAAGGCTCACGCAATGCTCGGTGATCTGAACGCATTCCAAAAGTCGATCGACCGGGCGCGGCAGGCTCTCGACCGCTCGTCGCCGGATCTTGTCCAGCCCGGCATCTTCTCATTCGTCCCGGAGAAGTTGGCCTTCTACGAGGCACGCGGCTGGGTGGAGCTGAACAACGCGGACGCCGCCTCGGCTGCTGCCGACCGGGCCATCAGCCTGTACGACTTCACAGAGACGACCGAGCCGGCCCTGGCCCGATTCGAACAAGCCAGCGCCTACGCGCAAGCCGGCGAGCTGAACGAAGCCTGCCGAATCGCGAGAACGGCCGTGCAGGATCGCCGCACCTACCACGGCGTCACGGTGGCGGCCCGAGCCCACGAGTTCGACCGACTGCTCGGCCGGTCGAACTGTGAATCGGTTCGCGATTGGCGGGAGGTACTCACCTCACTCCGCAAGCCTCAGCTAGCGTTGACCATCGGACAAAGCGAGGTGGTGTGATGTCGACGGCGCGGGAGCTGCTCGAACAGTACGTTGAGACCGGGAAGCTCATGCAACTCGCCACCCTGCAGGCGGACGGGTCACCGGCGGTCTGCAACGTGTGGTACGACGTCCACTTCAAGCCGGACCTACTTAGGTTCATCTCCCGGCACGATCGCAACCACAGCGCAAACATTCGCAATGACCCGCGGGTGGCCGGAAGCATCATAGCGATTGACCTCGACGCCTTGGGCCAAGCGGTACGCGGAGTGACGTTCACCGGAGCGGCCCGGGAACTGGATACCACGGGCGTCGACGCTGAAATCGACGCGTTCACCAGGCGTTGGCCGGCCTCAGCGGCAGCGATAGAGCCGGGGAAGCTCGCACGCGGCGACACGCCGACCCGAATCTATGAAGTCGTGGTAGATGAGTGGGTCCTGTTCGATGAGGTGAATTTCCCCGAGCAACCTCGCCAGGTGATCGAAGCGGACCGCGCCATGGGGCTTGCACAACGATAGGCCGCTCAGAAACATGATGGCGTTCCAGGTTCATCACGTCGCGCTGAGTGTGCGAGACATGCAGGAATCCGTCTACTTCTACGAGAGGTTCGGATTCCGCCCAGTGGTCCACTACCAAGACCCTGACGGAGCGTTCGAAATCATTCACCTTAAGCTCGGCGAGTCTTTTCTCGAACTCTGGTGGTACAGGGACCAGGTTGCCGCGCCTCAATCCACCACCGAGCTGAGTACCGATCTTCCAAGAATCGGATGGAAGCACTTGGCGCTGCGAGTTGACTCCGTCGACGAGGCCAAGCGCCTTGTAGAGGAGTGGGGTATCCCGCTTGCGGTTCAACGTCGGGACGGAAACACGGGCGTTGCCTACTTCTTCATCAAAGACCCGAGCGGTAATCTTCTTGAAATCTTGGAGGATAAGCGCAGGCTCTGATTCGCAGTACGGTACCCAGTTGACCGCGCGAGCCGCCAGCCACACCAGAAATGTTGCACTCGCAACCGTGGGCCGGCTACCGTGCGGGTGCCAGAACGGCCGGGCTGATCCCGTCGGCGGCCCAGGCGGCGAGCGCTGTGCGGTCGATGAGCACGATTCCGAGCCGGGCGGCGGTGGTGATCGCTGGCCTCGTGAGTTCACGTACTTGAGCAGCGGTTCGGCGTTTTGCCCCCTGCCGTGACGGAGGTGCCGTCCTGACCTGGGATGATCGCGATTAACTAGATCATCAATCTCCCAGGGGAGCGGCACCTCCGAAGTGAAGGATAGAAGATCCGTTAAGTTGCGGAGGAAGATCAAGCGTGCTATCGAGCGCAAGCGGCGGCGGCGCCTGGAGAAACGCACCTCGGCGTGGTCTCACGGGTTGGAGTTGGCGGGTGGGGCGTCGGGGCTGATCGCGGCGGCGGGCGCGCCGCTGTTGCGGTTGCTGGCTGAACAGTCCGGGCTTCGGTCGGCTCTGTCTGCGGCGCTTGCCCGGTCCGGGTTCGTGCCCGGCCATGACCGCGGTCAGGTCCTCGTTGATGTGGCCGTCGCGCTCGGGCTGGGGGCCACCAGCGTGGCCGGGGCGGTCGATGTGCTGCGCCAGTCACTGGCAGCGTTGCAGACGGTGGCTTCCTCACCGACCGCCTGGCGCGCCCTGGAAGAACTCGACGATGCCGCCCTGGCCAGGATCGCCAAGGCGCGGGCGGCGCACCGCCGTACCGTGTGGGCGCGGCTGGCTGATCGACCCGACGGGTTCCCGTGGGTGGCGGTGGCCGGGCAGGTCTGGCAGGGGTGGGTCGTGCTGGACGTCGATGCGTCTCTGGTGGAGTCCCACTCGGACAAGCAAGGCGCGGCACCGACGTATAAGAAGCACATCTTCGGGCTGCACCCGATCATCGTGTCGGTGGCCAACACCGACGAGGTCCTCGCGGTACTGCTGCGTAAAGGCAACGCCGGCAGCAATACCGTGACCGACCACGTCACGGTGCTGCGTGAGGCCATCGCTCAACTCCCGCTGCGCTACCGGCGCAAGATAATCTTCCGGGCTGACGGGGCCGGCGCGACCAAAGACCTTCTGGCCTGGATCAAGGCCGAGGCCGCGCAGCACGGCTATGACTGGCGCTACAGTGTCGGGTTCGACGTCACCGAGCCCGTGCGTAAGGCGATCATCCAGGTGCCCGCCGACGTGTGGGCCCCCGCGGTGACCCCCGAGGGCGAGGTCAGGCGCGGCGCCCAGGTCACCGAGATCACCGGCCTGCTCGACCTGGCCGACGGGTGGCAACCCGACATGCGTCTGCTGGCCCGTACCGAGCCGCTGCACCCCCGCCACCGCAAACAGGCCAGCCCCGCCGAGCGGCAACGCGGACAACGCTTCCAAGCCACCGCCACCGACCTACCCGGCAACCACTACCCCCGCTTGGACGCCTTCCACCGCAACCACGCCGGCATCGAGTCCGTCATCAAGGACGGAAAAGACCTCGGACTCCGGCGACTACCGTCCTACTCCTTCGCGTTCAACCAGGCCTGGTGCGCCGCCGTGGCCATCGCCGCCGACCTGCTGGCCTGGCTGCGCCACCTCGCCCTCGACCACCACCCCCAACTGGGTAAAGCCACCCCCGCCACCCTGCGCCGCGCCCTGCTCAATGTCCCTGCCCGCCTGGTCCACCGCGCCCGCAAGCGCCTCATCCGCCTGGCCGATGACCACCCCTACCAGGCCGACCTCATTCTGGCCTGGCACAAGATCCGCGCGCTGGGCAACCCACCATGACCACACCCCACCCGTCCGGACGAGATGAAAGGCCCCGACCCAACAGCCCACCAGGGGAAACCTGGGCCACACCCGGCCACCAGCCGGGCCACCGCCATACCTGAAGCCCGAACCCCCAACCCGCACAGCGACAATTATCAATAGGCTACTCAGCCATCAAGATCGTGAAGGATCTGGGCTGGGGCGCTGGACCGGCCGGTGGTCACGATGACGGCGATGTCCGCTCCGTGAAGTGTACGGGCGGTGCCAGCGAACTTCTGCACGTCCGGGCTGCCGACGGCGCGGTCGGCGCGCAGGCATTTGCATTAGATGACGACACGTCGGCGCGTGGGGCCGTACGCGGTGATGTCCGCGCCGAGATCACCGGCTCCACCGCAGACCTGAACGCGGGTGAACCCGGTCCGGCGCATCAACGCCGCGAGCCAGTGCTCGAACTGTGGACCAGTCAGCCAGTCGGTCGCCGCGATGCTGCGTGTCAGTTCTGCCCACCGGCGCCGGTAGGCATCTCGGCGTGCCTTGCGTATCCATATGGCGCTGGCCAGGACGACGAGGATCACGAGCATCGTGACGGCGAACTCTGCTGGGCGGCGTCCAGCGTATTGGACGAGGAGTGCGAGAGCGACGGCGGCGGCAACGACGACGGCCAATCCGCCGTACACCAACGCTTTCGGCCGGTCGGCGAAGCCGTCTATACCCCACCGGCAACTCCGATCAGCGCCGCCGGGCCGGCGCCGCGAGTCGGGTGCTCGTCGTGGGCGGTTACGCGAGGCAGTGCTGCAACCTGGTGCGGGTGACGGTCAGCGGCTCCGCTGTGTTATGAGATCACGGCGAGCGTCGGCGGTTGGTAGGAGAGCCGACTGCGCATGATCGCCTCGATCGCGTAGCGCTCAAGCGCGGTCAACATCATCGACTTCGAGCACGCACGCTACGACCTCGCCGCGTGTGACCTTGTCCGCGTGTCCCGTCGCGCATGGGCGCACCGGTTCGACCTGAAAGGGCCGTGTTCATCCAGGAGTACAGGGAATCGTCCGGCACCGACCGTCGGGGTATCGAGCACTGCACGCACTTCGATACCTGCCGCCGAGGACTTCGATCGTTGACCGTCGTTAGGCCGAATGGGTCGGCCCACGGCTTGCTGTCGGGGCGTTCTACGCCATAGCGGGGTCGCGGTTGTGGAGGAGGTGCCACAGGCAGCGCAGCCACCAGGCGGTGGCGGCGCCGATGTAGATGACGGCGAGGGTGCCGGTGGCGGGCCAGCTGACGATGGCGGTGGTGAAGGTGGCGAGAGGGGCGCCGACGATGATGCGGTGCAGCGTCGGTTTGACGATGGCGAGGGTGGCGCCGATGCCGAGTAGGAGCGCGCCGAGGCGCCCGGCGCCGCTGATGAGCAGTGCGGTGGATGAGTTGCCGGCGGTGGTCATCGAGGTTTGGATCAGAGCGATGCCGGCGGTGGCGAACAGGATGGAGCTGGTGGGGTAGTTCAGCCAGGTGTGCCAGCCACCCGTGGGGGTTCGGTGCAGCCGGGTGGCGAGCACGGCGGTGGTGGCGGCGAGTGCCGCGATCGGGAGCGCGGGGATCAGCGCCCAGCGCAGGAACGGTCCGCTGGGTAGGCCGAAGTACAGGGAGCCGCTGATGGCGTACAGGCCGGCGATGGACAGGCCGACGGCGATGGCGGCGAGCAGGCCGGTGCTGATGGCGGTGTTGGGGTCCGGTGCGGTACCGGGCTGGGGTGCGCGGCCCAGGGCGGGCAGCGTGGAGGCGATCAGCGTGGCGGCGGCTAGGCAGGTGAGCAGGGCGAAGGTGGCGGCCATGGCGAGTTCGCCCCAGTTGGCCAGGACGTAGGCGTAGGGGTCGTAGCCGATCCCGGCGGCGTGGTTGTAGGTCGCGGTGGCGTAGGTGTGCGCCAGCAGGCCGAGGGAGGCGGCGCCAGGGATGACCAGCGCCACCGCCCGGCGCAGCGGTGGGGGTGGTGGCCCGGTGTCTACCCGGACGATGGCGTCACCCGCGGTATGGGTGGCGCCGCGGGCGGCAGCCAGGCGGGGCTCGGCGGGCACCGTGGGCGCCAGCGTGGTGTGTTCTTTTAGCAGCTTCGCGGCCGGGGGGAGTTGGGCGCCCTCGCCGATGCAGTACACCCCGGCGAGATGCTCGGCACCCGCTTCGGCCGCGGCGTCGACGGCTTGGCGGGCGGTGACCGCGGCCTGTTCGAGGACGGGGCGGGCGATAGCGTCCAGTTGGGTGTGGGTGAGCACGACGGGCGGGTGTGGGGATGGCATCGCCACGGCGACGGCTGGGGCACGGGTCAAGGACTCGGTGGCGGTGCGCGCCGAGGCCTGGATCATGAACCGGTCACCGGCGGATAACTCCCCCGGGTTCGCCGATGGGTTACCGGCGGCGGCGATGACGTCGGTGAGGTAGGCGGCCAGGTCCCGGTCGATGCGCAGGGTGCCGGCGTCGGGGTCGTCGATGGTGGCCAGGACGTCGAAGCTGTCGCCGGTGTGGCGCAGCACGGTGGCCTCGAACCCGGCGCCGAGGTCACAGATCAGCAGGTGCGCGCCGTCCGCGATGGGTGTGCCGGTGGCGAGCAGGTGGCGCGCGGCGGCGATCGGGGCCTCGATCAGGGTGGGGGTGGGTAGGCCGGCGCGGTGTGCGGCGTTGCGCAGCAGGGTGCGTCGCCGCGGTCCCCATCCGGCGGGTACCACGAGCCGCACATCTGGTACGGGCTGTGTAGCGACCCGGGTTGCTTCGTCGGTGACCCGGCGTAGGGTGGCCGCGATCAGGTCGAGGACGTCGACCTTGGTCGACCCCAGGTCGATGGTCCCGTTGCGGATGTGGCGCAGCGGGGTGGGTTGGAAGCCTTCGGGTGTGGTGGCGGCGGCCTGCCATGCCTGGGTACCGGTGAGCAGCCGGCCGTCCGGACCCGTGTGCACGGCGCTGGGAAGCACGGCGGATCCGTCGAACAGGAGCGGCATGTGCCGGCCCTCGGGCCAGGCCAGCACCGCGACCGTGGTCGTGGTGCCGTAGTCGATGGCCAGCCGGAGTCCTCCGATGCCCATACCGGCAGGTGTACACCGCATCGACGCATCCCGTGACCCCAAGGTGACGAAACGGGCGCCGGTGTGGCGGCCGGTGGAAGCGGGTGGCTCGGCGGGCATGGGCGGTGTACACAGACAACGGGACCTGCGACCACGTTCGCTGGAGGTGATCAGGATGCGAGGCGACACACCACCAGTCCGAGCCGCCGCTCGTGGCGCCGCACCGGCTTGCCGCCAGTGGGATCGGTGCCGGCCGGCCGGGGACCACCGGGCCGTTTCCGGTGGACGGGGTCGGTGATGGGGCGGGTTCTGCGTGGGCTGGGGTCGCTGGCTGGGCTGCTGCTGATCATGGTGGGTATTCCGGCCGGGTTGGTGTGGTTTCCCGGCTGGCCGCTGCCCAAGCACTGGCCGCACGATCAGGCCACCTGGCAGCAGTGGCTTGACCATCCGATCAACCAGTCATCGATGGTGGACGCGGCGGCGTGCCTGGTGTGGCTGCTGTGGGCGTTCTCGATGTACATGCTGCTCGCCGACATTGTCGCCCGCGCACGAGGTGTGGTACGCCGGCCCCGGCTGCGGCTGGCCGTGCCGCTGCACAGTGCGGCGACCAGCCTGATCGGCACGGCCACGCTCGCGGTGACCTCGATCGCCGGGCGGCCCACGATGGTCGGGTCGGTGGCCTCGCCGCCGGCCCCGCCGGTGCCGGTCGGCGCGATGCCGACCTCCGCCACCGCGATGTCGACCGCCACGACCGGGACGTGGACTGCGACCAGCCCGGCCGTTACCGCAGGGGATGTCACGCTGCTGGTCGGCGACCACCGCTACACCTACACGGTGCGTCGCGGGGACAACCTGTCCCATATCGCCGCCGATTGGCTCGGCGACGCGGACCGGTGGCCGGAGATCTACCACCTCAACCGGGGCCGGCACTTCCCGGTCCAGGGTGGCACGTTGACCAACCCGGATCTGATCTACCCCGGGTGGGTCCTCACCCTGCCGCCGGATGCCCAACCACCGGCCCCGGCCACCCCGCCACCGGCAACCCATGACCAGCCCGGCGCGGGCACCTCCACGCATTCCCGGCCGGTGACTCCTGGCGCCTCGGCCACGCCCAGCCCGTCCCCGGCAGCGTCCACACCGGCCAGCCTGGCACCCAGCCCCACCGGTGCGGCAGTCTCCGCCACACCCAGCACGACCAGGACGTCCGGCACGGTCGCTACATCGGGCGCCGCGCCGACTGGCACAGCGTCCACAGACATCCACGCTGGCCAGGGCCAGCGCGGCAGCCCGTCGGTGCGGGTGCGCCTGCCCGGTGGATGGGTCAGCCTGCCCCTGGCCGCGGCCATCGTCGCGGCCGGGTCGATGGTGTGGCTGCGCCGCCGTCGCCGCTACAAGCCCGGCGCGCTGGCCGGTCCGGTGCTGCACGACGCGGACCTGCGGCCGTTGCCTGCCGTGGTCGAGCAGGCCCGCCGGCAGGTACGCCGGTACGCCCCGGAGTTGCTGCACCCACCCCGGGACACGCTCACCGTACGGGAGGCCGCCCGGTTGCGCCGGGCCGGCCAACCATTGCCTGCGCCGCCGCCACCCGAACCCGAGGGGCCGGACCTGGCGGGCCTCCCCAGCCGGCTGCCGGCGGGCGGTCTGGGCCTGACCGGGCCGGGCGCGGCCGACGCCGCCCGCGGGATGCTGGTCGCCACGCTGTCCGCCGGTACGCCGAATGACCCGGACGCCCGCGGCGAGATCGTCATCCCGGCCGCCACGTTGGCCACCCTGCTGGGCGCCACCGCGGTCGAGGTGGGCAGCCTGCCAAGGTTGACGGTGGCCGCTGATCTGCCCGCCGCGCTGACCCACATCGAGGAGCTGATCATCGCCCGGCGCCGTCTGGTGGAGGATGAAGACGCCCCCGACGTCGACACGCTGCGCGCCAACCCCGACCACCCGCCGGTGCCGTTGGTGCTGCTGCTGGCGGAGGTCCCGGACCGGCCGCTGCGCCCGCGCCTGTCCACCGCCCTGCACCTGGGCCACCCCCTCGCGACCGGCGCGGTACTGCTCGGCGAGTGGCCCGACGGCGACACCCTGCATGTGGAGGCCGATGGCACCATCCAGGGCGCCGACGAGCAGCACCTCGCGGTACTCGACGCGGCCACCGCCACCGAACTGCTGCATGTACTGCGCGAAGCTCACACCGGCCAACCGGCCAGCCACGCACCGGCCGACCCGACCCAGCCGCCCACCGAGCCGCAGACCGAACTGGGCCGCCCCGACGACCGGCAGACCCTGCCGGTACCGAGCCCGGCCGTGGCCGTGCTCGTTCCCCGACCCCGACCGCCCGAGGCCGCCAGCGTTCAGATCCCCGATGACCGCCTCCGCGCGCCCGCGCAGGTCCTGGGAACCCCATCCCTGTACCGGCTGGACCACACCCCCATCGACGGGCTGCGTGAGGTCGCCCTGGAACTGCTGGTCTACCTCGCCGTGCACCGCGACGGGGCGTCGCTGGAGGACATCAAGGAAGCCATCTACGGCGACGCCACCCGCGAACGCGCCAAACAGCGCCTGCAAACCGACGTCGGGAACCTGCGCAACCGCATCCGCCACATCCTGGGCATCACACCCAAGCAGCGCGGCGACCCGGTCATCAACACCGGCGGCCACTACCACCTCAACCCCGACCTGATCGACGTCGACTGGTGGAGGGTGCAGGACGCGCTCGCCCAGGCCACCGCCACCACCGACCCGGCGCTGCGTGAAGCGGCGTTGTGGCGGGCGCGCGACGCCTTCCACGGACCCCTCGCGGAGGGCGCCGAGTACGAATGGATCCTCCAGGACCAGGAACACGCCCGCCGCCAAGGTGTCATCATCCACACCCAGCTCGCCGCGCTGATGGCCGACGCCGACCCGCAGCAGGCCGCCCAGTGCTACGAGGCCGCCGCCGCCCTCGATCCATACAACGAAGACCTGGCCCAGGCCGCGATGCGTGCCCATGCCGCCACCGGCGATGCCGAAGCCATCAAGGACCGACTCCGCGCTCTGCGCACGGCATTGGACGACCTGGACGAGGAGCCCGACGACGCCACCGTGCAACTGGCCACCAACCTCATCGTCCGCCTCCGAAAGCCGCCGACCACGCCACGGTCGACAGACTGAACGACCTCAACAGGAGGGATCGGTCGGCCGCCACTTCCCGCCAGCCGATACGGTGGGCAGCCCTCACACCGAGCGACCTCCCTGACGTGATCGCGGCGGTGTGCGTACCAAGGGCGGCGCATTGTCAAGGCGAGAAGCGTCGCGGCGGGGGCCGGAAGGACGGTGAACCGCCCCGGCGACGGTCCGGGGGGCGGGGACGGACCGGGTTTCGACGCGACGGCCGCTGACGGCCTGAGCTGGCTGGGCAACGGGCCGTTCGGTGGATGGCGTAGGTGCCCGCGGCGCGGTTGCATCCAGTAAAACCCTTGAGGCCGGCCCCGTTCCCCCGTGCGTGGCCGGCCTCGGGCTTTCTGAACGTCCGGCCGCTCTCCTTTCCGAGGACCGCAGCCGTTGCTGGCCGCGCGGGCTTGAGGCGCATCGGAGTGTCTGCCCGCCGCAGGGCTGTGTTCCGGGACAGCATCCCATAAATGTCTGTCTATGGAACCTCGCGTCGGGCGACGACGAGGCTGTCCAGCCAGTACTGGTTGATGTGCTCCAGGCGGACGGTGGCATTGTCGTGTGGGGCGACGATCAACAGCCCGTCGCCGATGGCCATGCCGACGTGGCCGGGGGCATCGACGCTGCCTTCGCTGCCGGGGATGAACAGCAGATCGCCGGGCCGGAGTTGGTCGGGTTCGACCATCGTGCCGACTCTGGATTGTTCGGCGGCGGTGCGGGGAAGATCGACGCCGGCAGCTTTATACGCCCCGCGGGTGAGGCTGGAGCAGTCGCATTCATGGGCAGGGATCCCAGAGTGGGCGGCGGTGCAGTCTCCGCCGAAGTGGTACGGGGTGCCCAACTGCGCCAGCGCCCAGCCGATCGCGGTGACCACCGCGGGCGGGGTGTCGGGCGGCAGGGTGAAGTCGGACGGGAGGGCCTGCAACGCGCCACTGTCGCCGGTGCAGTCGGGCACGACCGCGGCGGAGGGGTCGATCAGGCCGGTTATCGCGCCGACGAGCATGGCGGCCTGCGTCTCGTGGGTGGCGTACGCGCCGCCGTGGTCGCTGTGCTGGACGGCCTGCGCGGCGTCGGTCAATGCCATGGTTTGCCAGCCGGGGATGGACAGCAGCTTCTCGTAGAACTTCCTCGATGAGTAGCTGGGGTCCATGATCTGGGCCGGCGTGCCCCAGCCTTGCGAGGGGCGTTGCTGGAACAGGCCGAGGGAGTCGTGGTTGTTGGCCAGCCCGAGGTTGGGCAGGTTGTGCAGGTGGCTTTCCTGGATGGCGGTGGCGGTGGCGATGATCTGACCGCGTAGCGGCATGCCCATCGCGGTGCCGACGCTGATGATGGTGGTCGCGTTGGTGACCTGTTCCGTGTCCCAGCCGCCGATGGGTCGCCAGCCGCCCGGGGGTGGACTGATCGCCGCCGCTGCGGCGGGACTGTCGACGCCAACTGGGGGCGCGGTGCAGCCGGTGGCGGGGCCGCCGAAGACGAAAGTGAGGCCGGCGGCGCAGGTGAAGATGATGGCGAGTACGGCGGCCAGCAGGCCACCGATGGCTTTGGCCATGACTGTGGTTCCTTCCAATGGGTGTTGTTGGGCACGAGAGAGTCCCGTGCCCGGGTTCGGGCGGGGGTTGGTGAGCGGGTGGCTGGTCCGCAAAAACGCAAAAGGGGCCGGCTATGCGTGCCGGCTGCGCCGGGACTGGGGTGGGTCGCGCGCTGCCGCGCGGTCAGGCCGTACAGCGGGTGGTCAGCCGGTGATGACCGCGGTGATCAGCGTTTCGGCGAGGGTGCACGGCTGGACGGGACCTGACGTCCGAGTGGCCTTTCCCGCTGGCAAGAGGAATTCAGGCGACGAGGCCGGCGAGGACGAAGGTAGCCACTGCGGTGCGGCGGTGAGGAGGTTGGTGACGCTGAAGGTGCGGGAGAGGGAATGAACCGGCGGGCAGCGAGTTCGGGCGCAGACCTGACCTACCGCGTGAGCGTGACGGTGTGGATGGCGGGTCTCGGGATGGGCGTGACGTACACGTGCGGCGTCGGCTGGGGTCGTAGAGGTAGACCCGTGTCGGTGGTGGCGACGTTGAGGTTCTGCTCGGTCATGGGGCTGGTGCCCTCCTGGTGTGCGTACGGGGCTGGTGGCCCAGCCCCGGGTGGGCGCGGGGCTGGCGCATCGCGGCTGCCGGGCCTTGCGCCCACCCGGAGAGGTCGTCTACTGCGGGTCGAGTACGGGCACGCCGTTGATCGGCGCCGGACTTGGTGCGGCCGTGGTGGCGAGGGCCGCGATGCGGTGTGCCGGCGGGGTCGGGTCGTCGAGCAGCCCGGCCCGGCCGGCGGCTTCGACGAATTGCAGGTGCCGCACGCTCACGCCGAGTGTCGCCGCGATGCTCTTCTTGGTGTCGGTGCCGTCGCGTAGTGCGGCCCACGCGGTACGCCAGCCCTGGTATGGGGTGGGGTTGACCGGGATGCGCTTGAGTAGGTCGACGGGCAGCCGGGGCAGCTCTCCACCGCGGGAGGTAGCACCGTCGGGCACGTCCGGGACCGGGTTGTCACCTGTCGGCGTCGCCTGCGCCGCGGACGATGCGTCGACGGTGGGCGGTGGGGTGGCGGCGTGTTCGAGGAGTCCGGACAGCAACTTGATGGCTATGATCAGGGCGAGGGCGGGCCAGCCGGCGATGGTTCGGGCGATCCAGTTGTGTTCGGCCACGGCGATGTTGGCGAACAGGCTGGCGACCGCCCCGGCGCCGAGTGCCGCCCAGGGCAGCCATCCGGAGCGGCGGTCGGCGCGCCGGTCGGCCAGCAGCACCAGGGAGCTGACCAGTTCGAGCCCGTCCACGGACAGCGGGAATGCGCTGGCCCGCCACCCGGTCTGGCCGTGTTCTTGGGCGAGTGTGAGCAGATGCTGGTAGCTGATCGCGGCGGCGATTCCGGCCAGGCCCACCGTAGTGAGGGCGGCGGCGGCGCGGATCGCGGTGTCTACCGCGTGCCCCGGGGCGCTACGGCGGCGGGTGAGGATCGCGGTGGTCAGGACTGCGGCGAGCAGTACCGCGATCCACAGGAGGGTGTTCATGCCGACCACCCCCGCTGCTGGTAGCCGGGTACGGGTGCGGGCGGCGTGGACGTGGTCGGGTCGCGCGGTGCGCAGCCCGCTCGCGGTGGCGGTGTATGAGGGCCAGTTGAGGATTTGGCGCAGCACGGCTGCCGTGTCGGGCCGGGCGTGCCGGGGCAGGCTTTCCAGGTGGGTGTCGCGGTGGCGGCGCGGCCAGGCGATCAGCGACTGGCCGGGTGGCCGCTCGACGGTGGGTGGCTCGGCGAGGGCCTGCTCGCCGTAGCCGGGGCGGGAAAGGCGCATCGGTGTGCGCACCTCCGTTAGCTTTCGGGCCGGTGCCCTCGCGGGGCGCCGGCACACGGGTGGTGTGGTGTCGGTGCCCGGTAGGCGTGCACGCGAAGGCGTGCCGCAGCGGGCGGTCAGTGCGGAAGCCAGGGATAGGCCGCGACGCGGCAGCGTTGCGGGCGGGTTGCGCTACCGATATCGGCGCGCCTGTCCATGAGCGCGATCCACGCCGCGGTCGCCAGGGCGACGTCGGGGCGGTAGTGGTGCGTCGCCTCGAAGTTGACTGGGTGTCCGTCGATGAGCAGCGCATAGGCGATGTCGTCGTGGATGGTCTGCGGGTGGATGACCACGACGGTGACCTGGTGCCTGGCGATGGTCATCTCGCCGTGGGAGACCTGCGGGGTGCCGGGCCGGTCGCGGTTGTACCGGAACAGCACGGCCGGGGTCGGCTGGCGCAGGGCGCGAGCGAGCATGGTCGCGATGTCGCGATTGAACGAGACAATGCCGTACTCACCGACCCTCGGCGCGGCGGACACGGTGAGGGTGAGGTGGTCGGGTTGCAGTGGTGGGGGCGTGTTGGTGATCAGCACGCGAGGCACCTCCTTACGGTGCTTGGGTTGTCGGTTGTGGAGCCCGGGAAGGTACCGGTGGCCGCAGGGCCGCCCGGGTGACAGGCGTTGCGCTCGGGTCAGGCGCTTGGTGCGGCCCGGAATCGTTGCGGCCGTTGGCACACCAGTACCGCGGCGCGGTCGGCGACCAGGCGCCGGCAGGCGTTGATGACCGCGCCGCGGGAGCCGGGCCGGCCCAGCGCGTTGGCCAGCTCCGCCGGGCTGAAATCGGTGTGCGGGAACGCGTACAGATGAGCGCGGACCAGCTCGCGCAGCGCACCGTCGGGCAGCCGCGACACCGAGACCGAGGCCCTTGACCCGTGTGGTGGCTGGCCAGGGCTGCGTGGCGTCCTCATTGCTGGCTGCCGGCGCCGGTGACTGGCTCCTCGTCGGGGCTGACCGGTTCGGCGTGGTCTTCGGTGACCTGCACGCCGGTGGCCAGGCCGAGGTCGACCTGCACGTTGCCCGGCCCGGTCAGGTCATCGGCGATGAGCGCGACCGCGGTGCGTCGGGCGTCATCGGCGTCCAGCGCGGGTACCCGCACGGTGACCGGAACCGTTGCGGTGACGTCGAAGTAGCGCAACAGTGCGGGCAGGTGCAGGTCGGCGAGCACGGTGTTGGCGTCGGCGCTGGCCAGGTGGCTGCGGTGGATGGTTGCGGCCAGCGCGGCAGGCACCTCGCGGCGAAGCCCGGGGAGCGTGGTCGACACCGCGTTGTGCGGGCGCGTCTCGACGCGTTCTGCCCGTTCGCGGGCCTCGTCACGTTCGGCCTCGACCGCCGCGATCACGGCCTGTGTGGTGTGCCACTGGGTGTCGATGGCGTCGCGGTGACGTCGCTGATGGCCGTCGAGGATCTGCACCACACAGTCGCGCATGTCGGTGGTGACGGTGCCGGTGCGGGCTGCTTCGTCGAGCAGACCAGCCAGGATCGTGGCATCGTCGTCGGGGGATGGTGTCGTGTGCACGGTGATCTCCTTTGCGATGTTGGCTCGGCGTGGTGCGGCCGGTCGGCCGCACCACCGCCTGTGACGGGTAGGTGTGTCCGGCGTTGCCGGCACGAGCAGGCCCGTGCGCCGGTTGGCGTCGCGGGCGCAGGGCTTGGGGTCCGACGGTCGCGGTGGTGCCCGGTCAGGGGCCGTGACGCGCGGCTCAGTCGTTGCTGGTCAGCGCGGCGATGAACGCCGGCAGGAGCAGATCGGTGGGGCCGGTGAGGTCGACCGACACGGTGTCGCCGTGCCCGGAGATCGCCACCGTGCCGTTCACGGTGACGTGCGTAGCAGCGTTTCCGTAGTAGCTCAGGGTGACCCGGGTATGTGAGTCCACGCCCCGGCGCAGACCCGGCACAGCGGCAACCAGTTCGGCCGCGACCTTCTCCCGCGCCTGCGCGGCGTCGTCACGCTGGCGTAGCGCTTGCGCGGCCGTGGTCAGGTCGGTCAGGGTACCCGGGGAGCAGTCGGCGCTGGATCTCCTGGGCGATCACCGCGCCTCCCCGGCCGATGGCGACGGTGATGTCGTGGTCGGGAAGGTGGTACGCCACCTGGCTGGTTCCCTGCGGGTACGCGGCGTGGACGGCCACCCGCAGCGGGTTGTTCTGTTGGCGGGCGATCGCCAGCGTCGCCGAGTCCGGTCCGTGTAGCCGCACGGCATCGCGGTAGTCCGCATCCGTGATAGGCGGGTCGAGCGTGTAGCCGATCAGCCCGGCAACCTCGGTGGCCAGCGCGCGCAGCTCTGCGGCCTGACGCCAGCCCTCGTCGATGTGGTTCATGTCATGCCTGCACGTACGCGGGGACGACGGCCATGAACGCCGGGAAGGAGGTCGGTGGGTCGGTCAACCCGAACCGTGACGGGTCGATGACGTCCATGTGAGACCAGCGGCCGTCGCGCTTCACGCCGAACCACAACGCGGCCGTGCCGCGCGGGTTGACCAGGGTGTACCGGTTGCCTTCGGCGATCCACTCCACGCCGAACGCGGCGGGTTGGACACGTTGGCGTAGCTGACGTTCACCGCCGCCACCCCCGCGCCCGGCATTCGCAGGACCGGTCCAGGTCGTGGGCGGTGACGGCGCCGTGGTACTCGGGCCGGTGGATCATCTGGCGCACCAGTCGCCTGACGTCATCGACGGTGGCTGGGCACGGCGCCGATGATGGCCCCATGGTGCGCAGGACGGCGAGCATGGCGCACGGGTACAGCGTGGGAAGCCGATAGGTGTGGTGGGTCACGGTGTGCCGCCGGCCGTCGACATCCTCGATGGACCGGATACCCAGACCATCTCGTGACTGGGACACCACCACGCCCAGCGTGTACCCGACCGGTGTCACGGTGTCCAGGCCGAAGGCGTCGCCGCCGTCGGCGTGGAAGACGACCGCGCAGGTACCGCGCAGCGTGGGCCTGTTCGTGGGATTCATGCCGACACCTCCGGCGTTGCGCCACGGCGCAGGTAGGCGTGCTCGTCGAGCGGCCCGTGCGCGCCTTGGGTGCAGGCCCAGCGGGAGTAGCGTTCCTCGAAGAGGTAGGTTCCGGCGTGCGGCGAGCGGTACCACTGGCCCCGGTCGCCGCGCAGCATC
>WNGF01003607.1_pt1 | contig 26368 bp, 9 predicted proteins | sample 5400641 | NCBI WGS metagenome assembly WNGF01 (sample SAMN13153371, study PRJNA577476) | soil metagenome | isolation source: 80 cm soil or saprolite under grassland replicate 2 | place: USA:California | collected 2016-06-15 | reverse complement strand
GATGTGGTAATGAACTCGATCAAGCTGGACGAAGAGCTGACAGGCTTCCGGTGGGACAACCCAATCCAGCAGAGAATTCTTAGTCTCTACGATATGTATCAAAAGTGATTCAATCAAGATGACACGGAGAATATCATGAAAAAAAATGATCCGGCCGTTTTCCATAAGTTATATGGAATCAAAAAATCAAGGATTGCTTACCATGGAAGGGATTTTCTCGACTACCTATTGATGATTGCGCTGAGCGCGCTGGTCGTCGGCCTTTCGTATGGTTTTGGCCACGTAATGTCGATCGTCGGGATTGCCCTATGCGCCCTTATGCTCGCCACGTTCATCGTAAGGCATGGCGTTGAATTCAGAGCGCCCGTGATCTTGAGAAGGCCGCAGGACGTTCTCTATATGTTCATATATAAGCTCCAGAATTTGAAGCTTGTGTGGTTCATCGCCCTCGGCCTGCTCTTGCTGGAAAACTTCCTTATCGCCGTAACGCCGAATCTCCCACACCATGTCGACTTGATGCGCACAATTGCCCTTTGGCTATTTTACACACATTTCATATCCGTAACTATATTTAGAACAGCCATCTTGATTGACCATTTGGCGAAGAAGGAATTGGTCCGCGAGGTGTTGATGCAAACTCCGTGGAAAGGAATTGTCAATGCAAAGACAAACATCACCTTGGAAATCTTGCATGCTTATGTCACGGGGCTATTAGCGCATATCGTCCTGATAGCGCCATGGTACCTCGTGATTACTTATGCCAGTTTTTCGGTGATCTTCCTCCCGGTTGCGCTCTTGATCAATGTCATCGTTTATGTGAAATGGTTGAAGGCGATTAACTCGTGGTTCTATCGAGATCATTGGTTGGGGCACAACTCCGAGCTCGAGTTCATATATCTCCACGGAATGCACCATGACGCCATCCCTTCTGCTTTGATCGCCGTGGGGGAAAACGGATTCTTAGAAGGGTTCACGCGGCACACGATAGGGTCGCCTGTTCCATTCAACAACCCCTGCGTTTCTTTCTTAATCTATACGTACGAGGTCACGAATGATGTGCGCACACATCAGTATATTCCCGGGGTGTTTCCAAGATTATCGAGACAATACATAGAGATTGCTCACCATTCGACACACCACTTTGGGAAGCTTGAGCCTTATAGTTTTGCCCTGAACGTGGATCAGCCCGACGTGTCTGAAAGTTTGAAGAAGTCTATGCGCCGGTTGCCGTATGCGCTGGCAAGCTCGATCAAGCTGGACGAAGAGCTGACAGGCTACCAGTGGGACAACCCGACGCGCCGGCAAACCCTCATTCTCTACGATAAGTATCAAAAGTGATTCACAGTGCGAGTATTTGCCCTATCGGATATCCACATCGACTACGACGCGAACGCCAAGTGGATTGCAAATCTATCCAATGCTGAATATCTAGACGATGCGCTCATTCTTGCCGGCGACGTGACCGATTCACGTCGACTGCTCGATTGGTGTCTCGGCGCGCTCGCGAAGCGTTTCAAAAAGGTGTTATTCACGCCGGGAAGTCGAATCGTGCGGGGCGTCGATGCAGGCGTTTCGCGAGCGGGGCGTCGAGATCATTCCGCTCCTGGCATGGTACGACTACTCCTTCGGCGAGCCGAGTGAAGAGCTGAGGTCGATGTGGATGGACTACCGCGCGTGCCGTTGGCCGAGCGGATACACGGAAGAAGACGTCGCCGCGCACTTTGCGGCGTTCAATGACAAACAGGTCAGTGTGGCGGGCGCCACAGTCATAACCTACTCGCACTTTTTGCCGCGCATCGATTTGATGCCGGAGTTCATTCCGTGCGCACACAAGCTTCTCTATCCCATCCTGGGTTCCACGCGCCTGGAGCGCCAGTTGCGAAGACTTAACTCAAGCATTCACGTCTACGGGCACAGCCACGTTAACCGTCAGGTGAAGATCGACGGCGTATCATACATCAACAATGCTTTCGGCTATCCGAACGAAACCTGGATAACGTCGAAGAGTCTGATGCTCATCCATGAGCGCTGACATGAACCGGATCATCCCACTCACGCCCGCCGAGATTCATTTGTGGCTCGCTTTTTACGATGAAATAACTGAGCAGCGCCTGCATTCCGCCTATCGGGAACTGCTCAATCCCGCGGAGAAGGAGCAGGAATCGCGGTTTTATTTCGCAAGGGATCGGCGTCGTTATCTGATTACACGCGCCTTGGCGCGGACCGTATTGTCGCGCTACGCGCCCGTCCGTCCCGAGGAGTGGGTCTTTACCGCGAACGCCTATGGGCGCCCCGAGATCGTCAATGCGCAGGCGAGGGACGCGGGGTTGTCGTTCAATATTTCGCACACGCACAGTCTGATTGTCCTGGGTGTGACCGACTGTCGCGCTTTAGGGGTGGACGTCGAGAATTTCCGCGCGCGTGAGGTATCGATTGACATCGCGGATCGCTTTTTCGCGCCGCAAGAAGTCGCGGCGCTTACCGCCACACCGCCGCGGCGCCAACAATATCGATTCTTCGAGTACTGGACGTTCAAGGAATCCTACATCAAGGCGCGCGGAATGGGTTTGTCCTTGCCCCTCGACAAGTTCAGCTTTCACTACCCCAATGATCGAGCAGTCAAGATCGCGATTGATCCGGAACTGGCGGACGAGCCGAATCGCTGGCAGTTCTGGCAGTTCCTGCCGAGGCCGGAATATTTGGTGGCGATCTGCGCCGAGCGAATCGGCGCGCGGTCTCCGAGCCTGATCGTTCGGCAGGCCGTTCCAATGCTGGGCGAAAAAACAATCGCCCCCGAATTCCTGCGGGTCTCAGAATAAAGTGTCAACGACCTGATGTCTGAACACATTTGAATGATAAGGCTTTCAGTTACTTTGCCCATGACTAATGGAAAGAGGTTTAGAGCGCTTTTTACATTATCGCTCCTGGTCGCCGGAGTCGCCGTGTGCGCCGGGGGGAGAACAGTGTTTGCGATGCCGATGTTTGCGCGAAAGCTGGGGGTCCCCTGCTCGACCTGCCACACGTCGCCGCCCAGACTCAATGAAACTGGCTATCAGTTTCGAGCGGCGGGCTATCGGATGCCGGCTGAAATCGGAAAGGGCGGCGAAAAGAAACCGTTCAATTTCTTCGATTATAACGGCGTGCGGCTCCAGGCGCGCTACGACGCGACCCGCGCCAGGACCGGGCCGGACGCCCCACACGCCAATAATTTCAATATGTTCGCGGCGGAGCTTTATGCTTTTACGGGCGCTTGGGGGAAGTACCTCTCGTCAAACATAAAGGCCACGATCTACCCGGAAAAATCCTACGACACCGAAGACCATTTGAGGGTCGAGGGAAACATCAAGGCGACAATGGGCAACGAGAAGCGGTTCTTCGAAGTCCGCGCCGGCGTCCCTCACCCGATGGAGGGCTTCGGCGCGTCGGACACCACGATCTCCGACACGCGCCCATACCTGCAGGAGCAAGCGGCGAACTTCAACCAGACGACCTTCTTCACACCGTGGAATTTCCATCAATCCGGAGTAACATTCGGCTACTATCAAGGGCGGACGGCAGTCCGGGCGCTCCTGCTTTCTGGCGTAAGGCTACACAACGACAAAGATGCGCTCGAACCTTTCGGCAGAAGGGAACCCTTCACCGACTCCTTGCCACTCTCCAAACATAGCGGAGTAGACTTTCAGTTACTCGTTAATCGTATACTTAATTTCAATGGCGGGGGCGTCACCTTATATTATTACCACGGCAATATGAATATTCCGATAATAAACCCGGACGGGACGTTTCAACCTGACAATGCGTTCCGAAACGATTTCGATCGTGTCGCGTTCTACGCGAGCTACCCGGTCGCGAAACGGCTGACGCTGCTCGGAGGCGTTCAGCGCGGCCGGGACGACATTGCGACTGGAGGCAGATTTACCAGCCTCGGCGCGTATACCGAAGCCGCCGTGCCGATAATAAACGACATCACACACGCGGGAGTCAGAGTCGATTATTTCGACCCGGCGCGAAATAAGGGCAGAAACGAAGTGTACGGGGTCACGACTTATATGAATCTGTGGGTGCGCGAGCAGTTCAGGTTTGTGGCGGAATATCAGCGGAGAGAACGTAGACAGGAGCAATTGCCCAATAAGAAGGACCACGCATTCCAACTGCGCCTCATTTTCATCAAGTGACCCTCATGTCTGGACACAACACTCACAATAGGAGAGTAAGATGATTGCTTTTTTATTTCCCGGTCAGGGTTCACAGAAACGTGGCATGGGCCAAGGCTTGTTCGATGAGACTCCCCAATATGCCGAAGTCGAGAAGGATGTGGACACGATTCTCGGCTATTCATTGCGCAAGCTATGTCTGGAGGACGCGGATAACCGCCTGAAAGAAACGCAATTCACCCAGCCCTGTCTCTATGTGGTCAATGCGTTGCATTACTACAAGGCTGTCGGCCAGGGCGCGCGTCCTACCCACTTGGCGGGCCATAGTTTGGGCGAATACAACGCGTTACTCGCGGCGGGTGTGTTCGATTTTCTGACCGGGCTGCGGCTGACGCAGAAGCGCGGCGAACTGATGTCGCGGGCGAAGAATGGCGGCATGGGGGCGGTGATCGGTCTGGGCGCCGACGCGGTCGCGAAGGTGATCGAAGAAAACGGACTGGCGAGTATCGATGTCGCCAACTTCAATTCGCCGTCGCAGACGGTGGTGTCGGGTCCGACCGAGGACGTCAGGCGCGCGGGGCCGCTTTTCGAGAAAGCAGGCGCGCGAATATACATGCCTCTGCAGGTCAGCGCCGCGTTTCATTCGCGGTATATGGCGGACGCCGCGAAAGCGTTCGCCGATTTTCTGGCGCCGATGTCTTTTGCCGCGCCCCAAATTCCCGTCATCTCTAATGTGACTGCCCAACCGTATCCGGCCGACAACGCGTCGGAATCAGTCAAGTCGCTGTTGGCGCAGCAGATCACGCGCTCGGTGCGATGGAATCAGAGCGTACGTTTCCTCATCAGCCAGGGCGTCACGCAATTCAGCGAAGTGGGGCCGGGAAATGTGTTGACGCGAATGGCGCAAGAAATTCAGCAAGAAAAAGAGTAGGCGCTCAAACATCGCGGCCGCGTCAGCGACGGTTGAATTCAGCCGCCGCCACGCGAGGCGAGAATATTTCCAGACGTACGGCAGCGTCAAATTGACGGCCCTCTTCAATGACCCGACGGATATTGAGTAGCGCTCCCGGCGCGAGGCCATTGGGCATTGGATGTTGGAAATTGGTCATTCCTGTTCACCTGCGTGGATATCTTATGTATCAGGAACTTCTGCGAGATCTGACCGAATCCTACCTGAAATCCCTTATCGCCGAGGCCTCTGGCTCTCTGAATCCGGATTTCGATTCGTCAGCTCCATTCGGCGAGTTAGGTATCAATTCGTTTCACGTGCTGAAAATCATCAAAAAGCTGGAAGGCGACTTCGGCGTGTTGCCCAAGAGCCTGCTCTTCGAGAATTTCAACATCAACGACCTGGCAGATTACTTCGCCGGTAAGCATGAGCAGGCTCTCTGCGCCAAGTTTGCGGAACAATTGGGGCGGCGCGATCGCGCCGCCCCAGTCAACGGCCGGCCACTGAAACCGATCGAAGTCCATGAAGGAGAAAAAACGCCGGCGGCGCCTCGGCCCAGTACCGTCGCCAGAGAAGCGGCGCCTGTTCGGGTACTCGAAAAAGAAGCCTACAGGCGCCCTGAATTGCGGGAGCTAGTCCAGACGCTTTTCGGCCGCTACAAGAGAGAGGGCTCTGTATCGCTAGGAACGAGAAAGATCGCGCCGAATCTATTCATCGGCGGCGCAAGACGTGGCTATTTCAACTATGGGCGAAGCAAGAACATTATCCTCGTGTACGCTTACACAGGACCGCGAGATTATGCGCCGGCTCTCCTGGGGGAAATGCTCCGGTATTGCGATGCGAACAATTTCCAGCTCAACATCCTCGCCGATGAGGAAATCCGGGCGGTCGGCGGAACGGCCTTTTCGGCGACGCCGTTTGGCGCGCTTCAGCGCATATTGAATCTCAAGGAGTTCACGCTCGAAGGCGGAGCGATGCGCCGTTTGCGCTACCAGGTGTCAAAGTTTCAGAGCGCCGGCGCATGCAGGACCGAAGAGTATCGATGCGGCTCCAATAAAGAGACAGACAAGGACATCGTCCGCGTCATCGACAAATGGCGCCAAACAAAGACGACGGTCAACCCGCTGGTGGACGACGCCAAAGGCGCCATTCTTGCCGGCGCGCTGCCTCCGGAGCACCGCCTGTTTCTGACCTATCTCGACGATGTCCTGCAGAATGTCATTCTCATTACCGCCATGTCGGCGGAGGAGAACGGGTATTTGATGGATCTCGAGTTCTATCCTCCGGATATGCCCTTGGGAGGGCTGGAGTTTGCGATTGTACAGATCATCAAGGTTCTCGCAGCGGAAGGATGCGATGTGTTGAGCTTGGGCGGAACCTACGGCTGCAAACTCAATTCGTCCGCCAGCGCGGACCCCGAGATCGACAAGATACTCGATGACCTGCGCGGGCAGAATATTTTCAATGACGCGGGCAATCTTCAATTCAAAAATAAGTTCCGCCCTGAAAACAAGACCATATACCTGTGCCGTCCAGTTGGGAGCGGCAATCCCGACAATGTCATCGACGTTATCATGATGATCGCCGATCCCGAGAAGGCGCAGACGTCAGATGAGGAGAACCACAACTTCGGCGCCCTGCGGCGGAAGGCCACGCCGTCCGTCGAAGATCCCCCGGCGCGTCGAGCGACCTCTTCAGAAGTCGCCCAGACGCGCGTCGAGCGGCTGGTGATTGAGGGAGCTGATCGGTCGCGCATCTTATCGGACTTCGGCTTCAACCCGCTCAATATCCCGCATGAACACGTCGAGTTCGATCTGAAGACGGACTCCTGGGCTCAACTGGAGACGCCTGCAATACAGGCGCGCATGAAGAGTCTGCATTCGCAGATGCAGCAGCCCGCGAGTGTCGATGAGAGTCTGAGAGCGGTCTTTCCCTTCGCTCATTTTGTCCTCACCGCTTCCGGGCAAGCGGCCGAGAGCGTGTTCTTCAAAGCATGGCCGAAGAAAGGGGTCGTACTCCAGAATCTGTTGTTTCCAAGCACGATCTTTCATGAGATCGACAAAGGCTTCACCCCGCGGGAGGCGCCTCATCCGGAGGTCTTTCAACTGAATTCACGGGAACGGTACAAAGGCGACATGGCATGGGATGAGTTGCAGGCGCAAGTGGAGCAGGATCCTTCCGCAATCGCCCTGGTCTGTATCGAGCTGAACAACAATGCCGCGGGCGGGTATCCAGTTTCCATGCGGCATCTAAGGGATGTGAAAGCCCTGCTCGCCGAACATTCCATCCCTCTCGTTATCGACGGCACGCGGGTTATGGAAAATGCGCAGTTCCTGATCGAACAGGAAAAGGAGTATGCGGGGAAGAGCGTCTGGGCGGTGGCGCGGGAAATGCTCTCCTACGCCGACGTCGTCATCGGCAGCTTGACCAAGGATTTTTGCGTGAACAAGGGCGGCGTCATCGCCACCAATGACGCTACGCTGTTTCATAGGCTTCAAGATCTCGTTCATGAAGAAAGAGCCGGGATCGATCTGATCGACAAGAAAATAATTGCGCTCTCATTGCAGAATCGGCGCCAGATCGAAGCCAAGGTGTTGCGCAGAATGGAAGACGTCCGCCTGATCTGGCGAGCGCTCGACGAGCGCAACGCGCCTATCGCGCGGCCCGCCGGCGGGCACTGCATTGTGATTGACGTCAAGCAGATTCCGGAGTTCAAAGCGTTCGAGTATCCGGTCGCTTCATTCCTGGCCTGGATGTATTTGAACACCGGGATTCGCGCGAGCGCGCACAGCGTGGGAATGCAAAAGCAGACTCCCATCAATGACCTCGTCCGCCTGGCCATCCCCGTCGGCCTGAAGCGTGACCAAATCGATAGCCTGATCGAGAGACTCACCCATTTGTTCGACAAAAAGGTAAACATTCCGGAAATCGTCATGGAGAGCGGCGCGCCCGGGCCGTTAGGCGCGGTCTACGCGAACTACAACCCAATAAGGTATCACAACGGTTCGTTACCGGCGGCGCCGAAGCCGAAGATGACGCACAGTTCCTCGCCAGGCGAAATGGCTCCGCCCGAGGACGCGCCGAAAGAGACCGGGGCGAGTCAGGTCGTTGTGAAAAGGAGGCCGCGTCCAACACAGGATATCGCCGTCGTAGGGATGGCCGGACGTTATCCCAAGGCGAAGAACTTGAGCGAACTGTGGGACAACCTGGCTGCGGGCAGAGATTGCATCGAGGAGATTTCCGCAGAGCGTTATGAACGGCGTCTGCGGCATGGGAGCTTCGAGAGGTACCGCGGCGGTTTCATTGACGACGTGGATAAGTTCGACTCGCTGTTCTTCAACATTTCTCCTCGGGAAGCGGAAATGCTGGATCCTCAAGAGAGGCTGTTTCTAGAGGTGGCCTGGGAGGCGCTAGAGGACGCAGGCTACTACCCCGAGATCCTGGCGCAGGAAGGCGAGTCGCGAAACATAGGCGTGTACGTCGGCGCGGTGTGGGCGATGTATCAAATGCTGGGAGTCGAGGAGAAGCACGCCGGCAATAAGGTAATTCCCAATTCTTTTCTCTGGAGCATCGCCAATCGCGTCTCCTATTGTTTCAATCTCTCCGGCCCAAGTTTGACGTTGGATACGGCGTGTTCCTCCAGCCTGACGGCCATTTATCTGGCCTGTGAAGCGATCCATGCCGGCGATTGTTCCGCCGCCATCGTAGGCGGTGTAAACCTGGACCTCCATCAGGCCAAATTCGATATCAATCATGCCGGCGGCGCGCTCTCGGCCGACGGCGTCTGCCGCAGCTTCGGAAAGGGCGCCAACGGGTATGTGGCCGGAGAAGGCGTTGGGGCGCTCTTTCTGAAGCCCCTGGATCAAGCTGTGCGGGACGGCGACAATATCTATGGCGTGATCAAGAGCGCCGTTGTCAACCACGGCGGGCGGACCAGCGGGTACACCGTTCCAAATCCGAAAGCCCAAGCCGATGTGATTCTGTCGGCGCTCGAAAAGGCGAATATCGATGCGCGAAGCGTCGGTTATATCGAGGCGCATGGCACAGGCACCGAACTGGGTGACCCGATTGAAATTGCCGGTTTGAACAATGCTTTCAAGGCGGACAATGTAGAGAATCAAACCTGCGCTATCGGTTCGATCAAAAGCAATATAGGCCATCTGGAAGCGGCGGCAGGGGTCGTCAGTATATGCAAGGCGCTTCTGCAGATGAAGCATCGTCAACTCGTTCCTTCCTTGCATTCCTCTGATCTGAACGAATTCATCGATTTTGAAAATTCCCCTTTCTACGTCATACAACGTCTGGAAGAGTGGAAAAACAAGGAGGTGGATGGCGTGCGGCTTCCCCTCCGCGCAGGAGTTAGCTCTTTCGGCGCGGGCGGATCAAACGCGCACGTCATCCTCGAGCATTACGAGGCCATACGACAGGCGGAAGAAGAACCGGCTCAACCGAAGGATCTGATTTTCCCTCTATCCGCCAGGAATGAGGATCAGTTGCGGGAGACCGCTGTCCGCTTGAGGAAATTCCTCCAACAGAGCCGCGTAAATCTGGATGACGCCGCCTATACGCTGCAACACGGGCGGAAGTCATTCGAGCATCGCCTCGCCATCGTCGCCATGACGAGAGAAGAGTTGATTGACAAGCTGACCTGCTTCATCGACGGAAAACGCGCTGAGGACATAGCTACTGGCCATGTGAAGGGCGGCGAAGGCGTCACACGATTGCTGAACCGGCGGGAGAAGCAGGAATTCATTCGGCTGGTGTCGCAGAGTCGGGACCCTCACAAGATTGCCGGACTGTGGGCCGAAGGTCTGCTCGTGGACTGGCAGGGATTTCAGTCTCACGGCTCGGGAAAGAGAATCTCTTTGCCGACCTATCCCTTCGCCGACAAGCGACACTGGGCCAGTGATAAATCGCCGGTTCGCCACGTTCTTCAGTCAGCAGTGGGCATACATCCCATGGTCGATACCAATGAATCGACTTTCGAGCGCCAACTTTTCAGGAAAACGTTTCATGATCGGGACTTTTTCATCTACGACCACCACGTGACAAACATTCCAACGCTGCCCGGCGTCGCCTATCTTGAGCTGGCGCGGAAAGCCGGGGAGCTCGCCGCCGGCAGGAAAGTACAAAAAATCAGAAATGTCCTTTGGGTCAGCCCGATCGCAGTCCCAAACTCCACCCCCAAAGAGGTGTTCATTGAGCTAAAACCAAGCGGGGACACCGTTCAATTTGAAGTGTTCAGCGACGGGGTGGAGGGCGCCAAAATACTTCACTCGCAAGGCAAACTTCTGTACACGACCAGGCAGGAAGCCGCTGCCGCAGCCGAATACATCGACCTGGAGAGTGTGCGCGCGAGGTGCGCGAAAGTTATCGACGGCAAGGACGCCTATCCCCTCTTTAAGTCATTCGGCTTGAATTTGGGCCCCAGCTTTCAAGTACTCCAGGAAGTCTACAAGAACGAAAATGAAATCTTGGGAGTTCTAAAGCTGCCGGAGTTTCGTCAGGGAGACCTGCAAAGTATGGTCCTCCAGCCCTCCCTGGTAGATGGTTCTTTACAAGCCGGAATGGGCGCGCAACTCGGCGAAAAAGTAGGAGAAATGTTCGTCCCGTTTTCCATCGGCGAAGTCGAAATCCTGCACCCCCTTCAACCCAACTGCTTCAGCTATGTGACAGAGGCAAAAGAAGACAAAAAGGGAAAAAAGAATAACTCGCGCGTCGTGAAAAGCGATGTGTTCATTGTGGATGAAACGGGAAAAGTCCTCGTAAAAATCCGCGAATCTATCGGCGTGCCTCTTCGCGAGGTCCACAAGAAGCCGGCGCAAGATGCGGACGGGGATGGTTTTTCCAAACTCTACTATTCGTACGAATGGGAGAAAGCCTCGCTGGAGAAAGCGGCGCAGAACATCCCACATTCCGTCGTGCTTTTTGATACGGAAGAAACATTGCATGATCTGTATCAAGAGCGGCTAAGAGAAGCAGGAGCGAACTCCGATCAAGTTATTTTGGTGCGGCCTGGAGAAAGCTTCCAGGATTTGGGCAAGCAGTCTTACGAAATCAATCCACAAAACAGTGATGACTTTAGGCGGCTCTTTGAGCGCCTGATTGAAAAACAATGCTCGGTAGAAAATATCTGCTTTGCCTGGCCGGTCGGTCATGCGGATTTCCGTGATGAGAAGTCTATGGAGAGAGGCGTCTACTCTTTCCTGTTTGTGTGCCAGTCCCTGAGTAATCAAAAACTGGAAAGTAAAGTCCAACTGCTCTATCTCTATTCAAGGACACAGAGTGAGGCCCAGCCGCACAACGAAGCAGTGAGTGGCTTTGTCAACACACTGCATTTGGAGCACCCCAAACTGCTCTGCAAAACGCTTGAGGTTCGGCAAGAGGGCGCCGGCTACGAGCGGATTCTCGACGCGGTTTTGGCGGAATTTCAAGCACACACGCAAGATGCGGCTGCCGTTCGCTATGAGGCGCAAGAGCGCTATATCAAGAAGCTCAAGGCCTTTGACCTCGAAGAAGCCGCAGGCTTGCCTTCTCAAGGTGTGGGCTTAAGGGAAAAGGGTGTCTATCTAATTACAGGAGGAGCGGGCGGCCTGGGCCTCATTTTCGCGGAGTTTTTGGCTAAAGAGCACAAGGCGAGACTGGTCCTTACCGGTCGATCCAAGCTGTCGGCGGAACGGGAGGCCAAGTTAGACGAGCTCAGAAAATCAGGCGCGGAAATACTTTATCTGCCCGCCGATGTCTCCAACTATGAAGACGTCAATAATCTGGTCAACGAGAGCAAGTCCCGTTTTGGAAAGATCAATGGAATCATCCACGCTGCTGGCGTATTAAGGGACTCGTACATCAGGAATAAAACGCCGGAGGAAATGAGCGCGGTTTTCGCTCCCAAGGTCTATGGAACGCTTCATCTGGATGAAGTTACCAAAAATGAGGAGCTGGACTTCTTCGTAACATTTTCCTCGCTCGCGGCCGTCACCGGCAATGCGGGGCAATGTGACTATAGCTTCGCGAATCACTTCATGGACTCGTTTGTGGCCGAGCGCGAACTACTTCGAGTTAAAGGAGCGAGGTCCGGGAAAGCCTTGAGCGTCAATTGGTCGCTCTGGGCTGACGGCGGAATGAAGCTCGATGAGCAGACTGAGCTCTATTTCAAAAAGACCCTGGGAATAAAGCCTTTAAGCGTAGGAACGGGAATTGAAGCGTTTGTGCAGGGGCTTGCTTCTGCAGAGTCACAGTTCGCCTTCCTGGAAGGCGCGCAAGAAAAAGTAGAAGTGGCGTGGGGCTTGAGAAAGAGAAAGCCGGCGCCTGATGCGCCTGCGGCGCCTACGTCCTCCAATCAATCCGCGACTGCGCCGATTTCTGATGGAGCAAGCGGAGATCTTATCGCGTGGCTCCAGAACGAACTGTCGCAAATCGTGATGGAATTTTTGAAACTCGACGCCGGCGACATGTCGACGGACAAGATATTGCTGGATCTGGGCTTCGATTCCATTGGCCTGACGACATTTGCGAACGCCATAAACGAGAAGTATCAACTGGACATAACGCCGGTTCTATTCTTCGATTATCCGACGGTAGAAGAGATCGCGAAGTATCTATCTGTGGAACTGGAAAGCGAACTTCGCCAATTTTATCGAGGTTCCGGTACCGCTACCACAGCCGCTGCGCCGGCGCCGGCGACGCAGCCCCACGCCCTGACAGGAGGCGCTGAAAGGCCACAAGAAGCGAGATTCGAGATCAGGAAGGGGTGGGATCCGGCCGCCCTGGATAGGGAAGCGACGCCGCCGGCTTCCGGCGGAGGCTTTTCTGCGGAGCTTCGCTTTGTCAACCAGCCCATCGCAATCGTCGGTATGAGCGGCGTCATGCCGCAATCCGAAGACCTGGAAGAATTCTGGGAGAACTTGGAGAACTCGAAAGATCTGATCACGGTCATCCCGCCCGATCGTTGGCGTTGGGAGGACTACTATGGAGATCCCCTCAAGGAGGTGAATAAGTCGAACTCCAAGTGGGGCGGGTTCATGAAGGAGGTCGACAAGTTCGACCCGCTCTTCTTTGGAATCTCCCCAAAAGAAGCGCAGGTGATGGACCCGCAGCAGCGGATCTTCCTGGAGCACGTGTGGAAGGCGGTGGAGGACTCCGGTCAAAAAGTCTCCGACCTGTCCGGCACGAAAACCGGAGTGTTCGTGGGCGTCGCCACAAATGACTATATCGATGTTATGAATGGTCGAGGAATTGCGCTGGACGGGTATAGCGCCTCGGGTAATTCCCACTCGGTCTTAGCCAACCGGGTGTCGTTCCTGCTCGGCTTGCGCGGACCCAGCGCGCCCATCGACACCGCCTGTTCCAGCTCATTGGTCGCCCTGCACAGGGCCATTGAATCGATCCACACGGGAAGCTGTGATATGGCGATCGTGGGAGGCGTGCATGTCATGCTGAGCCCTGCCGCATACATTTCGTTCGGCATGGCCGGAATGTTGAGCGGCGACGGGAAATGCAAGACGTTCGACAAGCGGGCGAATGGCTATGTAAGAGGAGAGGGTTGCGGAGCAGTTTTCCTCAAATCCCTATCCGCCGCTGAGGCTGACGGAAATCATATATACGCGGTCATCAAGGCGACGGCGGAGAACCATGGCGGACGAGTGACGGCATTGACGGCGCCAAACTCAGCCGCTCAAGCGGAGCTCCTGATCGAGGCGTACGAAAAGGGGCGCGTCGATCCAGCGACCGTTGGTTATATCGAATGCCACGGCACTGGAACCAGCCTGGGAGATCCCATCGAAATTCAGGCGCTCAGCAAGGCGTTTTCCGAATTGTACAAGAGGCGCAGCAAAGTTCCCGCGGAAACTCCTCACTGCGGTTTGAGCTCAGTAAAGACCAATATTGGCCACCTGGAGACCGCCGCCGGCATTGCGGGCGTGCTCAAGGCGTTGCTCGCCATCAAGCACAAACAGATTCCGGCGAACATCCACTTTGAAGAGATCAATCCCTACATCAATCTCAAAGGGACTCCTTTCTACATCGCAGACAAACTCACTCCATGGGAAGCCCCAATGGGCGAGGGTGGGGCGCACGGTCCTCGCAGAGCGGGCGTGAGCTCGTTTGGCTTCGGCGGAGCCAATGCCCACGTCGTGCTGGAGGAGTACATCCCTCCTAGACGTCAATCCCTGGCCGCAGCGCGCGAGCCACAATTGATCGTGCTGTCCGCGAAAAATGAAGATCGGCTCAAGACGTACATTCAATCAATGCGCGCGTACCTCGGGAAGGCGGAGGTCGAACTAATCGACCTCGCGTTTACGCTGCAGGTTGGAAGAGATGAGATGCCGGAAAGACTGGCAATGGTCGTTTCAAGCACGGAAGACTTGAAACAGAAACTCGGAGAGATTCTCAAAGATGGCGAGTGGCAGCAAGGCAGCTACCGCAATCGCGTCGGAAAGAGCGAGGCAAAACCCCAAACGGCGCCCGGCGCCGATGGGGAAACCTTCGTCCGGGATCTCATCGAACGGAAGGAACTTTCCAAACTGGCGGAACTTTGGGTTTCAGGCGCGAAGATCGACTGGCGCTTGCTCTGCAGGCCGGGTGTTCCGAGGCGTATCTCTGCCCCCACCTATCCTTTTGCGAGGGAACGTCATTGGCTCCCCGGCGCGGAAGGAAGTATCGCCAAGGAGCCACGTCAGCCAGGCGCGACTGCGGAGGCGCTCCTGCATCCCCTCATTCATCGCAATGTGTCGACGTTCGAAGAACAGAAATTCTCTTCCCGCTTCTCCGGAGAGGAATTCTTTTTTGCGGATCACATCGTCGGGACGCAGAAGATCCTGCCCGGCGTGGCCTATCTGGAGATGGCCAGAGCCGCGGGAGAGCTGTCAGCGAAGGCGAACGTTCGCGTCATTCGAAATTGCGCCTGGGAGAGACCTCTTGTCATAGAAAGCGACGCGAAGGAGGTCGAGGTATCGCTTGCGCCCTTCAAGAACGAGGTCAAGTTTGCGGTAAGGACGGCCGCCGGAGACGGCGTGATGACGCACTGTACCGGCCGGTTGGGATATGACTTAGACACCCCCGCGCCTGAAGGCTTGGATATTGCCCGGATCAGAGAGCGCTGTTCTGAGCAGGTAATGTCGCGTGAGGATCTTTATCCTTTCTTGAGCAGTTCAGGGCTGAAATTGGGCAGGAGTTTTCAAATCGTCCAAAGCATTTACGCTAATGAGTCCGAGTCGCTCGCGATCCTGGAATTGCCCGAGCGCCTCAAGAAGGAAGCAGGCCTGTTCTGGCTGCATCCCGCCTTGATGGATGGTTCCCTGCATACCGCTATCGGGCTGATGAAGACGAACGGAATGGACATCCCGTTGAGTCTCCCGTATTCGGTAGGGGAAGTGCAGATCGTCCATCCGCTCCGCGACCTCTACTACGGATACGCCACATGGGGAGTGGATCCTAAGGCCAACCAAAACCATCTGAAGGTCACCTTCTACCTTCTGGACAAGAATGGAAAAGTCCTCGTGCGGCTGAAGGACTTCTTGTCCAAACCACTTCGTCACGGCGCAACGAAGGCGAGTCTACGATCGATGGAGGATCAGTCCAAGGGCGCTCCCGCCCAGGAAGAAGTCAAGGCGGGCTTGCAAGCTCTACGTCCGGTTTGGAATCCGGCGCGCCTCGAAGCGCGCGCGGGGGTCGTTCTCCCGGAGTCGAGCAAAATACTTCTGTTGGGAGGCGGTGGCGCCCAACTGGACTGGGTCCGGAAGTCCTACCCGAACTCGCAGCTTCTGGAGTTGGCCACAACCTCCAGCGTCGACGCCATTGAGAAGGCGCTCGGGCGTTGCTCTTTCGACCAGTTGCTCTGGATCGCGCCCGACGTCAGTCCCGACGCCGGTCGCGAAAGCGGGAGTTCTGGGCTGATCATCGAACAGCAAGAAGAAGGGGTGTTGACTGTCTTCCGCATCATCAAGGCGCTGCTGCGCCTGGGGTATGCCGACAAGAAACTTCAATGGACAATCGTCACCGGCAGGACACAGCGGGTAACAGAGGGCGCCCCGATACAGCCCGCTCACGCCGGAATCGTCGGCCTTGTGGGTAGTCTGGCGAAAGAGTGTCCCCATTGGGCTTTGAGGCTGTTGGACCTGGATTCACTGGCGTCGGTGTCTGCTCGAGAATGCTTGTCGCTGCCCTGGGACAAGCAAGGCGACGCGCTGGCGCATCGCCAGGGCGAGTGGTTCCAGCAAGGACTGGCGCTCGTGGCGCAACTGCTTGAAGCGACGCCCGCCTATCGGCAAAACGGAGTCTATATCGTGATCGGAGGCGCGGGTGGGATCGGCGAAGTGTGGAGTCGTTTCATGATCGAACACTACCAGGCCAACATGGTCTGGATCGGCCGGCGTCCATACGACGCCGCCATTGAAGATAAGATCAATTCGCTGGCCCGGTTGGGTAATGCCCCTCTGTATATTTCGGCTGACGCGACCAACTTGGATGCGCTGACGCAAGCGCTTCAAACAATCCTGAAGACGTATCCCGCCATTCATGGAATCGTACACTCAGCCGTAGTTTTGCATGATCAGAGCATCGCCCGCATGGAGGAATCGGCATTCAGAGCCGGCTTATCCGCCAAAGTCGATATAAGCGTGAACGTGGATAGAGTGTTCGGCAGGCAAGAGCTGGATTTCATGCTCTTCTTCTCTTCCATAATCTCCTTTTTCAAGACACCCGGGCAGTCCAATTATTCCGCCGGTTGTACCTTCAAAGACAGCTTTGCGCAAATGCTGCGGCAGGAGCGCGCCTACCCGGTCAAAATCATGAACTGGGGTTACTGGGGCAGTGTCGGCGTCGTCGCCGACGAATTTCACAACAAGATCATGGCGCAGATGGGTCTCGGATCCATCGAGCCGCGCGAAGGGATGGCGTCGCTGCAGGCGTTGGTCGGCTCCGACGCGCCTCAACTGGCCTTGATCAAGACGCTCCACAGCGAGGCAATCGCAGGCCTGAGCGTATCGGAGGCCATTACGCGTTATTTGGCGAGAAGGACGCCGCCGCAAGCGTCTCTCGGCCTTGCCGACATGAAGGCGGCGGCGCCGCCGGCTGCCCGAAACGCTCGAGACAAGATTCAGTCCTCGCGCTCGGTGGAGGCGCCGGAGCAGATGGGAAGTGATTATGTACAGCGGATCATTACCAAGAAGCTGTCCGAGGCGCTCGGAATGGGCGCCGCCATGATCGGCGATGATGAGCCATTTGCGGACTACGGCGTCGATTCCATCATCGGCGTCAATCTTGTTCGCACGATAAATGAGGCGCTGCAGATTGAACTGGAAGCGACAAGCCTGTTTGAATACAGCACAGTCAATCAACTGACGGAGTACATACTGAAGAATTGGCGCCAACAAATCGCCGAACAACTGGCTCGAGTCCAGGGTATTTCGCAAAAGTCCAGCCACTCGACAGATGAGGCGCAGGGCGAGGTTGATGCGCCCTCAGAGCGCCGTTTCATTCGAGAGGATCTGTTCGCCGACGCCCGAAACCGATTCAGTTTCGGGCGCGAAAGCGACTCGGAAAATATCGGCGCCGAGCCCATAGCCGTCATTGGGATGAGCGGACGTTTCGCGGAATCAGAGTCCCTGGATGCATTTTGGCAGCATCTAGCACAAGGGAAGGATCTGGTTAAAAAAGTCTCTCGTTGGAGTCCGACAGATTGTGTGATGTCCGAGCCCACCGGCGCCGGGTATTGCAGCCACGGTAGTTTTATCGACTCCATAGATCAATTTGATCCGGCGTTCTTCGGGATCTCCTCGCTGGAAGCGACTTACATGGATCCGCAACAGCGCTTATTCCTGGAGGAATCGTGGAGGGCGTTGGAAGACGCGGGGTACGCCGGCAAGAGCGCGCATGAGAAGCAATGCGGAGTCTACGTCGGTTGTGGAAGCTCCAACTACGACAGGCTTGTCGGGGAAGGCGCGCCGCCGCAGGCCTTTTGGGGGAATTCCCAAGCCGTTACTCCCGCGCGGATCGCCTACTTCCTCAATCTCCAGGGCCCCGCGATAGCGGTAGATACCGCCTGCTCAAGTTCCCTGGTCGCCATACATTTAGCCTGCCAGGGTCTATGGTCGCGAGAAACCGAGATGGCTTTGGCGGGCGGAGTCTTTTTACAGCCAACCCCCGGGTTCTACCAGGTCGCCAATCATGCCGGCATGCTTTCGCCGGATGGGAAATGCTATAGCTTTGACGCGAGAGCGAATGGTTTTGCGCCCGGCGAAGGGGTTGGCGTCGTGGTAATGAAGCGCTTGCGGGACGCTTTGGCGGATGGGGACTACATTCATGGAGTGATCGTAGGAAGCGGCGTCAATCAGAACGGCAAATCGAACGGTCTGACCGCTCCGAATGGGCGCGCGCAAGAACGGTTGAAACGTTCGGTGTATGACCGGTTCAAGATCAATCCCGAAACGATTCAGGTCGTCGAAGCCCACGGCACGGGAAGCCTTTTAGGCGATTCGGTCGAATACGGGGCAATCAGCCGCGCTTTCCGTGAATATACGGACAAGAAGCAATTCTGCGCTCTTGGGACGGTCAAAACGAATATCGGGCATACCTCCACGGCCGCCGGCGTGGCGAGTGTCTTGAAACTCTTGCTGTCGCTGAAACACCGACAGATCCCGTCTTCCTTACATTTCGAGAAAGGCAATCCCGCCATCGATTTCGAGTCTGGCCCGTTTTATGTCAATACTCAATTGCAAGAGTGGAAAGCGCCAGCCGACGGAATGCGGCGGGCGGCCGTTAGCTCTTTTGGCTTCAGCGGCGCCAACGCGCATTTGGTTATTGAAGAGGCCCCTGCGATCGAGAGAGCGGCCGTCGAGGCCCCGGCCTATGTGACGCCGCTCTCGGCGCGAACCGCCGAACAGTTGAAGCAACAGGCGCGCAATCTTCTTGCGCATCTCAAGCGTACGCCCGACCTGTCAATGACCGACTTGAGCTTCACTCTGTTCGTGGGTCGTATGCATCTCACCCATCGCCTGTCCTGTCTCGCGCACAATCAAAACGAGCTGATTCATCTTCTCGAGCAATGGGTCGAAACGGGGTCGGCGAGCCAGGTTTATACGGCAGAGATTCAAGAGGCCAGAATACGGGAGCAAGTTTCGCTTAAAAAGTTTGGAAATCACTGCATTCAGGAGTGCAGGAATGCGCCGACCGCCGACGACTACCTGGAGAATCTGGCGGCCATCGCCGAGCTTTATGTTCAAGGATATTCGCTGGACTTTCAGGCCCTGTTTCCCGGAGACGCCAAGCGGATACCGCTGCCGACGTACCCCTTTGCCAGGGAGCGTTACTGGGTTGACGCTGTACCCGCTGTGGCGCCGAGATCAACGGCAGCTACAACCGCAGCGCGGCTCCACTTGCGCCACACAAATACGTCGGATCTCCGCCAGCCGAGCTATAGTTCTCCCGGCGCCGGCGGAGATGAAGACCTTCGCGCGCGGCTCCAGAACGAATTGTCGCAAATCGTCATGGAATCGCTGAAACTCGGCGCCGGCGATATTTCGCCAGATAAGATATTGATGGATCTGGGCTTCGACTCAATCGGCCTGGCGACATTTGCGAACGCCATAAACGAGAAGTATCAACTGGATATAACGCCGGTTCTATTCTTCGATTATCCGTCCGTAGGCGAGATTGCGAGGTACCTGTCTGTGGAGCGGACGAGCGACATTCGTCGATTCTACCGAGGGCCCGCTGCGGCGACGCAAGCCGCTGGGTCGCCATCGGCGTCGCAGCCACTCGCTGACGCCGGACGGGCCGAAAGCGCGGCGCTCGAAATCAGGAATGGCTGGGATCCGACTGCCCTGGATAGGGAAGCCACGCATTCGGCCTCCGGCGGGGGCGGCGGAGCCTTTTCTCCGGAGTTGCGCTTTGTCAACAAACCGATCGCGATCGTGGGGATGAGCGGCGTCATGCCGCAATCAGAGGACCTGGAGGAATTCTGGGAGAACTTAAAGAACTCGAGAGATCTGATCACCGCCATCCCGCCCGATCGCTGGCGCTGGGAGGACTATTATGGAGACCCGCTCAAGGAGGCGAACAAGTCGAACTCCAAGTGGGGCGGGTTCATGAAGGAGATCGACAAGTTCGATCCGCTGTTCTTTGGCATCTCCCCAAGAGAAGCGCAGATGATGGATCCGCAGCAGCGCATCTTCCTGGAACACGTCTGGAAGGCGATTGAGGATTCCGGGCAAAGGGTCTCCGATCTGTCCGGCACGCGAACCGGAGTGTTCGTGGGTGTCGCCTCAAATGACTATATCAATATAATGATAATGAATAACCGTGACATCGCGCTGAATGAGTATACGGCGTCGGGAAATTCCCACTCGGTCTTAGCCAATCGCGTGTCATCCCTGCTCAATTTGCGCGGACCCAGCGCGCCGATCGACACCGCGTGTTCCGGCTCGTTAGTCGCCCTGAGCCGAGCCGTCGAATCGATCTACATGGGAAGCTGTGAGATGGCGATCGTGGGCGGCGTACAGCTCATACTGAGTCCTGCCGCGTACATTTCGTTTGGCATGGCCGGAATGTTGAGCGGCGATGGGAAATGCAAGACCTTTGACAAGCGGGCCAATGGGTATGTGAGAGGAGAGGGTTGCGGAGCAATTTTCCTCAAACCGCTATCGGCCGCCGAGGCTGACGGGAATCATATATACGCGGTCATCAAGGCGACGGCGGAAAATCACGGCGGGCGCGGCGCCTCACTGACGGCGCCGAATTCATTCGCTCAAACGGAACTCCTCATCGAGGCGTATGAAAAGGCGCAGATCGACCCCGCGACCGTCGGGTATATCGAATGCCACGGCGCTGGAACCAGTCTGGGGGATTCCATCGAAGTCCAGTCTCTGAGTAAGGCGTTTGCTGAATTATACAAGAAGCGCAACAGGGCTCCCGCGACTGCTCCTCACTGCGGTTTGAGTTCGGTCAAGACCAATATTGGCTACCTGGAGCCCGCCACCGGCATTGCGGGCGTGCTCAAGGCTCTGCTAGCCATCAAGCACAAACAGATTCCGGCGAACATCCACTTTGAAGAGATCAATCCCTACATCAATCTCAAGGGAACGCCCTTCTATATCGTGGATAAAATCACTCCCTGGGAAGCCACGACAGGCGAAGACGGTTCGCCCCTGCCGCGCCGAGCGGGCGTGAGTTCTTTTGGTTTCGGCGGAGTCAATGCCCACGTCGTATTGGAGGAGTATATCCCCGCGCGACTTGAATCTGCGGATGCGGCGAGCGAGCCACAATTGATCGTGCTGTCCGCGAAAAATGAAGACCGGCTCAAGGCATATGCGCAGTCAATGCTCGCGTACCTTGAAAAGCATGAGGTCGAGCTGGCCGACTTTGCCTATACGCTGCAGGACGGAAGAGATGAGATGCCTGAAAGACTGGCGCTGGTCGCTTCGAGCGCCGAAGACTTGAAACAGAAATTCGAAGAGATTTTCGAAGGCCCCGGGAGACCGAAAGACGTCTGGCGCAATAACATCGGAAATAGAGAGACAAAAGTCCCGACGGCGGACGACGCCCAGGGAGAAAGCCTCATCCAGGGGCTCATCGAGAGGAAAGAGCTTTCCGGGCTGGCTGAACTGTGGGTATCCGGCGCGAAAATCGACTGGCGCTTGCTCCACAAGTCGGGCGCCCCGAGGCGCATCTCCCTTCCCACTTACCCTTTTGCGCGGGAGCGTTACTGGCTCCCGGAAGACAAAACGACCAAGGAGCGACATCAGCAGCAAGGAGGAAGCGAGCCTATTCTGGCTGCCCCTCGCGTTGATGGATGGTCCCCGGCACACTGCTGTTGGGCTGATGAAGAAGATATGTCGATTTGGGATTATCTTCACTCGAGATAATTAGGCCCTGTACATAAATCGGCGGAGCCTTTGGAGTGCGGGTGCTTGGAACCGCTTTGGTAGTCCACTTCGATCCTGCGGCAATGATCGGAGAGGGAGCCCACTCGGGTCCTTTGTCCCGGAAATCTGTAGAATCCAAGATGACTACCAAAGCGGTTCCAAGCACCCGCACTCCAAAGGCTGTCGCCATTTCAAGTAGCTGATTGTATTCAGCTTTAATTGCGCAAATCTCCCGGCTTTACCGTTGTGGCCGTTGTGACGCTGGCGTTGAGCATCGGCGCCAACGCCGTGGCTTTTAGCGTATTGAATGGGCTGATACTGAAGCCGTTGAATGTGCCTCGGGAGCGGAGCCTCTACGCAATCCAGCGCGGGAAAGATAACTCCCCGGCGCAGTCGTATCCTGACTATCGCGATGTGCTCGATCGCAACCGCAGCTTTGAAAGTCTGGCGGCTTATAGCTTCGCTCTGGTAGGGTTGGACACGGGTGATAAACCGACCAGCGTCTGGGGCTATCAAGTGAGCGGGAACTACTTCGACGCATTAGGCATTCAGCCCCATCTTGGCCGTTTCTTTCACCAATCCGATGAGCGTGGCCCCAACAGCGCTCCGTATATAGTGCTCAGCTACACGTATTGGCAGAACCATTTTGTGGGCGCCGCCGGCGTGGTGGGCCGTATTGTTCGGCTCAACAAGCATCCGTTTACCATCATCGGCGTAGCGCCGCCTGGGTTCCGCGGGACTTTGCTGTTTTTCTCCCCCTCTTTCTATGTGCCGATGGTTAACGTGGAACAATTGGAGGGGGAGAATGTCCTGGAAGCGCGTGGGAAGCCTTGGGTTTTTATGACCATGGGGCATCTGAAGGCGGGGGTCACTCCGGCGCAGGCTATTGCCGATCTGAACTCGATTGGCTCTTATCTGGAAAAGACCTACCCCAAAGAGACCGGCCCATCGACCTTTTCATTGGCGCGCCCGGGTCTTTATGGCGACTTTCTTGGCCGCCCGGTACAGGCGTTCGTTACCGCATTGATGTTGCTGGCGGGATTGATTCTGCTGGCCGCCTGCGCCAACCTGGGCAGCCTGTTTGCCGCGCGTGTCGCCGACCGTTCCCGGGAAATTGCCCTGCGACTCGCGCTCGGATCGAGCCGCATGCGCATCCTGCGACAACTATTTACCGAATCCGTGCTGGTTGCGCTAATCGGAGGCGCTGTCGGACTATTGGGCAGCATAGCGATATTGCGCCAGTTGAACGCGTGGCAGCCATTTTCCAAATTTCCCATCAATGTGCCTGTAAATCCGGACGCTAAAGTTTATGCGGTGGCTCTGCTGCTGGCCATAGCGAGCGGGTTGCTCTTTGGCGCGGTCCCGGTAAGGCAGATCCTTCGCACGGATCCTTATCAGATCATCAAGTCGGGATCAATCGGCAAGGTTGGGCGGCGGTTTGCGTTCCGAGACCTGTTGCTCGCCGCGCAAATTGCGATCTGTACATTACTAGTCACTTCTTCCATGGTCGCCGTGCGTGGATTGGCGCGCTCGCTGCGCGGCGATTTCGGTATTGAACCGCAGAACGCCATGCTGGTCGAGATAGATCTCCGTATGACCGGTTATACCGGCGACACGGCGCCCGCAATGCGAAAGCGCATGATCGATGCTATGAAGACGATTGCCGGCGTAGAGTCCGTGGGATTGATTGATAAACCACCGTTGACTCTGGACGTGGCCCAATCGCTTGTCTTCACCGACGAAACGACAGATCTGCGGCTGGCGAACGCCGCTGCTAATGCCTATGCGTACAACATATCACCCGAATACTTCCAGGCGGCAGGCACGGCGTTGTTGGCAGGCAGGGCCCTCTCATGGCATGACGACAAAGACTTGCCGCCCGTAGCCGTCGTGAATCGGGAGTTTGCAAGGAAGATTTTTGGTTCCGTAACAAACGCGGAGGGCAGATATTACAAGAGGCAAGATGGAACGCGCATACAAGTGGTGGGTATAGTAGAAGACGGCAAATACTTGAGTCTCACTGAAGATCCGCAGCCGGCGATGTTCTTGCCGATCCTGCAGGCGCCGGCGGACGCTACCGCTACTAAGATATCGCTGGTGGTGCGCGCGAACGGCCCTCCGCTGCGACTGGCGGCGGCCATACATAGCGCTCTGCGTGGCCTGGATTCAGCGATGCCCTTCTATATGGCGACTTGGAACAAAGAAATGGACGGAGTTCTGTTTCCTCCGCGCATGGCGACGGTGGCGCTGGGCGTGCTCGGCGTGATTGGCGCCGTGCTGTCCATCACTGGCATCTTCGGAATGGCCGCGTACTCGGTCAGCAAGCGGCAGCGCGAGTTGGGAATTCGTATCGCCCTCGGCGGGGGGCGTAGGGAAGTGTTACGAGCGGCGTTGGGGCGGGCTTTCAAATTGCTGGCTCTTGGTTCAGCGGCGGGATTGGTCCTCGGAATTCTGGCGGGCCAGGTGCTAGCTTCGATCGTGTATCAGGCGACTCCCCGCGACCCACTGGTATTGGCCGGCGTCGTTCTGGTTATGTTATCGCTGGGGCTACTGGCTACTTGGGTTCCAGCGCAACGCGCGCTGTCGGTTGATCCTTTGATGTTGTTGCGCACTGAGTGAAAATGACGGACCGCATCGTCAAAAATTCTCAGCCAATGAAATCCCTTAAATACGCGAAGGAGGCGTGAAGACCATGCACATTGCGCTTATTTGCCCGGAAGTGGCTGGCCACCTCAACCCGACGGCCACGCTCGGTCGCGAACTGGCGCGCCGCGGGCACCGAGTCAGTCTAGTCTCTAGATCGATAGTAAAGCCGAGGGCCGACGCCTGCGGGTTCGAACTGATCCCCATCGACGCGGGCGAGCCCGAATTCCGCGGATTTCAGCCTGGACTCCAAAAGCTCGCGCGTCTGAAGGGGCATGGCGGGGTGAGGCAGACCACCCGGCTCTTGCGCGACCGGGCCGCGCTCACGCTACGCAACGGACCCGAGCGGCTGCGGGCGGCCGGCGTGGAGGCAGTGGTCGCCGATCAGGTATCACTGGACGGGGTGGCGCTGGCCGACACTCTTCGGCTTCCCTTCGTGACTGTGTGTAACATGCTGGCCATGCAACACGAGTCGGGAGTGCCGCCCTGGGTGTTCGGCTGGCGCTACCGCCCCGGCCCCGTCGGCCGCCTGCGCAACCGCATCGGTAACATATTGCTCAAGCTCGCCCTCAGGCCCCTCGTCCGCACAGTCTCCGGGTTCCGCCGCCGGCATGGATTCCCGCGCTTCCGGTTCCACGACACATGCGAATTAGGCCTCGCGCAGATCGCGCAGCAACCCGAGTTCTTCGATTACCCGCGCGCGGAACTGCCGGCGCATTTCCACTACACCGGGCCGTGGCACGAACCAACCCGCGATAGTGAATCGGTCCCGTTCCCGTGGGAGAAACTCGATGGACGCCCGCTCGTCTACGCCTCGTTCGGGACGATGCTGAATCGCCAGCGCGACCTCCGCGCGATCCTCGAGGGCTGCGCGGGGTTACCGCTCCAGTTCGTGTTGTCGCTCGGTCAGAAGGAAGCCACGTGGGACTTCCCCGCGCCGGCGAACGCCATCGTGGCGCCGCTCGTCCCGCAACTGGCGCTCCTCGACCGCGCAAGCCTGTTCATCACGCATGCCGGGATGAACAGCGTGCTCGAAGGACTGGTCCGCGGCGTGCCGATGCTGTGCATGCCAGTGACGGCCGACCAGCCCGGGGTCGCGCGGCGGGTGGAGTGGCTCGGCGCGGGCGAGGTGCTCAAACCCGGGCGGGCGAACGCGACTCGCATTAGGGCGCTCGTCGAGAAGTTGCTCGCCGGTGAGTACCGCGAAGCGGCGCAGAAGCTCCGCGAGCAGTTGAAAAAGAACCCGGGCGTGGTCCGCGCCGCCGACATTGTCGAGGAAGCCTTCCGCACCGGGCGGCGCGTCGAGCGGTGTACGAGGTGAGAATGAATCAGGGCCAGAACAGATTCACGCCAGCGATGAGTTCGAAACCGCATCACTTTTTCCTAGCTGCTTAAATCCTGTCTATTTTCTGAGGAGCCTTCATGCCGGTCGCGGCGCCCTGAAAGAATGAAAATCGCGGCGCGACATGTACCGTAGGTTGTCCAAGGCGGCGGAGGGCTTCACAACCGAGCCGCTTGATTGCAACTAAAGGCTTCAATAATCAAGCCTCCGCCGCCTTGGACAACCTACGGTACATTTTCCGAGGAGTTCTCATGATCACTATAGAGCGAATCAAGATCATATCGAAGTTGGCGTTTCCCATAAACATTGCCCTGGGTTTGAATTTGACGATGGCGTTTGTCGATCTTGCCCTGGTCGGGAGATTAGGGAGCCACGCCACGGCGGCGCTGGGACTGTCAATCTACAGCAATACGCTTGTTTT
>WNGF01002384.1_pt1 | contig 26370 bp, 21 predicted proteins | sample 5400641 | NCBI WGS metagenome assembly WNGF01 (sample SAMN13153371, study PRJNA577476) | soil metagenome | isolation source: 80 cm soil or saprolite under grassland replicate 2 | place: USA:California | collected 2016-06-15 | reverse complement strand
CGTCGTACAGCTCGATGCGGAAGCGGTCCTTTTCCTCCAGGCTCACGTGCTCGATCTTCGAGAGCGTGTGCCAGCCGAGGTCCTCGTCGGACAGGTCGAGCCGGAAGCGTTCGGCGAACGCCTTGAGGTACGGCACCGCGCATTCGGCGATGACGTCGTCCAGGTCGATGCCCAGCCTCATCAGGCCGCCTCGGCGACGCGGTCGAGCAGCCGGGTGAGCACGTCGCGCCAGTCGCCGCGGGCCTCGACGATCGACGCGCGGACCTGCCGCTGGCCGGTCTGGGCCCGCGGGAACACGCCGAGCAGCGCGCGGCGCTGGGGCTCGCTGATGTCGCGGGCCATCACGAGCCGCAGCTCGGGGCCGCGGACGCGCACCTCGCTCGCGCCGGCGCGCGCCGCGCGCAGCTTCACCTCGACGCCGTAGAGCAGGTTGCGCATGGGCTCGGGCGGCGCGCCGTACCGGTCGGCGAGCTCCTCGCGCAGCGCCGCGAGCTCGTCGAGCGAGCGCAGCTCGGCGATCCGCCGGTACGTCTCGAGCTTGCGCGCCCGCGCCGGGATGTAGTCGTCGGGGATCGCGGTCGAGAGCGAGAGGTCGACCACGACCTCGGACGGCGGCGGCTCGTGCGGGCGGAGACCGCGCTGCTCGTTGACCGCCTCCTCGAGCAGCTGGGCGTAGAGCTCGAATCCCACCGCGGCGACGTGCCCGTGCTGTTCGGCGCCGAGGATGTTCCCGGCGCCGCGGATCTCGAGGTCGTGCATCGCGATCTTGAAGCCGGCGCCGAGCTCGCTCGCCTCGAAGACCGCCTGCAGCCGCGCCCGGGCCTGCTCCGAGAGGCTCGCCTCCCTGTTGTAGAGGAGGTACGCGTAGGCCTTCTCCGCCGAGCGGCCGACGCGGCCCCGAAGCTGGTAGAGCTGCGCGAGCCCGAGCGTCCCGGCCCGGTCGATGACGATCGTGTTGACGTTCGGGATGTCGAGGCCCGACTCGATGATCGTCGTGCAGACGAGCACGTCGTGGTCGGCGTCGGCGAAATCGACCATCACGCGCTCGAGCCGGCGCTCGTCCATCTGCCCATGGCCGACGATGAATCGGGCCTGCGGCACCAGGCGTCGCAGGCGCTCCGTCTCCTGCTCGATCCCGATGACCCGGTTGTGCACGTAGTAGACCTGCCCGCCGCGATCGAGCTCGCGCAGGATCGCCTCGCGGATCACGTCGTCGGCCCGTTCGACGACGTGCGTCTCGATGGGCTGCCGATCCTCCGGCGGGGTCTCGATGACGCTGATGTCGCGCACCCCCGAAAGCGCCATGTGCAGCGTGCGCGGGATCGGCGTCGCGGTCATGGAGAGCACGTCCACCTCCGTGCGCAGCGCCTTCAGCCGCTCCTTGTGACGGACGCCGAACCGATGCTCCTCGTCGATGACGACGAGCCCGAGATCGCGGAAGCTCACGTCCTTCTGCAGGACACGGTGCGTCCCGACGACGATGTCGGCGTCCCCGGTCCGCATGCGCTCGACGATCTCGCGCTGCTCCGCCGGGGAGCGGAAGCGCGACAGCATCGCGACCTTCACCGGGAACGTGGCGAGGCGCTCGCTGAACGTCTCGTAGTGCTGCTGCGCCAGGACGGTCGTGGGGACGAGGATCGCGACCTGCTTGCCGTCCGTCACGGCCTTGAACGCCGCCCGCAGCGCGACCTCGGTCTTCCCGTAGCCGACGTCGCCGACGATCAGCCGGTCCATCGGCCGGGCCCGCTCCATGTCCTTCTTCGTCTCGTCGATCGCGACGATCTGATCGGGGGTCTCGGTGAATGGGAAGGCGTTCTCCATCTCGATCTGCCACGGGGTGTCCCTGCCGAACGCGTGTCCGGGCGTGGCCTCGCGCGCCGCGTACAGCCGCAGGAGCTCGCGGGCGATCTCCTCGGCGGCCTTCTTCGCCTTCCGTTTCGTCTTGACCCAGTCGCGTCCGCCCATCACCGAGAGCGCCGGCGCGGTGCCGCCGACGTACCGCGTGATCTTGTCGATCCGGTCGGTCGGCAGCCAGCGGGTCCCGTCCGCGAACGTGAGGATCAGGTACTCGCGCTCGACCCCGAGCACGGCTCGCGTGGCGAAGCCCTCGAACCGGGCGATGCCGGAGTCCTCGTGCACGACGTTGTCGCCGGGCTTGAGGTCCTGCAGGAACGAGCCGATGGCGACGCGGCGGCGACGCCGTTCGGGGTGCCGCGGCTTGCGGAATCCGAAGACCTCCGCGTCGGTGAAGACGCGGAGCCCGAGCTCCGGGATCGCGAACCCTTCCGCGAGCGGGACGTGCAGCAGGACGAGCGCGCCCCTCGCTGGCGGCTCGGCGAGCGCGTCGCGCGGCGTCGCGGTCACGTCGCGCTCGGCGAGCAGCTCGGCGAGGCGGGCGGCCTGCGGCGTCGCGACCGCCCGCGTGCCCTCCCCGTGCGCCGCGATCTCCGTCAGGAACGCATCGAGCCGCCCGGCGTAGCTGGGCGCACCGCCCCAGCCGAGGCGCAGCGCACCCGTGGCCGGGCCGACCCGGACCGCTCCGATCTCGGTCGACTCCCGCTCGAGCTGCGTGCGCGGGACGTACGGTGCCGGGAAGGCGCTCGCCGGCAGGCCCTCGGCGCGGAGCTCTTCGCGCCGCTCGTCGGCCTGCGCCTCGTAGGCGTCCCACGCGAGGGCGAGCTCGACCGAATCCTCGAACACGACGGTGGAGCGTTCCGGCGGCAGATGCGCCAGGAGCGATGCGTCGGCGTCGAGGACGGGCGCGAACGCGTCGACGCCCGCGACGTAGCGGCCCTGGCGCAGGCCCTCGAGGAGCTCGGCGTAGGCCGCGAGCTCGTCGCCGAGGGCGTCCCAGCCCGCGGCGGCGAGGCGGTCGGCGAGCGCCGGACCGTGCTCGACCGAGATCTCACGCGCCGGAAGGACGACGAGATCATCCAGCGGGGCCTGCGACCGCTGGGTCACCGGATCGAACGCGCGGATCGATTCGACGTCGTCGCCGAAGAGCTCGACCCGGGCCGGCTCGGTCGCGGACGCCGGGTACACGTCGATGATCCCGCCCCGGCGCGAGAACGTGCCGGGCTCGCTGACCTCCGGCACCGGCTCGTAGCCGAGCGACAGGAGCCACGCCGCCGTCTCCCGCCATGGGAGCCGGGTGCCGATCCGGATCGCGCGTCCGCGCTCGGCGAGGATGCGTGGCGCGATCGTCCATTCCATGAGCGCGCGCAGCGAGGCGATCACCGCGACCGGCTCCTCGTCGCGGAGGCGCCACAGCGCGAGCAGGCGTTGGTGGACCGCGCTGGCCGACGGCGCCGACGCCTCGTACGGCATCGCCTCACGCTCGGGGAACGCGAGGACCCGGTCCTCGCCGAGCCATCCGCTGAGCTCGGCCCGCCAGCGTCGCGCCCGGTCCTCGCTCGGCGCGACGACGAGAACGGTGCGCCGCGCCAGGGCGACGAGCGCCGCCCATGCGAAGACCCGCGCGCCCGCGGTCGCGTCGGCGACACCCAGCGGGCCGCGGCTCGAGACGCGGTCCTCGAGCTCGCGGTACGCGGCGCTCTCGGTCGCGAGCGCGAGGAGCCCGCCGAGCCGGGCTTCGGTCACCCGCGCTGGAGCGACCTCAGCCATTGAACACGTTCATGGCGCGCGGCATGTCGCGCACGGCGAGCTCCGCGGCCTCCGCGGCGCGATCGACGGTCCGCTCGACGAGCCCGCGCTCGTCGGCCGTGAACGGGGTCAGGACATAGCCCGCGAGATCCGGCAGCTCCGTCCGCGCATCGACCGGTGCGACACCGACGCGCAGGCGCGGGAAGCCGTCGCCGACCGCGCCGACGATCGAGCGCATGCCGTTGTGCGTGCCCGGCCCGCCGGCGATGCGCAACCGCAGCTTGCCCAGGGGGAGGTCGATGTCGTCATAGATGACGAACAGATCCGCGGGCTCGAGCCGGTAGCGATCGAGCAGCTTGCGGACGGCGCGACCGCTGTCGTTCATGAACGTCTGCGGTCGCGCGATGGCCAGCCGGACGCCGCCGACGCTGCCCTCGGCGATACGCGAGTCGGCCGCCTTCGTCGCGAACTCCAGCCGGGCGCGCTTCGCCAGCCGGTTCGCGACCGCGAAGCCGACGTTGTGCCGTGTGGCCGCATAGCCGTCGCCGGGATTGCCGAGCCCGACGACGATCTTGTCGGCTCGCGGCGCGCCGCCGCCGAACAGCCTGCGCATGTTCCTCCGTACCGTTTGATGGCCGGGACCTCATATGGGGTAAGACGCCGATCGGCCCGCACCCGTTCACACGGGTGGGGCCTCGAGCTCGCGTCTTCTGCGCTTCAGGATACCGTGCGGCACGTGCGCCTCGCGCTCATCGGCTTCGGCCACGTCGGCCGCGCCCTGGCGACGCTCCTGCTCGCGGAGCGGCGCCGCCTCCCGTTCGAGGTCACCGCGATCGCGACGCGCGGGCACGGCACGACGATCGACTCCGCCGGCCTCGACCTCGAACACGCGCTCAGCGCGGGGCGGGCCGCGTCCGACCGGCCCTGGCGGATCGAGGATCTGCCGGCGGACGTGATCGTCGAGCTGACCTCGCTCGAGGTGCGCACCGGCGAGCCCGCGCTCTCGTACCTGCGATCGGCGCTGCGCAGCGGGAGGCACGTCGTCACGTCGAACAAGGGCCCGATCGCGCTTGCGCATCGGGAGCTCGAGGCGCTCGCGCACCGGCACGGCGTGCTGTTGCGCTACGAGGCGACCGTCGCCGACTGTCTGCCGGTGTTCGATCTCGTCCGCGCCGCGCTGCCGCTCGCCGAGATCCGCGCGATCCGGGGCGTCGTCTCCAGCACGACGAACCACATCCTGTCGGCGGCGGCCCGTGACGTTCCGTTCGCGGACGCGCTCGCCGAGGCGCAGCGCCTCGGCATCGCCGAGGCCGACCCGAGCGCCGACCTCGAGGGATGGGATGCCGCCGCGAAAGCGACGATCCTCGCCAACGCCCTCATGGGGGCCGAGCTCCGCCCCGGCGACGTGGAGCGCGAGGCGATCGACGAGCACGTGGCGACCCGAGCCCGCGAGGCGGTCGCGCACGGCGCCCGGATCCGCCCGTTGATCGAGATCACGCGCGAGGGCGGCGGCGTGCACGCTTCGTTCGGCCCGCGACGGCTGGACCCGCTCGATGCCCTGTTCGCGGTCGACGGCTTCTCGATGGGCCTCGTCCTCGACACGGACCTCGCCGGCCGCCTCGCCGTGCAGCTCCACGAGCCGCACGTGGAGCAGACCGCCTACGCGGTCCTCGCGGACCTCCTCGACATCCACGCTCGCGTTGCGGGAACGGCGCCGGTGCGACCATAGCGGGGGTGCGCTTCCCGGAGTTCGCGATGGAGCGGATGCAGTCGACCTGGGAGCACCGCGTCCGCTTCGATCTCTCGGAGTCCGGCGTCGAGCCGCTCACCCTGGGCGAGCTGACCACCGATCTCGGGGCGCTCGAGCGAGCCCGCCTCGGTTACGCGGAGGGCACCGGGCGGGAGGCGACGCGAGCGCTCGTCGCCGCGTTCCATCCCGGCGCGTCGGCCGAGCACGTGCTCATCACGACCGGGACCAGCGAGGCGAACTTCCTCGTCCTCGCGACGCTCGTCGGACCGGGCGACGAGGTCGTCGTCGTGCTCCCCAACTACATGCAGGTCCACGGCATGGCGCGCGGACTCGGGGCGACCGTCCGCGAGGTGTGGCTGCGCGAGGCCGACGGCTGGCGCATCGACCTGAACGCGCTGCGGTCCGCGATCACCGACCGGACGAAGCTCGTCTGCATCTGCAACCCGAACAACCCGACCGGTCAGGTGCTCGACGCGGCGGACGCGCGCGAGGTCGCACGCGCGGCCGAGCGCCATGGCGCGTGGCTCCTGGCGGATGAGGCCTACCGCGGGGCCGAGCGGGTCGGGCCCGAGACGGCGACCTTCTGGGGCGCGACGGATCGGGTCATCGTGACCGGAGGGCTCTCGAAGGCCTATGGCCTGCCGGGCCTGCGCATCGGGTGGCTCGTCGCGCCGGCCGACCGCATCGCGGCGGCATGGGCGATGAAGGACTACACGACCATCGCGCCCGCGACGCTCTCGGAGCTCCTCGCCGAGACCGCGCTCGCCCACCGCTCGCGCCTGATCGAGCGGACGCGGCGCCTGCTCAACGAGCGCTGGCCGCTCCTGGAGACGTGGGCCCGCGCGAAGCGCGATGCGCTCGCGTGGACGGCGCCCGTCGCCGGCGCGATCTGCTTCTTCCGCTACACGTATCGCTTCGAGTCGAGCGCCTTCGTCGATCGGCTGATCCGCGAGTGCGGGACGATGATCGTTCCCGGCGCGCACTTCCTGACCGACCGCCACCTGCGCATCGGCTTCGGGGTCAGTCCTGACACGCTGCGCGGCGGCCTTGCCGCGGTCGATCGCCTGCTGGAGACCGCCGCGGTGGCCTGATCGCTATCGAGCACGCCGCTTGCACGGTGGCTGGGCACACCGGCGCACGGAGGGACGATGAACCTGACCCTGACCATCACCACCATCCTCGCGCTCATCGCGCTCATCTGCGGCATCCTGATGCTCTTCGGCGGCCGCTTCGGCCGCGTCCCGCTCGCGGCGATCGCGATCATCTGCCTCGGGCTCATCGAGACCGGGCTGGTGAAGCAGTGATCGGCACGTAGCGATCACCTTGCCGGGCGCCGGGTATTCAGGCCGGCACCGGCCGCTCCCTGCCGATCAGCTCGCCGAAGCCCGCCGGAAGGCCGCCTGTGGCTGGTCCACGGTCGCCTGACGCGTCTTGCACCGGGGACTCGTTGGAGCGCTGTTCGTCGTAGCGGAGGCGCGCGGCATCGATCTCGGCCGAATGCCCGTGCGCCCAGGCTTTCAGCTCGCGGATGGTGTCGAGGAGGGTTCGGCCCATCGGCGTCAACGCGTAGTCGACCCGCGGCGGGACCGCCGCATGGACCGTCCGCGTCACGATCCCGTCGCGCTCGAGTCCACGCAGCGTCACGGTGAGCATCCGCTGGCTGATGCCGTGGATGCCACGCACCAGCTCGGTGAAGCGCCGCGTATCGGCGCCGAGCAGCTCGATGACGTCCACCGACCATTTGTCGCCGACGCGATCGAGGACGTCTCGCGCGCGACACGTCCGGCATGGGCAGCCGACTGCGGCCATCGGTTCACCTCCCCGGTTACCGCTGCGTGCGTGGGGCACCGCACCATGCGCTCTTGTTCGGGCGGCGCTTGGTAACGGATCATATGGCCAGGAACAAAAAGTAACGCGCGGTCGCGCGGGAATTCGATCTCACCGTCGGTGGCGCGGGGCTCTCCACGCCCGCGTTCCGCGATACCCGGCGTCGCGATCGCCCTGATCGCGGGACCGTTCTCGGATCGCTACGGACGGAAGCGCTTCCTCGTCGGTGGAGCGACGGTGCTGGGCGAGCGTCGCGCGCGCTTCCGGCAGCTGTTCGCTCAGGCGCGGTGTTCACCTCGATGGATCAGGTGCGCACATCCGTCGTCGGCGCTCGGATCGTGATGCACTTCGTCGGCGGCGCGGATGGCGAACGGAGCGCCGCGGCGTCCTGATCCGCACGCCATCGCGCGCGGCCCGAAGTGGCGCACATACACTCGCGCCGCATGGCCAGGCGGCCGGTCCATCTCCTCGAAGCGGGGATCGTGACCGAGCAGCGGTACGCCGGCGTCACGGCCGCACCCTCCGCTCTTGGTCGCGTCTTCGCAGAGCGCGTCCGTCCGGCCAAGCGGATCCGGGTGCCGTTCAATCCGCGGGATCGGTGGCTCACCGCGGCCCGGGAAGCCTGCCGCACGCTGGCCGACGCGGTCCGCGCGTCCCTGGAGGCGGGCGCGATGTGCGGCGTCCTGGGCGGGGAGTGCACGCTCGTCGCGGGGACGATCCCGGGCGCGCTCGAGGTGGAGTCCGAGCTCCGGCTCGTGTACTGCGACGCGCACGGCGACTTCAACACCCTGGCGACCACGCCCTCGCACTTCGTCGGCGGGATGTGCCTCGCGCACGTCTGCGGCCGGCAGCTCGCGCCGCTCCTCTGGCCGGGGGTGAAGCGGATGCCGGAGGAGCACACCTTCCTCGTGGGGGCGCGCGCGCTCGATCCGGGCGAGGCGAGCAATCTCCTGCACTCGCGCGTCCATCGGGTGACGTTCGATCGCGACGAGCTGGACGCGCCGACGCTCCTCGCCGCCGTCCGCCGCCGGCCGGTCTGGTTGCACGTCGACCTCGACGTCGTGGACCCGCGGGAGCTTCCCGCGGTACCGATCCCGGTCCCAGGGGGGCCGTCGCTCCGCGCGCTCGGCGAGCTCGTGAGCTCGCTCGCCCAGATCGCCGATCTCCGCGGGATCGAGATCTGCGGCTACGACACGCGGAAGGACCCCGAGGCGCAACTCCCCGGGGTCCTCGCGCAGACGTTCGCGGCGGCGTTCAGCTGATCGCGGCTAGTCGCCCCCGATCGTGTAGCGGAGCTTGACCTCCGCGAGCCACTCCTCGAGCGCGCGCGTGAGAGCGTCCATGTCCTTGGCGATCTTCGAGATGCGTCTCGTCCGCGGCGGCTCGGGTAGCGGTCGCGGCACCGAGTGCTCGCCGCGATGCTCCGACCAGTAGACCGCCATCCTGGCCTCCTTTCCCACTACACGTCGCTGTACAGGTAGAACTCGTACGGGTGCGGCCGCAGCGCGACCTGCTTCGCGCTGTCGCGCTTGAACGCGAGCCACGCGTCGATGAGATCCTCGGTGAACACGTCGCCGCGCAGCAGGAAGTCGTGGTCGGCCTCCAGCGCGTCGAGGACCTCTTCGAGCGAGCCCGGCGTCTGCTTGATCTTGCGCTTCTCCTCGCCTTCGAGCTCGTACAGGTCGACGTTGAGCGGCTCCGGCGGCTCGATCTTGTTGAGCACGCCGTCGAGGCCGGCCATCAGGCACGCCGAGAACGAGAGGTACGGATTGCACGACGGATCGGGGGCGCGGAACTCGAGCCGCCGGGTCTCGGGCGTGTCGAAGTACACCGGGATGCGGATGCAGGCGGAGCGGTTGCGCATCGAATACACGAGGTTGATCGGCGCCTCGTAGCCCGGCACGAGCCGGCGGTACGAGTTCGTGGTCGGCGCGGCGAACGCGAGGATCGCCGCGGCGTGCTTGAGCAGACCGCCGATGTAGTGACGCGCGGTGTCGGACAGGAGCGCGTATCCGTTCGCGTCGTAGAAGACGTTGCTGCCCGACTTCCAGAGGCTCTGGTGCGTGTGCATCCCGGAGCCGTTGTCCCCGAAGAGGGGCTTCGGCATGAACGTGACGACGTAGCCTTCCTTCGCGGCCACGTTCTTGGTGATGTACTTGTACTTCAGGACCCGATCGGCCATCTCCACCAGCGTCGAGAAGCGCATGTCGATCTCGGTCTGGCCGGCCGTGCCGACCTCGTGGTGGTGCACCTCGACGTTGATGCCGGAATCGATGAGCGAGCGGACCATGCGCGAGCGGAGGTCCTGCAGCTTGTCGGCCGGCGGGACCGGGAAGTAGCCCTCCTTGTAGCGTGGCCGGTGGGCGAGGTTCGCGTCCGTGTTGCGGCCCGAGTTCCAGATGCCCTCGTCGGAGTCGATGTAGTAGTAGCCGGAGTTCGGCGTCTGGTCGAAGCGGAGCGAGTTGAAGATGTAGAACTCGATCTCCGGTCCCCAATACGACGTGTCGGCGATGCCCGTTGTCGGAAGGAATGCCTCGGCCTTCTTCGCGACGAAGCGCGGGTCGCGGCTGTATGGCTCGCGCGTGAGCGGGTCGATGACGTCGCAGATGATGTCGATCGTCTTGACCTCGAGCACGGGATCGACGAACGCGCTCGTCGGATCCGGCATGAGGAGCATGTCGCTCTCGTTGATGTGCTGGAAGCCGCGGATGCTCGAGCCGTCGAAGCCGATGCCGTCGGTGAAGAGGCCTTCGGAGAGCTCCTCGACCGGGATGGAGAAGTGCTGCCAGGTCCCGGGCAGGTCGACGAAGCGCAGATCGACGATCTTCGCGTCCGTCTTCTTGGCCAGCGAGATGACCTCCTGCGCCGACACCTTCGATACCGCCGGCGCGGCGGTCTTCGGGCGCTCGCTCGGCCGCTCGCTCGGACGCTTCACGGTCAAGGTCATCGCATCATCTCCCCACTCGATGTCGGCTGGCTGTCAGCATCGCGCGCGCGACCGTCCTCGTGAACCGAGCGACGGTCGCGATTGGGTTGCGGAAGAGTGACGGCGGGCCGGGCCTCAGGCCGCGCGGCGCTCCGGAAGGCTCTCGGCTTCGACCTTCGGGCCGCGCATCGGCAGGGCGACCCACGCGACCACGAGTGCGGCGAAGGCGACGAATGCGGCGACTTCCATGACTGTCCCTCCTGCTTCCTAATCGAGCTGGTACGCGATCTCGCCGTGCTGCGAGGCATCGAGCCCGAGCGCTTCCTCGTGCTCGCGAACGCGCATCCCAACGGTGACGTCGATGACCTTCACGATGATCGCGGTCATCAGCGCGGCGTAGATCCAGGTCGCGGCGACCGCGATCGCCTGGGTCAGCAGCTGCTGGGGGTTCCCGAAGACGAGTCCGTTCGCGCCGGCCGTGTTGATCGCGACGGTGGCGAACAGTCCGGTCGCGAGCGCGCCCCAGGTGCCGCCGATCCCGTGGACCGCCCAGACGTCGAGCGCATCGTCGACCCGCAGGCGTGGGCGAAGCTGCATCGCGAGGTAGCAGAAGACACCCGCCCCGAGCCCGATGATGATCGAGCCCGAGACGTCCACGAATCCCGAGGCCGGCGTGATCGCGACCAGACCGGCGACCGCGCCGGCCGCCATGCCGAGCACGCTCGGCTGGCCACGGTGGATCCAGGAGACGGTGAGCCAGGTGAGCCCGGCCATCGCCGTGGCGGTGTTCGTCACGACGAAGGCGCTTGTCGCGAGCCCGCCGGCCGCGAGGGCGCTGCCGGCGTTGAAGCCGAACCAACCGAACCAGAGGAGCGACGCGCCGAGGATCGTCATCGTCGCGTCGTGGGGCTCGCTCGTCTTCATCCGTCGTCCGATCAGGATCGCGGCGACGAGCGCGGAGACGCCACTCGAGATGTGCACGACCGTGCCGCCCGCGAAGTCGAGCGCGCCGAGCGCGTGCAGCCAGCCACCGGTGCCCCAAACCCAGTGGGCGATCGGGTCGTACACGAGCGTCGCCCAGAGAAGGGCGAAGATGACGTACGCCTTGAAGCGGACGCGCTCAGCGAACGCACCGGTGATGAGCGCGGGAGTGATGACCGCGAACATCATCTGGAACGCCATGAACGCCTGGTGGGGGACCGTGGGCGCGTAGTCGGGGTTGGGTGTGAGGCCGACACCGCGGAGGCCGATCCAATCGAGGCCGCCGATGACGCCGGCACCGCTGTCGGGCCCGAACGCGAGCGAGTAGCCCCAGAGGACCCACTGGACGCTGATCAGGCAGAGGATGAAGAACGAATGCAGGAGCGTGGACAGCACGTTCTTGCGGCCGACCAGGCCGCCGTAGAAGAAGCCGAGCGCCGGGGTCATGAGCATGACGAGCGCGGTGGAGATCAGGATCCAGGCGGTGTCGCCGGTGTTTATGTCCATGCGTGGCACCCTACGAACGCACGCTCGGGGCGACAGTGGTGTCCGAGCGCACGGAACGTTGCGATTGGGCGTCCGTTTCGACGCCCGCCGCTACTCGGTCGAAACGGTCTGGTCGACGAGCTCGCCGCCCGGGCGGATCGCGAGGAACCGCTCGGCCGCGGTCGCGCCGAGCTCGCGCACCGCGCGGGCCTCATCGTCCTGGCCGGAGCCGACGAGCGCGCGCCCGTAGCCGCCGAGCAGCGCGAGCAGGCGCGGCAGCTCGGCTTCGCGCGGCGCACCGACCGAGACCTTCGCGCCCTTCGCGAGCCGCCCGCGGAGGCCGGCTGGGTCCAGGCCACGCGCCTCATCCACGCGGACGAAGACGACGCCGCCGGACATCCCCGAACAGATCCACCGGCCGGGGTCGCCGAGCACCACCGCCGTACCGGCGGTCATGTACTCGAACGCGAAGCCACCGAGATCCCCGCCGAACACCACCTCGGCCCCCGAGAGCCGGATGCAGGCGCGCGCGTCCGCCGCGCCCTGGACGAAGAACCGACCACGCTGCGCGCCGTACGCGAAGCATTTGCCCACCGCGCCGTCGACGAATCGTCCGACCGCGTTCGGCGCCTTGAGGATCGCGACGGTGCCGCCGAGCGCGGTCTTCGCCGCGCCGTCCTGTGCGCCGCCGCCGAGCTCGAGCGACAGCCCGTCCGTCGCGTAGGCGGCGAAGCCGTTCCCCGCGACGGAGCCGGCCGCGATGCGCGGGCGGAACGCGATCGGCACGGTCCCGCCGATGTGCGCTCGCGCGATCGCTCCCGCGCCGCTCGTGCCGACGAACCGGTCGCGGCTCGTGAGCGCCTCGTCCTCGGATGCCGCGATCGCGCCGGCGGGCACGAGCGACCGTGACGTCACCGCCTCGCCGACCGGCTCGAGCAGTGCCGCGAGGTCGAGCCGATCGGCGGCCCGGGCCTGGACCAGGAGGTCGGCGCGGCCGACGAGCTGGGCCGTGCTGCTGAACCCGAGCGAGGCGACGAGCCGGGCGAGATCGTCGCGCATCGCGCCGAAGAAGCGGCACAGCTGCGCGACCGCGCGATCGAGCTCCTGCGGCTCGAACCGTTTCAAGCCGCGCTCGAGCGCCTCCGCCCGCGAGTCGATCTGCGTCGTGATGCCGACATGACACGTGTCGAGCTGGCAACCGCGGCAGATCGTGCAGCCGATGGCGACCATCGCGAGGGTGCCGAAGCCCACGCGGTCCGCCCCGAAGCAGAGCATCTTCACGACATCGAGCGCGCTCTTCATCCCACCGTCGCACCAGAGCTCGACGCGGTCGCGCAGCCCGCTGCGCACGAGCGCCCGGTGCGCCTCGACGACGCCGATCTCCGCGGGCAGGCCCGCCCGACGGAGCGCGTGCTGCCGCGCCGCGCCGGTGCCGCCGTCAAAGCCGGACACGGTCACGATGTCGGCCCCGGACTTCGCGATCCCGGTCGCGATGATCCCGATGTCCGGCACCGCCGGAACTTTGACCGCGACGCGGGCATCGGGGTTCACGGTCTTCAGCTCGTGGACGACCTGGGCGAGATCCTCGATCGAGTAGATGTCATGGTTGTTGGATGGCGAGATGAGGTCCACGCCCGGCGCGGCGTTGCGGGCCAGCGCGACCTTCGCCGATACCTTGCGCCCCGGCAGGTGGCCGCCCTCGCCCGGTTTCGCGCCCTGGCCGATCTTGATCTCGAGGTAGCGCGAGGAGTTCGCGAGGAGCGCTGACACGCCGAATCGGCCCGAGGCGATCTGCTGGCCACGCCATTTCGGATAGCGGCCGAGGAGGTCGGGCAGCTCGCCACCCTCGCCGTTGATGCAGAGGATGTCGAGGCGCATGGCCGCCTCGGCATAGGCGCGGTAGGCGGTCTCGCCCTGCGAGCCGAACGACATCGACGAGATGTAGAAGGGCGCGCTGTGCTCGCCCGTCGTCGTCGTCGCGCGCTCGGCCGGCTCGCCGTCGGCGCGCACGTCGAGGACGTGGCGGAGCGATACCGGATGCTCGGACTCGAGCGCCGTCAGCTTCTCGGCGTACGTCTCGTACGGAGCCTCGCCGTTCGCGACGGCGAGTGCGGCCTTCCAGACCCGCGGATACAGCCGGAACGCGGGCTCGAGCCGCGCGGGCGTTCGCTCGCGCAGCAATGTCGCGCGATCGAATCCGTCCCGGTCGATCATCTCCCAGCCGAATCCCGCGGTCTCACCGCCGGCGAACGTTCGAACGCCGAGGAACCGCGCGAGCTCGGTCGTGAGTCCGACGGCCGAGAACGCGCGGCCGTAGCCGCGCAGCTCGTGGATCCCGAGCGTCGAACAGACCTTCTCGATCCCCTTGCGAAGGGCCTCGACGAGATTCGGGAGCGCGTCAGGGTCGCCGGTCGCGATCGCGTGCTCGAGGAGCAGGTACGGGTTGACCGCGTCGGCCCCGAGGCCCAGCGCGACGACGAGGTCGTGCAGGTTCCGCAGGCTTCCCGCGGAGACGAACAGCGCGGCCTCGCGCCGCAGCGACCCGTTCGTGCTCGGCTGGGCGAGGAGCGCGTGATGGGCCGCCGCGACGACGAGCAGCGGGTCGATCCAGGCCCGACCCTCCTCGTGCACGGCGTGATCGGCGACGACCACGACCCGCGCTCCCGCGCGCACGCCGCGGCAGGCATCCGCGCCGAGGCGCGCGAGCGCGTCGCGCGGGTGCTCCTCCCAGTCGCGGTCGGCCTCGAGGACGACCGCCGCGCGGCGGGACTCCCGCGCGAGCTCGGCCGCGAGATCCTCGACGAGCCATGTGCCCAGGCCTCGCGCAACGGGACGCAGATCCTCGAGCGCGATCGCGCTCTCGGGCGAGTGACCGCCGAGCAGGATCGGCACGCGCAGCTCGATCCAGGGCCGGCGGCGGTCGGCGCCGTCGATCGCGGGACGCGGGCCGACGACGGCCCGCGTCGAGAAGTGCTCGATCTCGCGCTCCCGGTCGATGGCCGGATTGGTGACGACCGCGACGGTCTCCTGCAGGAGGTCGGCGAGGTTGACTCGGCGCGACGAGAGCGCGGCGAGCGGCCCGTCGTAGCCGAGCGAGCCGATGAGCTCGTTCCCGGTCTGCTCCATGAAGGCGGCCTGCTTGAGGTCGTCCGGGTCGTAGCCGAGCGCGGCGAACTGCTGCTCCCGACGGATGGCGACGTCCTCGACCTCGTCGGGTGGAACGCCGACGGCGAAGCGCGCCGCGTGCCGGGCCCGCAGCGCGGGCGTGGGCGCCGCCACGGCGACCGGCCCGCCGGTCTCGCTCCGCCCGCGGTCGCCCGCGACGAGCGCGGAGCGGCGCGCGCGCAGCGCGACGAACCGCTCGCGAAGCGCCGCCTCGTCGAGCAGCCGCCACTCCATGCCGGCGCCCGCGCGTTCGAGCGCGGCATGCTCGCCCGGGCCGAGCGGCCGTGGATCGCGGACGTAACGTTCGAGGGGAATGAAGCCGCGCTCGCTGCCGAAGACGTGGAGCTCGTCGGTCTCCACGTACCACAACGGCCGCAGGCCCATCGCGTCCACGCCGAAGAAGCACTGGTCGCCGAGGCGAGCAAGGAACGCGGCGGGCCCCTGCGCGAACGGCCCGAAGGCCGCCCGCGCGCGCACGTACGCATCCTGCGTCGGATGGGACAGCCGGCGGACCTCGTTGACGATCGGCGGGAACACGAGCTCGATCGCCTCGACCGGGTCGAGGCCACGACCGAGCACGAGGCCGCGGAGCACCGCATCCACGTCCTGCGAGTCGCTTCCGTCGCGCGAGAGCGCGATGCCCAGCGACGCGGCCTCCTCGCGGAGGCGGGCGATCGTATTGATCTCGCCGTTGTGGGCGAACGACGGGAACGGCTGGACCCGCTCGAAGCTCGTCGTCGTGTTCGTCGCGTAGCGGTTGTGGCCGAACGCCATCGACGTCAGGAAGCGGGGATCCGCGAGGTCGGGGAAGTACGCCGGAAGCTGCGGCGCGGAGCCACGGAGCTTGTACACGACCGCACTGCGCGACAGGCTGACCACCGTCGCCGCCGTCTCCTTTTCGATCTCGATGCCGACGCGGTACAGCAACCGGTCGGCGCGGCGTGCCGGGCCGAGGACCTGAAGCCCGAGCTGCCAGAAGACCGGCTCGTCGACGCTCGCGCGTGATCCCAGGGCCGCGGCGCGCGTCATGGCGGATCGCTCGACGAGGATGCGGATGCGATGCGCCGCGAAGAGCGCCCGGATCCTCGCCATGATGGTCGGGTCGGCGGCGCCGGAGCCGCTCCGCGGGACGAAGAGGTGCGCGACCGCGAAGCCGCGGCCGTGGGCGAGGGCGCCCGGGAGGCCGGCCACCGAGAGGGTCTCGGACCACAGCTCGCGCGGCACGTCGGTGAGCACGCCGGTGCCGTCACCTTCACCGTCGACCGAGCCGGACCGGTGAGCGAGGCACTCGAGCCCGCGGAGGACCTCGGCGAGGACGACACGCGTCGCACGGCCGTCCTTCCGGGCGATGGCGACGAGGGCGCAGGCGTCCCTTTCGTCTTCCATGGAGTGACGTTACGGTGTCGACGTGTCGCGGAACAGGGACGGCAACGTTGTCGTTCGGTGTCGGCGACCGCCGCCGCCGGGACGGAGCGCCCGGTCATGACCGGGATCGAGGTCATCTACCTGTACGTGGCGGACATCCGGCGGTCGGTCGCGTTCTATGAGGCGGGGTTCGGTGTGTCCTTCGTCACCCGTGGCGATGACTGGGCAGAATGCACACTCGGCGATGGCGTGCGCTTCGCGTTCCATCTCGCGGATCCGGACGCGCCACCGCCGACTTCAGGGACGCTGGTCGTCGATCTGCGGGTCGATGACCTCGACGCGACGCGCGGTCGGCTCGCCGAGCTCGGCGCGACGATCACCGAGACGCAGGAGGCTCCCTCGGGGTGCTTCTTCGGCTTCATCGACCCGGACGGTTACCGGCTGCAGGTGTTCGCTCGGCGGTCTCGCTGAGTCGGATCGCGCCGCCGGCTCCGTTCGTCTGCGCCGCGGTCAACGCGGCCGCCGCGATCGTGCTCGCGACCGTGCTCGCACCGGGGACCTCGCTGGCGCCGACGTCGGCCGAGGCCGCGTACGTCGCGGCGCACATCGTGACGTGGCGGCTCGGCTGGCTCCTCTGGATCGCGGCCGCGGTGTCGCTCGTCGCGTTCTTCTGGTGGTGGGCCGCGCGGCTCGGGTGGCCGGCCGTCGCGAGGGTCGCACTTCCGCTCGCCTGTGCCGGGGTCGTCGCGGACGTCACCGCCGAGTCGCTGCTCATCATCTCCGCGCCGGCGGCATACGTCGAGGTCGGTGGATCGGCGTTGCGGTTGAGCGGCGTCGGCGCGAACGGCCTCTACAGCGTGGCCGGCGCGCTGCTCACCGTCCGGACGCCCGCACTGTCGCGCGGCCTTGCGGCGTGGACGTGGACGATCTGGCTCGCCGGCGCAGGGCTCGCCCTGGCCGGCCTCGCGGGGAGTGACAGGGCGAGCCAGGTCATGACCGCGGTCCTGTTCGCGCTGTTCCCTCCGTGGCTCATCGTGTTCGGGCGGAGGATCGGCTGAGGCGGGTCGTCGTGCTAGGCGGCACGGGTTCGTTCGGCGCCGAGGCGGTGCGGCTCCTCGCGCGCGGCGGCGTCGCGTCCGTGGCGGCGTCTCGGCGGACCGGGGTGAACGTCGAGGACCGCGCGGTGCTGCGCTCGTTCCTGCGGCCACGCGACGTGGTGCTGGACGCGGCCGGACCGTTCCAGCGACGATCGACCGCGCTCCTCGACGTCGCCCTCGAGGTGCGAGCCGACGTCGTGGACCTCTCGGACAGCGCGGCCTACGCCCGGGCGCTCGGGGCCCGCCGCGGCGCGATCGAGGCGAGCGGCGTCGCGGTGCTCACCGGCTGCAGCGCCGTCTCGGCCGTGGTCGCGACGCTCGTGCGCGCCAGCGGGATCGACACACCCGTCAGGATCGATGCGTGGCTTGCGCCGGCGTCGCGGGAGACCGCGCGAGTGGGCACGGCGCAGGCACTCGTCTCGTCGCTGCGCGCGGGAGCGGCGCTGACGTGCGAGTTCGCGCCGATCCGGGGCATCCCGGTCGAGAGCGGGCTCGAGGTGCAGCTTCCGGCGATCTGGCCGAGCGTCCAGGAGGCGGCGTTCTGGGTCGATCCCCACGTCCCGGGACTCCGACCGATCCTCGCCCTCGCCGCGCGGAGCGGCCTCGCGCGCGCGGCTGCGCTCGCCCTGACGCCGGTCGCCGTTCCGCTCGCACGAGCGATCGGGACGCGTGCGGGGATCTTCGCGGTACGCGCGGAGGGGCCGGCGGCGATCGCCCGATGGACGCTCACGGCGCCGCACGGAAGTCAGCGGATCGCGGTCGCGCCCGCGGTGCTCGCTGTGCGCGATCTCGCGATCGGCGCGTTCGCGCCGACGGGCCTCGTCCCGGCGGACCGTCAGGTGACGCCGGACGCGCTGTTCGCGATCCTCGCCGACCTCGGGATCGCGGTGGCGCGGGCCGACGGGCCTCAGCCCAGCTTGTAGCCGACGCCTCGCACGTTCGCGGGCACCGGCGCGCCCGCTGACTCGAGCTTCGAGCGCAGCCGCGCGAGGTGCGCCTTCAGCCACTCGGGATCGGGATCCCGCTCGTCCGGCCAGCCCGCGCGCAGCAACGCCTTGCGTTCGACGAGCTCGCCCGGCCGGGCCGCGAGCGCGGCGAGCAGCCGGAACTCGGTCGGTGTGAGCGGGAGCTCGCTGCCATGCATCCGCGCACTGTGCGAGCGCGCGTCGATGGCCAGGCCGCCGATCGTGGTCGACGCGGCAGGCCGTGACGGCGCTTTCGCCCGGCGCAGCAGCGCCCGCACGCGGGCGACGAGCTCCTTTCGACCGAACGGCTTCTCGAGGTAATCGTCCGCGCCGAGGTCGAGCAGGGCGGCGCGCTCCTCTTCGCCCTTCTCGCCGGTGAGCATCAGGATGGGCGTCTGCGCGGTCGCGCGGATGCGACGGCAGATCTCGTCGCCGCTCATGCGTGGTAGCCGCCGGTCAAGGATGATCAGATCGGGGCCCTCCTCGGCGTGGCGGCGGAGCGCGCTCTCCCCGTCGTACGCGGTGATGAGGTCGTAGCCCTCCGCGCCGAGCAGCGCGGCGACCATGCCGACGAGCGCGCGATCGTCGTCGACGATGAGGACGCTCGTCACCGGTCCGCCTCTCCGCGCGCGAGCGGCACGCTGAACGCGAATACGCTGCCCCGCTCGTTCGGCGGCTCCTCGTACCAGAGCAGCCCGGCCTGCGCTTCGACCACCCGGCGGGACGCGTAGAGGCCGATCCCGGCGCCCGAGATGTCGGCCTCGGTGTCCACCCGTACGAACGGCTCGAAGATCCGGGACCGATCGTCGACCGCGACGCCGCGGCCCTCGTCGCGCACGCGGACGACCGCCCGCTCGCGCTCACGCGAAAGGGACACCGTGATCGTCGTACCGGCGGGCGCGTACTTCGTCGCGTTGTGCACGAGCCCTGCGACCACCTCGGCCGTTCGCCGTCTGTCGGCGCGGACCCAGAGCGGCGCGCCCGCCCGCGGCATGACGAGCTTGTGGCGCCGCGTCATCGGCGCGAGACCGTGAAGCTCGTTGATGAGCGAGGCGCGCAGGTCGAACCTGACGCGGCGCACCGTGATGTGCGGCCGGTCCGCCTTCACGGTCGCGAGGATCCGATCGACGAGCCGGTCGAGCCGCTCGACCTGCGCGGTCGCGTCGGCCAGCGGAAGCGGGTCGCCGTCGCGGCTTCGCTCCGAGATGAGGTCGAGGTAGCCGCGGATCACCGAGAGCGGGGTCCGCAGGTCGTGGGTCACGACAGCGACGAAGTCCGAACGCGCTCGCTCGAGCATCCGCAGACTCTCGGCGGCCTTCCGCTCGAGGCCATACAGGGACGCCTTGTCGATCGCGAGCGCGGCCTGGTTGGCGAGCGCGCCGACGAACGCGACCTCCGCGTCCTCGAACTCCGCCTGGCCCGGCACGTGGAGCGCGACGGCCCCGAGAAGCCGGTCGCCGGCGAGCAGTGGCAGCGCGACGTGATCGGCCGCCACCACCGGGCGGGTCTCGGCGAGCGCGGTGCGAGCCGCGGCCAGCACGGACCTGGGCAGCTCACCTGATCTCGCGCGCAGGCGCGGCTCGTCGTCGCCTTCGTCGCGCAACAGGATGCCTCCGGTCGAACCCGGGTACACCCGGACCAGCCGATCTACGACGAGCGACAGGACCTCGTTCAGCTCGAGCGTCGAGGTCAGCACGTTCGAGACCTCGAAGAGCGCGGAGACCTCGCGCAGCTTGCGCTCGGCGTCGCGCTGCAGGCGGCTTTTCTCGATCACCCCGGCGACCTGATTCGCGATGGTCTGCAGGAAATCGATCTCGCCGCTCTCGAAGTCCCGCGGCGTGACCGTCTGGACGTTCATCACGCCGATGACCTCGTCCCGGATCACGAGCGGGACGGAGAGCATGGACCTGAAGCGCTCCTGGTCGACCGACGGGACCCACTTGAAGCGCGGCTCGTTACGTACGTCCCGGACCGCAAGGGGCACCCGTGCGTTCGCGACCCAGCCGGTGATGCCCTCGCCGATCCGGAGCGTTGCGCGTCCGATCGAGCGCGGATCGAGCCCATTCGACGCGACGAGGCGCAGGAGCCCCTCGCGCCGCTCGAGGAGATACAGAGAGGACACCTCGGCGCCAATGGCGTCGGTCGTTCGGTCGATGACGATCCGGAGCATCTCGTCCCAGTCACGGGTCGACGAAGCCAGTTGAGCGATCTCGTGAAGGAACGAGAGCTCGGCAAGTTTCCGTTGGGTGTCGGGCGCCGTCACCACCGGATTCTAGAAATACACTGGCTCGATGGGCACGGTCATACGCACGCACGGGCTGACGAAGCGCTTCGGCGCGCTCGTCGCGGTCGAGGACCTCGATCTCGAGGTCCGAGAGGGGGAGGTCTTCGGCTTCCTCGGCCCGAACGGCGCGGGGAAGACGACGACCCTGAGGCTCCTCTGCGCGCTCATCGCGCCGACCAGCGGGACGGCCGAGGTCGCCGGTCATCGCCTCGGTCGCGAGGACGCCCGGATCCGCGCCTCGGTCGGCATCCTCACCGAGCAGCCGGGCCTGTACGAGCGCCAGTCGGCGGAGGAGAACCTCCTGTTCTTCGCGGCCCTGTTCGGCCTCTCTCCCGCCCTCGCCCGGTCCCAGGTCGATCGGTACCTGCGGCTCATGGGCCTCTACGACCGCCGGCGCGAGCCGGTGGCGACGTTCTCGCGCGGCATGAAGCAGAAGATGGCCATCGCCCGGGCCGCCCTGCACGAACCGCGGATCATCTTCCTCGACGAGCCGACGACCGGGCTCGATCCAGACGCCGCGCGCACGGTGCGCGAGTTCATCACCCAGATCCGCGGTGAGGGCCGCACGGTGTTCCTCTGCACCCACAACCTGGATGAGGCCGACCGGCTCTGCGATCGGATCGCGTTCTTCCGGCGCACCGTCATCCGCATCGACACGCCCGCGCACCTGCGCGCGGAGCTCTATGGACACGCCACCGAATTCCGGCTGCTGCCGGCGCCGCGGGCGGAGGACCTCGCCCGGGTCATCGCGGTGCCCGGCGTGCACGATGCACGCTACGAGAACGGCTCGATCGTCGTCTCGAGCGGCGATCCGCTCGAGGTGAACCCTCGGGTCGTCCGCGCCCTCGTGGGCGGCGGCGCGGAGGTCGCCTACGTCACCGAGCGGCGCGTCTCGCTCGAGGACGTGTATTTGCACGTCGTCGAAGGCGAGCCGCCCGTCGAGCCGGTGAGCGATGCGACGGTAAGGAAGACGGCATGAGCGACGAGCGGCTTCGCCGCGAGGAGCGAATCCCACCAGCCCTGAGCGTGTCTCCTGGCCGAAGGCCAGAGATAGACCGGAAGACGGCATGAGCGTCCTCGCGACGAGCATCGATCGCCGCACCGTCGTGCGGACGGTGTGCTTCCGCGAATGGCGCGAGGCGCTCGGCAACAAGCTCCTCGTCGGGATGACCGTGCTCCCACCGCTGGTGATCCTCGGTGCGGGCATCGGCGCGGTCGCGACGGCCGCGATCTACCCGCCGAGCGAGAAGGATGTCCAGGCGCTCTACGCATCCTCCCCCGCGATGAGCGGGCTCGACCCCAAGGAGGCGGTGCAGGGGCTCATCGCGACGTACTTCCTGATCCTGTTCATGCTCATCCCCACGGTCGTGCCGCTCACGATCGCCATCTATTCCGTGATCGGCGAGAAATCGGCCCGCACCCTCGAGCCGCTGCTCGCGTCACCGGTGGGGGTCGGCGAGCTCCTCCTCGCGAAGAGCCTCGCCTCGGCGATCCCCGCGGTCATCGTCACCTGGATCGCGTACATCGTGTATCTGTTCTCGGTGCGCGCCCTCGGAAGCAGCGCCGCCGTGCATGCCGTCACCGCTCCGCGGTGGATCCTCGCGATCATCGTGATGGTGCCGCTGCTCACGCTGCTGTCGGTGAACCTCGGGATCCTCATCTCCACGCGGGTGAACGACGTGCGGGTGGCGCAGCAGATCGGCGGTCTCGTGGTCGTTCCGGTCGTGGCGATCGGCATCGCGCAGGTCACCGGCCGCGTGGTGCTCAGCACCGAGTCGTTCGTCGGGACCGCGATGTTCCTCGCGATCATCGACCTCGTCGTCTTCGCGCTTGCGCGCCTCGCGTTCCAGCGCGAGAACATCCTCAGTCGCTGGCGGTAGCACCCGCGGCGACCGGCTCGCGCTTCAGCGGCTCGGCGTCGGCGTGGGGCTCGGGCTCCGTCCGCGCGGGGTCTGACCCGGTGATGGCCGTGGCGACCCGGAGGGGCGCGGCTGGGTCGGCACGATGCCGGTCGACTGCCGGTCGTCCGGGAACGTGCGGGGTCCGGCGATCTCGACCAGCCGCGTCCAGCGCTCGCTGACGGTACGACCGTTCTCGCGAAGCTCCATCACGAGCTCGTACGTCCCGCGGAGCGCCGGGGCGTCGAACGGCGCGAAGAACGTCCCGCTGCCGCCGGCCGCCGTCGTGCCGAGCGTCGCGCTGCCGCTCGCGACCGGGCGATCGGTCTGCGGATCGATCGCCTGCCAGAAGAGCTGGTACGTGTGCGCCGTCCCGCCCGCGGCGGGGAGATCCGAGTACTGGAGGATCAGCAGCGACGCCTCCCGCCGATGCAGCAGCGACGGCAGCTGCGCGTTCGTCGCGACGAGGTACGGCTCGTGAACGTGGAAGCCGAAGCTTCCGGTCGCGGCACCCAGGCCGGCGAGCGCGGTGCCGTTCGGGTCGGCGAGGCCGACGACGAGCGTGTAGTCGCCGGGAGCGCGCGGCGCGTCAAATGCGACGGTGACCCGAGCGCCGGCGTTCGGCGCGAGCGCCGGCAGGGCGACCGGCGTCGGCGAACGGTCGACGAGCCGTCCCGTCGCGTCGCGCAGCTCCCAGATGAGTCGCACGCTCCCGGCGCCGGCCGCGGTCCACGCCCGGATGCCCGCGTTCGTGACGCCGATCTGCACCGCCTGCGCCGCGCCGGTCTCGTACGAGCCGGCCTTCGGCAGCTGGAAGCGCGCGTTCGCCGGCGGCTCGAGCGTCGCCGCGTAAACGAGCGAGCCGAGACCGGCGAGGAACTGGTCGGCCTCATCCTCGGCCGCGTTCGCCGTGAGTCCCACGACGATCCTCGGCCCCGACGGCGTGAACACGATCCCCGCGTCGTGGGTGACGCCGCCGAGGTTGCCGGTCTTGTGCGCGACGACCGCGTCGGGCGGGAGCTGCGCCGGCAGCCGGTCGTTCACCTGCTGCCGCTCGAGCCGCGCGAGCATGCGGTCCGACGCGGCGGGCGACACGAGCCGGCGCCTCGCGAGCTGCGTGAGGAGCTCGCCGACCGCGCGCGCGGTCACCGTGTTGTCGTCGTAGTCGTCGAGCGCGACGTGGAACCCGCCGAGCCCCATCCGCTCGAGGGTCGCGTCGACCTTCGCGGGGCCGAGGAGACGCCAGAACGCGAGCGCCGTGCCGTTGTCCGACACCGTGATCATGGACTCGAGCGCCTCATCGATCGTCATGACCGTTCCGGCGGGCTCGAACGATCCATCATCGGTGATGTCCTCGGATCCGATCTCGATCGCGTCGTCGTAACCGAGCGTACCCGCGTCGACGCGCGTCTCGACCTCGATGAGGATGCCCAGCTTGTAGAGGGACGCCGCGAGGAACTCCTGGTCCGCCTCGTGCGTGTAGAGGGGCGCGGCGGCGTTCGGATCGGCGACGTACACGGCGGCGTCGCCCGGGAACGCCCGGACCAGACCGTCCACCTGGACGACGAGGTCGGCCGCCGACGCCGCGACCGGACCGCCGCCGGCGATGAGCGAGCCGACCAGGAAGCCCACCGACAGGCCGACGCGGAGGCCGCGCATCACGGTCCGATAACGGCGGGACGGTCCGGGTGTTTCACCGCGGGCGAGATGATGCCAGCGCCGCGCCGGTGGCACGATGCCCGAGCCGGAGCATCTCCCGATGGCCGCTCGGCGTCTCGTCCTCGTAGCCGAGCAGGTGCAGCGCGCCGTGCGCGGCGAGGAATGCCACCTCGCGCGCCAGCGCGCGCCGGCGCCGGCGCGCCTGACGCTGGGCCTGCGCCGTGCTGATGACGATGTCGCCGACCTCGAGCGATCCGTCGCGGTCGCGGCGGAGCCGCGCGACGGCGTCCGCGCCCTTCGCGGCAGCGACGTCCTGCCCGAACGAGAGCACGTCGGTCGTCCGCCGCCGCCCGCGATGGCGCGAGTTGAGCTCGCGCATCGCTGCGTCGTCGACGAAGACGAGGGTGATCGCCGCGTCCGCCGGGAGCCCGAACGGCCGGACGGCGGCGCGGATCGCAGCGCGCACGGGTGCGAGGTCGCACGGTGCGGGGCCGCGAATGGCGAGCCTCAGTGTCCGGAGGCGAGCGGCGGAGGCGGCGGCGCCGTCGGCAGCCGGGCGATGCGGTCCTCGGGATACGGGATCCGCTCGTGATAGACGCCGGCGAGGAGCTGCCTGAACGCCTCCTTGATGCGCTGCACGTCACGCAGGGTCAGGTCGCATTCGTCGAGCTGCCCGTCGGCGACCTTCTCGTCCACGATCCGATCGACCATCTCCGCGATCCGGTCGGGCGTCTTGTCCTCGATCGATCGCACGGCGGCCTCGGTGCTGTCGGCGAGCATGACGATGCCGGCCTCCTTGCTGCGCGGCTTCGGGCCGGGGTGACGGAACGACCGCTCGTCGACGTTCTCGGATCGTTGCTGTGCGAGGGCGTAGAAGTAGCGGATCAGGCTCGTGCCGTGGTGGCCCGGGATCATCTCCCGGATCTGCAATGGCAGGCGGTACCGCTCGGCGAGGGCCAGCCCATCGCGGACGTGCGCGGACACGATGCTCGCCGACACGGCGGGATCGAGATCGTCGTGCGGGTTGCTGCCCGTTTGGTTCTCGATGAACGCGAGCGGGTTCCGCATCTTGCCGATGTCGTGGTAGTAGGAGCCGACCCGGGCGACGAGCGGATCGGCGCCGACGACCTCCGCCGCGCGCTCGGCGAGGTTGGCCACGAGCAGCGAGTGGTGGTACGTGCCGGGCGTCCGCAGGAGCAGCTGCCGGAGCAGCGGGTTGTTGGGATCCGCGAGCTCGCGGAGCTCGAACACCGTCGTGATGCGGAAGAGGTGGCCGAGCATGACGACCGCGCCGAAGGCGAGCACGCCGGACGCGATGCCGCTCAGGACCGCCGCGATCCCGAGCTGGAGCATGCCGAGCGTGTCGGCGGCGCGGCCGACGAGGAGGAACGTGGCGATGATCCCGAGGTCGCCGAAGGCCACGGAGAACGATGCCGTCACGAACTCGCGCGCCGTCGTCGCACGCCGCACCGCCGCCATCCCGAGGAGGGCGGGCACCAGGACGTACGCGACGAGCTCGACCTGATTCGACATGATCCCGACGTGCAGCGCTCCGGCGATCTGCGTCGCGAGCGCCGTGCGGCCGCCGACAAGGACGGTGAGCATCATCGCGACGGCGGCGAACGGGACGAAGAACACCGCGACGTTGTGGCCCGGGACGAGCGCGCGGCCCGCCGCGGTCAGCACGACGAGCGAGAGGGCCACGATCGCGAGCTTGCGGTCGTCGACCCAGGCCTCCTGCGCGTAGCGCTCGATGAAGAGCGCGAGAACGCCGGCGATGAGCAGGGCCCAGATGATCAGGCCGAGGGCGCTCTTCCAGTCGATGCCCGGATTCACGAGGCCGAGGGCGCGCAGCTTCTCGAGCTCCTGGGCGGTCACGACCTGGCCCTCGCGGACGACGACCTCGCCCAGGGTCACCTGCACCTGCACCGGGGCGACGCCGTTGCGCGCCGCTTGCTGCGCCGTCGCGGTCGCCGTCGCGTCGAAGGTCCAGTTGGCCTGGAGGAGCTGCTTCAGCAGCTCGGCGCCGATGCGTTTCTGACGTTCGGTCCAGCCCGGCGGGAGCGCCTTCGCGGTCTCGGCGCGCGCCGCGTCGAGCTGCTCGGGCCGGATGCCCTGCGCGTACAGGGTCTTGAGCGCGGGGTCGAGCTCTTTGCTCAGCGGCTCGAACTCGGCGAGGGTCATGTCCAGCACGTCCGCGGCGAGCGTGGGTGAGAGCGTGACGTCGGTGAGCCGCGTGAGCGCCGCGATCCGCTGGTCCCGGGGCTGGGTACCGTCGGTCCGGATCCGCGCGATCGCGCCCAGCGCGCCGGCGAGCTTCGTGCTCGACGAGACGACCACCGCGGGATCGGGCGTGTACACGCG
>WNGF01006023.1_pt1 | contig 26372 bp, 27 predicted proteins | sample 5400641 | NCBI WGS metagenome assembly WNGF01 (sample SAMN13153371, study PRJNA577476) | soil metagenome | isolation source: 80 cm soil or saprolite under grassland replicate 2 | place: USA:California | collected 2016-06-15 | reverse complement strand
ACGCAGCTCGCCGCGCGCGAGCATCGGCTTGAGCATGTTGCCGGCGTCCATCGAGCCCTCGGCTTTGCCGGCGCCGACGATCGTGTGCATCTCGTCGATGAACACGACGAACCTTCCTTCGCCTTCGGTGATCTCCTTCAGCACAGCCTTGAGCCGCTCCTCGAACTCGCCGCGGAATTTCGCGCCGGCGATGAGCGCGCCCATGTCGAGCGCAACGAGGCGTTTGTTCTTCAGACTTTCCGGAACGTCCCCGTTGGTGATGCGCTGGGCGAGTCCTTCCGCAATCGCCGTCTTGCCGACACCCGGCTCTCCGATGAGAACGGGATTGTTCTTCGTGCGGCGTGACAGCACCTGGATTACCCGGCGAATCTCCTCGTCGCGCCCGATGACGGGATCGAGCTTGCCCTTTCGCGCGGCCTCAGTGAGATCGCGCGTGTACCGCTGGAGCGCCTGGTATTGATTCTCCGGAGTCTGGTCGGTGACGCGGTGGCCGCCTCGAACCACACGCAGGCCTTCGAGAAGATCGGCCCGGGTGACGCCAAGTCCGTCGAGAAGCGAGCGGCTCTCGGTTCCCTTTACGGAAGCGAGGCCGAGGAGGAGATGCTCCGTCGATACGAACTCGTCGCCGAGCTGTTTGGCGTCCGCTTCGGCCTGATCGAAGACCTGGTTGAGCTCGCGCGACAGCGTCGGCTGCGCGTTCGACTGCTTCGGATACCGCTCGGCTTCCCGCTGCGCGCCCTGACGGAGCTGGTCCAGACCCACGCCCAGCTTGTGGAGGATAGGAGAGACAATGCCCTCATCCTGCTCGAGGAGCGCGAGCAGGAGGTGCAGATCGTAGACGACGGGATTGCCGGCGCGGCGAGCATGGTCGACGGCGGCGTTGACGGCTTCGGAAGCTTTTACTGTTAGACGGTCGGGATTTATCATCCTGGATCGGAAGAGGCTTGGAACGAACTGCGAACTAATAAACTACAAGCTGCGGGCGGGCGGCGAACGGCAGCCAACTGCTTCTGGCTGCCGACATCGGGACGAAAATGATGGGCGGAGAGAACCGCAAGAGCAGCGGGTCGCGAGTGCCGTCATGCCAATGGTGAAGTCAGTTCTGTCTGCAGCCAGTGGCTAAAAGCGTAGTGCGCCGTCAGCTTTCGGCTTGCAGTTAATTAGTTCGTCGAAAAAAAAACGCGCCCCCGAAGGGGCGCGTTCTCCGCGTTTCAAAGCTACTTCCGAGCGATCATCTTCTTCACGAGGACCTTTCCATCGACCTCTAACTTGTAGAGGTAGATGCCGGAGGCGACGTCTTCCCCGGTCTGGGAGTACTTCCCGTCCCAAAACGCGATGTACTGACTGCACGTCAATTGCAGGTTCTCGACCGGCTCACCACCAGCGCTATTTCCGCTTCCGCCTTGCAGGACCGGCACAGCCACGAGCTGGGCGAGCAGGTTGTAAATCCGCAAAGTCGTGCGGTGCAATCGTCCCGAATCGGTACAGCCTTGCCCGTCACCTACGACGAACTGGATCCGGGTGTCCAGGGTGAAGGGGTTTGGATAGTTCTGACCCAACTCCAACCCGTTGCCCCGCCTCGGGCCGGTTGGGGTTGATGTGCCCTGCGCGGCGGTAAGGCTTGGCATGAACGCGCTGACGGCGAGCACAAATACGAGCGCCCGCCACAGGTGTTTCATGTTTTCTCCAAACTGACGAAAGAAGGGTTTAGGTTCTCTACTCCTGCACAAGGTTTTGAGACAAGTGACGATCTGACGCGAACTTAGGACTTCATAACATCTGTGTCAAGGATTGACGCGTGCTCCTGAGAACTCGTCCTTCACCTTTCCGCTCCGTTATTCCGGCGCGGTCACAGTACTCTAGAAACGGGATGAGGTACTTCCTCGAAAAACCAAGCAGCTCACGGAGTTGTGAAGGTCCGTACTCAGTTCCCGGTGAAAGCCTATCCCTCAATTTCGCGACCAGCTCATCGACTGCGGCCCGAGCGTAAAAACGATCCGCGCCCACCTGTACGACTCGCCCTTCGTGCTCGAGGTAACGCAACAACCCAACCACATCTCCGCCGAATTCTCTCTTCAGCTCCGACGCACTCGGCGGCTCATTTCCACTCGCGCAAATAACATGCGCGAGCGAATCGACCGTCTTCGCGTCCGACTCCGACAAAACCGGGGACCAATCGCAACTTCTCAAATACGCACCGGCGACTGCCAGCGCGCCTTCGCGCTCGAGCTCGCCGGCCGCAATGTCGAAAAGCTCGACGCAGCATCCGATCGCCGCTCGTGCTGACTCCCTTTGGACACCATCAGCGAGCGGAAAGGTTGTCTCCGCGGTTTTGAGATGCTCCATCAGGCGAGCCTTCGCGTTATTGACAACGACGCGTGCGAACGCTTTCCCCCCCAAGGATACGGTGTCGGCCGCAGACAGCATCTTCGACACAGCGGTTGGTGAACAGCCGATCCGAACCGGAATCGACGCGATTTCGAGCCCGACGGAGAGGGCGGATTCGAGGATTGCCTTGAACCGCGCCCCGGGATCGACGCCGAGGCCGGACAGAAACGCGCCGGCGCTCGCCCCAAGAGACCTGCGGCCTGGCTGTGGATCCAGCACCACTCCTCCGCCGATCGTTCCAACGGGCGACGGCAGTCGCAGTACGAATCTGTCTCCACCTCGGCAGGCGATAGGCGTATCGAGCTTCACGCGCGCGATCGCGGGCGATTGACCGGCAGCGAAGGAGAGTGTCGCCGCGAGCTCGGCGCCGCCGAGCTGAAATGAGACTTTGGTGCGCGGGCGGAGGAGGGATCGTGCTTTGCCGACGAGCGTGACTTCGACGTCGAGAATCGCCGATTCAACCCACGCGGCATCTGTGACGAGGATCGAGCCTCGCGGGACATCGCCGACTTCGACTCCGGCGAGCGCAATCGCCGCGCGCTGGCCCGGGCCGACACGCGCAACCTGTTTTCCGTGCTGCTGAAGACGGCGGGCGCGAGCTCGAAGATTTCCCGGAAGGATTCGTACTTCGGAATCTTCCTCGAGCGTTCCGCTCCACACGCTGCCGGTGAGGACTGTCCCGATTCCCTTCAGCGTGAAAGAACGATCGACAGGAAGACGGAATAGATCATTTCCGTCGCGTGAGAAGTTTTCGGAGGCGACGGCCGCAAGAGCGGAACGCAGCTCAGCGATGCCTGCGCCGGTGACCGATGAACAGCTTACGATGGCAGCGGATTTCCCTGTCGAAGCGATGATCTCCGCCACCTCATCGCGCACGAGGCGGAGCCATTCGTCGTCGACGAGATCCGATTTTGTAATCGCGACGACGAGTTTGGGAATGCCGAGCACCTCGAGAATGGAGAGATGCTCTCGCGTCTGGGGCATGACGCCCTCATCGGCGGCGATGACGAGAAGGGCGACGTCGATCCCGGCGGCGCCGGCGATCATCGTCTTGACGAATGCCTCGTGGCCGGGAACGTCGACGATCGACGCGAGCCCCGCCCCGTCGAGCTCGATCGGCGCGAAGCCAAGATCGAGAGTGATGCCGCGTTTTTTTTCTTCCGGCAGCCGGTCCGTGTCGACGCCGGTGAGTGCCTTCACCAGTGCGGTCTTGCCGTGGTCGATGTGGCCGGCGGTTCCGATGATCACGCCGCCGTCCAGCGTTCCTCTTCCCAAACCGGGAATGCGCGAAGGGGGCGGCCGTCGTGCAGGTGCTCCGTGACGAATTCCCGCACGAGACGCTGGTGGGCCCTCCCCTCGACCTGCGTGAGACCGCTGCGGTCCCCGTCTCCGAGCCAGGTCATTATCGCGGCGCGCGCCGATGACGGAAGCCGCCGAACTGCGGGCGTGAGCGTCGCGCAGCGCGAGCAGAGCACTCCGCCGGCGACATGCGAGAACGCAGTTTCCTCGTCGGCGGCGATTTCCGCGTGGCAGACAGCGCAGTTCTCGAGCGCCGGAGAAAATCCGAGCGCGGCGATGATTCGCCAGCAGCTCGCCAATCCGACCGCGACGGTCTGCGTATGCGATGCGCGGGCGATTCGGTCGAGCGAGTCGTCTACGGTGTCGAAAAGAACCGGACCCGAGTCTTCGCCGGAAAAGCGCAGCGCAAGCTCGGCGACCGCCGATGCGGCCGTGAAGCGGCCGATGTCATGCGCCAGCTCGGGGCGCGATTTCGAAATGTCGAAGCCCGAAAGCGTGTGCAGCTCGCGCTGCGGTTTGGTGTGGAGCTGAGCTGCTCCCTGAGCGAACAGATCCAGCGCCGATCCGTGGCGGGCGCGGGATTTTCGCGCACCTCTGGCGAGCGCGGACTGGACGCCGGCGTCGCGGGTGAGGAGGCGGACGATCAGACTGCTTTCGAGGTACTCGAAAGAATGAAGGAGAATTGCGTCTGTGACCACGAGCGCCATGGCTGGAATCTACCCAGCGGGGATGGATACCGAGTTGCCGAGCGGTACTGAGTTTCCACGCTACCGCCCTGCGTTAAAGGCAACCCCGACGAGCACCGTCCGGCGCGGCGCACTGAACCCAAGCACGTCAGCATACCGCTTGTCCAACGCATTCTCCACTCGCGCGGTAACCGACACACTCTGCCGCGACGGCGTCGAGACGATGGGGCGACGCGCGGAGAGATCGAGCTTTATATGGGACGGCAAAGTGAGCGTCGGCGGCGGGAATTGCGCGAAGTCGATGTCCGGCCGCGGGCCGACGTAATTCGCGACCGCCGCGAATGTGGCACCGTTCGAACGGAAATGAGTGAGTGATAAGGTTGCCGAGTGGGTGGGGCGGCGAATCAACGCGTCACCCACTTTTTGATCGCCGGTGTAGCCGGCGCCGATGCTCGTGACTCTTGGGGCGACAACGGTGTAGCTGGCCGATGCGTGCAGAGAGCGCAGCATGTTCGCGTCCACTTCAGCTTCGTAGCCGTTCGACGAAGCGGCCGTGAGGTTGGCGTAGCTGCCGAGGTAGCTTGGCGGTCCGCCGTTCACATACTGAATGAGCTGCGAGAAACGCTGGTTGAAGTAGTCTCCGGCAATGCGGATTCTGTTGTCCAGCAGCGACCGTTCGACGCCCAGCTCCCAGGACCTGCTGCGCTCTGGCTGAAGGTTCGGGCTCGCGACAGTGTACGTGGTGGCGCGCAGCTCGTTGAACGCCGGCGCGTTGAACGCAGTCGCGAGCGAGCCGCGGAGCCGGACGCCGGCGATCGTCGGGACACTCGATCCGACGCGGTACGTTCCGACAGTTCCGAACTCGGAGTTGTCGTCGAGGCGTCCGCTCAAGTTGAACGAGAAGATCGCAGCGGTGCCGAGGAGCTCGGTGTAGTAGGCGGTGTTGTGCCGGTCGGCGGTGAAGCCATCAGTGGGTGCAGGCGCCGCTCCAACCGCGCCCGACCGATTGCCGCTGCGCTCGCGCTCGAGCTGATACTCGATGCCCGACGTCAGGGTTGAAGAAAATGGCAGGAAATAACTGACTCTGCCCTCCGCCGTTCTTCTGAATCCGCGCGATTGAAAGACGGAGTGCCGGCGAGCGGTCGCGCCGAATGGAACGGCGATGTCCTCCGTCTTGTCCGAAACGTCGTTGCTGCCAAGCAGCACACGTGCCGACGCGGACGCCGAGAGAGCGCGCGACGCATCGAGACCGAGAGTAAGGCGGTGTTGCAAGCGATATGAATTCGTGTCGACCGGCGCCCCGGTGTAATCCGTCGGGTAATGGTATTCCGCGTTCGTATAGCGAGCGGACAGGCCGACGTTGGCAACTCGCGAAATCGCAGTGGCTGCGGAGGCGCTAAGCGTCCCGTTGTAATACTGATTGTTGAACGGCAGGATCCCGTCCGTTACGTGGTGCCCTGCTCCGAGTGAGAGCGCGACGGGAAACGAGGCTGACGACAGATTCACTTCAGCATCGCGTGTCGCGTACGTGCCTCCGCGAACCGATGCCGACACCGCACTCCCCTGCGGACGACGGGTGAAGATCTGAACGACGCCCGTCACCGCGTCTGCGCCATAGAGAACGCTCGCCGGCCCGCGCACTATCTCGATTCGGTCGATGTTATCGGTGGTGAGGTGGCTCAGATCGAAGTATCCGCCCGGTGCATTCACGGCAACACCGTCGATCAAAATCTTGGTGTATCGACTCTCCCCTCCACGAAGAAAGAGAGAGGTAACCGATCCAAATGACCCCGATTGCACCAGCGATGCACCCGGAACTTCCCGAAGCGCTTCCGTTACCCGCGTCACTCCACGCGCGCGAAGATCCTCACCGGAAATGACTGTCACCGCCAGCGTGAGGGGAGCCCCCGGCACCGCTGCCTTCGTCGCAGTGACGACGACGGAGCGCAGCCGCGAAGTATCCGTTGCTTGCGAGCTCGAAATGCGCGGCAGCGCGACAACGACGACGAGGCAGACAGCTCCGATTACTCGAATGAGATTGAAGATGCGGACTGCGGCAGTTCGTTTCATCGATTGGGTTCCTGTTACAGGTTGGTTGTTGACGGATTTGGCCGGCGAAGCGGCGAGAGTGACGGACGCCCCGTCGCCGCATCGCGAGTGACCGACATCGGCCACTCGAACACACGCTCCAGCAGCGAGGGCTCTAAAACGTTTTCCGGCGCTCCTCGGCCGGCGACTCGACCTTTGTCGAGGAGCACGATCTCGTCGGCGAAACGCGCGACCAAATTGAGCTGATGACTCACCAGGAGAACGGCGAGACCCGCTGCGGCGAGCGACGCAAGCAGCTCGAAGATCGCCATCTCGTGCGCGACGTCGAGAAAGGTCGTCGGCTCATCGACGACCAGAGCAGGTGCTTCCTGGGCGAGCGCGCGGGCAAGGCGTGCTCTCTGCCATTCGCCGCCGGAAATCTCATCGGTGCGGCGGTTTGCGAACGATTCGATTCCGGCGCGCGCGATGGCAGCGTCCACCGCGCGCTCGTCGGCAGTGGAGCGCGCCTTCCACAGACCAACATGGGGAAATCTTCCGAGCGTGACATATTCGCGCACGGAGAGCGGGAATGCACTGTCTTCGCGCTGCGGCAGCACGGCTGCACGCCGCGCGATTCCGACGGGCGCCAGATCACCGATGTTCATTCCATCAATTGCGATCACGCCCTCCGTCAGCTCAACGCGCTTGACGAGCGCTTTTACGAGCGTGCTCTTCCCCGAGCCGTTCGGGCCGGCCAGCGCGGTGATCTTCCCGGGCGCGGCGCTCAACGTCACCCCGTCGAGGGCGTTTATCGACGCGCGCGGATAACGGACGACGACATTCTCGAACTGGATCACGCTACCCGCCTCAGCTGTACGAGGAAGAACGGCACTCCCAGGAGCGCGGTGATCGCGCCAAGCGGAAGCTCCGTCGGCGGCGCGAGCGTTCGCGCCGATAAATCGGCAGCTACGACGAGCGAAGCGCCGATCAGCGCCGCGGCGACGATAAGCGGACGGTGCGCGCGAATCCCGAGCGTGCGCGCGATGTGCGGGACGATCAGCCCGACGAAGCCGACCATGCCCGCGGATGCGACCGTCGCCGCGGCGAGAAGTGCGGCGAGAAAATAGATGATCCTGCCCGACCTCGCCGCGTCCACTCCGAGGGCGGAGGCGCTGTCTTCACCGAGCATGAGCACGTCGATCTCGCGCGCCCGATGGACGAGCACACCACCAACGATAGCGACGCTCGCCGCGAGCCACCCGACGCGGGTCCAGCTCGCATCCGCGGCGGAGCCCATCATCCACCAAAGCGCTCCCCTCACCATGTTCGGGGGCGCATTCGCCAGCGCGACCATGATCACTGCGTTTGCGAACGCGCCCACAATCACTCCGGCGATGAGCAGTGTGCGGACGTCCGCTCGAACGCTCTTCCCTCCCGCGCGCGCAACCCCAAGCGCCACGACGACGGCGACAACCGCGCCACCAAATGCGGCGAGGGTGATTATCCCGTCGGCGTCCGCGCCCGCTGCGAAGGCGATCACGGCACCCACCGCCGCGCCGCCCGACACTCCGAGCAGATAAGGTTCCGCAAGCGGATTCCGCAGCGTACCCTGGAGTGCGGCACCGCTCGCGCCGAGTCCGCTTCCGACGAGCGCGGCAAGAATGGCGCGCGGCAGCCGGAGATCGCGGACGATCACAATGTCGAGTGGGTCGCCCTCACCCAACATCGCGCGTATTGAGGCGCTGATCGGCACCGGGATCGTTCCGACGGCGACGGCGAGCACGAGCACAGCGCCGAGCACCAGCACCAGAACAATCCAGCCGGCCGCGCCGAATTTCTTCAACGCACGGCACCCGGATGCAGGAGCCTGGCGAGCGCAACCGCGGCCTCGCCGAGCCGCACCGACGGTCGGCCGACGAGGTTGGTGTCTACGACGAGAAGATCGTCGGCACGAACCGCACGAACGATTTTCCAGCGCGGGTCGGAGCGAAGGCGCTGCGCCCCGAGCGATCCGATGAGAATGAAGTCCGGATTTCGCCGCGATATGTCCTCGAGCGAGACGGTCGGAGATGGCTGTGATATGTCGGCGTATGCGTTTCTCGCGCCGGCGATCTCCACCAGCTCGTTAAGGAAACTTCCCCGTCCAATCGTTATTATCGGCGCGTCCCAGACGTGCCAGAACACGGTCGGCCGCGGAAGATTGGCAGTCGCTGATGCGACACGTTGGAGGGTCGCGGAGACAGAGTCGCGCACGATCCGCGCGCGAACCGTGTCGCCGAGCACGAGGCCAAGCTTGCTGACCGCAGCCCGGAACGATCCGATGCTGTCGATCTTGAGCGAGATCGTAGTAATGCCCGCCTTCTTGAGCTGCGCTGCGGCGGCACGGTTATCCTGGCTCGCGTAAAGCACGACGAGGTCGGGGCGCGCGCCGAGAATTGCTTCGACGTTGGGGCGAAGGCCCGCACCCAGATTTGGAACCAGCTTCGCCGAGTCGGGCCATGAATCGTATTCAGTGCGCCCGACGAGCCGGCTTCCGGCACCAAGCGCGAAGATCAGCTCGGTCGTGGTCGGGTTGAGGGAAACGATGCGCGTCGGCCGCGCTGAAAGTCGGATCGTGTCGCCGAAATCGTCGATGTCGGCGGCAGTGCGACGCGGAGGCCGGGCGCAGGCCGCACTCAGGCCGGCAACGAGTAACGAGTATCGAATTAATGGCGATCGAAACCCGCCGAGAACGAGTGATGCGTGACGTCTGAAAAACAAAAGCGGACACTCCCTGAGCCATCGGGAAATGCCCGCAACGCACGAACGCGATTGAATGCGCCCGTTCGCCACCAGGACCTCCCCCGAGGTTCCGAAAACGTGGCGCGGACGAAAGTCGTCTCCTGGCTTCGGACCGCATCGCTCACCTTCCCGGCTCTCCAAAGCCAGTGGCAACAACGAGCGTGCGTTACGTCCGATACAGTGGCGGGGCCGCACCGGCTTTGAACCGGTTTCCGTGGCTCCCGTCCGCGATCAATTGTAAAGCGAAGCTATTTGCGTTTCAGCGCGTGCGCAAGAACCGCGGCCATTACACCGCCAAACGCGAGAACAACCGCGGTCACGTACGGCGATGTCTCCGACTTCGGAGGCCTCGGCAGATCCACGGTCGCGACGGCGTTGCTCGCGACGGTGCTCGCCAGAAAGCGGCGGAAATTTCTCCCTTCGACGCTCACCGGATCTACCTCCTTGAGTCCGCCGCCGGTCGCGCGTCCGCCCTTTTCCTCGAGCATCACCTCGAGCACTTCGACCGGCTCCGGGATCGCAAAACTTATCGGGTAGCTCCGCGCCGGGACGCTGTAGGTGAACGAGAGCTGCTTGAGACCGGGAGCAAACGGCGCGACGAGGGAGACGCGTCCGTTTGCGAATGAAACCGCCTCGGCCGGAAAGTCCCCTTCCCGCACCGCGGCGCCTGAAGCGCCGGCAGTGACCGGCGCGCTCCACACCGCTGCACTCGGTGCGTCGCCGGCGGCGACCTTGGTCACAGAGCTGTCGTTGACGAGATCGTAGACCTCGATCACGGAGCGCATCGAGTTAGCATCGACGGCTGAGACGATGACGTGATGCCCGCGCACGCTTATCGGAACATGAGCGGAGGTGGTATCGAACACGGTGATCTCGGCGTCCTGGCCACGGACGTCGGCGCCCTGAAGCGGCGCGGTGAAGTAGGCGATTCCACGGTAGCTCGCGGAGACGAAGTACATCGCGTCGGCGTCACCTGTCCTCGCGTAACGAAACGAATACCGCCCGCGCGAATCCGTTCGCGTCGAATCGAGCGGTCCCTGTTCATCGGAGCCGACGCGATGGAGTGTGACCCAGAGCGAGGCAACCGGATCCATCCGGCCGTTCCCGGGTCGCACGACCGAGCCTTCCACCAGCTGTCGGGTCGCTTCGCCTGCCGATGTCTGGAGTGCGGCGAGCAGCAGAAGGCTAGAGGTGAAACTTCCCAAAATCTTCCGGGCGGAGATTCTCCAGATACTGCTTCAGCTCCTCGGCGCTCATCTCATCGCCGTCGCCGCCTTCGGCGATCGTCTCCGAGTCCTGCTGCGCCTCCTCGAGAAGAAGCGCGGTAAGCAGCCCATCCTCCGCGAAAATCGGAGCGGAGAAACGAAGCGCGATGGCGATGCTGTCCGACGGCCGCGCATCGATCGTCACCGCGCCGGTCGACCGCGCGATGTGCAGCTCGGCAAAGAATGTCCGGTTCTCGACCCTGGTGATGTGCACGCGCCGCAGCGTGCCGCCCATTCCAAGAATGAGGTTCTTGCAGAGGTCGTGCGTGAGCGGGCGCTCGCGCTTCAGCTTGTTCATCTCGATGACGATCGACTCCGCCTCCGCCTGGCCGATCCAGATCGGCAGCAGGCGCGATCCGCCCTTCTCCTGAAGAATCACTACATAGGAGTTGGTGGACCGGTCGAGTCCGAGCCGCATCACTTCAACTTCTAGCAGTCCCATAATCGCAAGATAGCGCGCGCGCAGGGCCTGACAAAGACAAGCCCCTCCCGCAATCACGAAAGCCGCTCGAGAGCGGCGATTCGCGCGGCGAACGACGGGTGACTTTGACTTCGCCGGCTCAGCGAGTCTTGCAAAGCGGCCGTTTTCTTGAGCGCGGCGATCATCGGCCGGGCGTCGCCGAGAATTTCGGCGGCCATTCGATCAGCGGCGAACTCTCCCCGCCGCTTCAGGACCGCTCGTACCGCCTGCATCACATATGCGAAAACGAGCAGCCAGACAAACCGCGCTGCGCCCGGAATGGCTGACTGCCACGAGACCCACCACACATAGAGCATCACGTACCAAAACGTAATGCCGCTTTCAATGAGTATTCTTCGCCGGGAATCATGCCTGACGATATGCGCGAACTCGTGAGCTGTGGCGGCGCGGAGCTCCGGTTCCCCGAGTACGTTGAGAAGATCGGCAGCGAGGCAGATGACGGCTTCCGACTTGACAGCGAATGCCCCGAACGAGCGGCTGCCGGGCGACGACAAGATCATTGGCGCGAGCGCCACCCCATAGCGGGGAGCGACCTCGTCGAGCCAAAGCTGTAGGGCGGAAACAGTCTCCGTCATCGGCCGAGCGCCGGCTCGCGCTATTTCTATGCGCAAGCGTGAGCGGAGAAAAAGCGGCCCGACGAAGGCGTGGTAAAGCGGCGGAAATACAACGGCTGCAACAAGGGCCAGTGCGAACGACGCACCGCGGCGCCACACAGATGCAAGCAAGCCGATCGCGATGCAGAGAACGACTACTAGCAGACACTCCGTAACCCAATACCAGGCCGGAAGCATGACGGATCGCCGCTCGGGACCCAAAGGCGGGCGCGCAGTCCAACGAGCGAGCGCTCCGGCAAGGACAAAAGTTACCCTGATAGCACACACGCTCAGCCCAATGGTCGCGGAAGTTACGACGACGGGCGGGACGTGAAGGGTTGTGAATGCCACCCACCCGATTGCCCAGACGGTGCCGATTGCCGCGCTGCCGCCGGCCACCAAAGCAGCCGCGCCCACAAGCAGTCGGGCGCGAAGCGAGGGACGCACTACAAGTTGTGATGTTCGGGCAATGACGCTCCTCCGCTCGGTGACTAGCACACCGAAGGCGGAGAGCCCGAGGAGGAGAAGTAATCCGGAAGCTGCGGCTAGCGTCATCACTCTCCCAGCAGGGAATCGGCGCGCGGCCGGCCTCGGATTAACCCGAGGCTGGCCGCTTCGAACGGAATGGCTTGTGGCTTACAGCTTCACCGCTTTCCTGAGCGCGTCCACCTTGTCGAGCCGCTCCCAGGTGAACTGCGTCCCGTTCGAGGTCTTCTTCGGCTTGCGGCCGAAATGTCCGTAAGAAGACGTAGCGCTGTAAATTGGACGCCGCAGATCGAGAGCTTCGCGAATTCCCTTCGGCGTGAGATCGAAGACCTTCGCAACGGCCTTCATGATGCTGCTCTCGGGGACCGTGCTCGTTCCAAACGTGTCGACCATCACCGACACCGGCTGGGCAACACCGATCGCGTAAGCGACCTGCACCTCGCAGCGCCGGGCCAGCTTCGCGGCGACGATGTTCTTCGCCACCCAGCGCGCAGCATAGCACGCCGAGCGGTCCACCTTGGATGGATCCTTTCCGCTGAAAGCACCGCCGCCATGACGGCCCATCCCGCCGTACGTGTCGACGATGATCTTGCGACCGGTGAGTCCGGCATCACCCTGAGGTCCGCCGACGACGAATCGCCCGGTCGGATTCACGTGATACTTGATTCGCTTGTCACGGAACTCTTTCGGGATGATCGGCTCGATCACGTCCCTGATGATCAGGTCGGTGAGCTTGCGCGCCGAAATGTCGGCGGAATGTTGCGTCGAGACGACCACTGTCTCGACTCCGACCGGAACAGCGTCCTCATACAGCACCGAGACCTGCGTCTTTCCATCGGGACGAAGCCACCTGCCGGCTCCATTGCGGCGGACGAACGCGAGACGCTCGGCGAGACGATGCGCCAGCTGAATCGGCATCGGCATCAGCTCGGCGGTCTCGTCCGTGGCGTATCCGAACATCATTCCCTGGTCGCCGGCTCCGCCTGTATCAACTCCCTGGGCGATGTCGGGCGACTGCTTGTCGATCGTGCTCATGACCGCGCACGTCTTCGAATCGAAGCCGTACGAGGCGTCGTTGTAGCCGATGCGGTCGATCGTCGAGCGGACGATTTCGGGGATGTTGACGTATGTCTTGGTTGTGATCTCACCGGCGACGCACGCGAGGCCCGTGGTGACGAGGGTCTCGCACGCTACGCGCGCGGGAGGATCGTCGGCGAGAATTGCATCAAGCACCGCATCGGAGATCGCGTCTGCGACCTTGTCGGGGTGTCCTTCGGTTACTGATTCTGATGTGAACAGGTGGCGATCGAGCACGAAATTCCTCTGGGGGAGTGAGGATGGAGGCGGCCCTGAGGAGGCACGCCGTACTATTCGTGCAACCAAGCTGACTTATGGACCGCTTAAGCGATCAAAGTTATTGGTATCGAAATAGTCAGGCAACCCGTCCCGCAAGAAAGCTGCGTCGCCGAAGGCGTCCGCCAGCCGCTTTCTGAGCTCTCGCTCCGCCTCCTCGGCGGTGCGCGCCGCGAGCGCGGCCATCGCCGCTTCCGTCGCAATGCTGACGCTGACGCCCCGCACGATCCGCTTCACCAGCGGGACCGCCCGCCCCGCCACGCTCATGCTACGGACCCCAAGTCCGATCAGGGCGAAGGCCATCAGCGGCTGTGACGCCATCTCCCCACAGACGCACACCTCGAGGCGGTGCGCGCTCCCCACTTCGACGATCCGGTGAATGAGGCCGAGCACGGCCGGATGCAGCGGGGTGAAACGTGACGCGAGCGCGGCGCTTCCCCGATCGACGGCGAGGGTATACTGGACGAGGTCGTTGGTGCCAATGCTGAGAAACGCGACGTCGTTGACGAGGGTGTCCACCGAAAACGCCGCGGCCGGCGTCTCGACCATCACGCCAAGTGGAAGATCATGCCGGTACTGAACGCCACGCTCATCGAGCTCCCGTGCGGCTTCGTCGAGAAGCGTGCGCGCCTGGCGCACTTCGTCGAGCGTCACGACGAGCGGAAGCATGATCCGCACGTCGCCGTGCATCGCCGCACGCAGCAGCGCTCGTAGCTGCGTTTTGAATAGCTCCGGCTGATCCAGGCACATCCTGATCGCGCGCCAGCCGAGGAATGGATTCGGGTCGGTCGAATACCCACCGACCGGCAGTTTGTCACCGCCGACGTCGAATGTGCGGATGATGACCGGCTGACCCTTGAAGACGTCCACGACGTGCGAGTACGCCCGGTACTGCTCCTCCTCATCCGGCATCGTCGCGCGGCCGACGACGAGAAACTCGGTGCGCATCAGGCCGACGCCCTCTGCGCCGCTGCTCGCCGCAGCGCCCGCTTCCTCAGGAAGATCGACGTTCGCTCGAAGAGTGATCCAGTGCCCGTCGAGTGTAACCGACTCCGCGCCGGCAATGAGCTGGAGCTCGGCCGCGTCCTCGGCTTCACGCAGACGGCGGGTCCGGTACTGCGCGCTCTGCTCGGGCGTCGGATCGATGAGCAGCGTGCCCGACGTGCCGTCGAGAATCACGTGCTCCGTTCCGGTGAGCTGGCTCGTCGCATCGCGGAGTCCGACGATAGCCGGCAATCCGAGCGAGCGCGCGAGAATTGCGACGTGCGACGTGCGCGTTCCCGCATCGGTCGCGATGCCGCTTATGGCCTCGCGGTCCAGCTGAACGGTGAGGCTCGGCGTCAGATCGTGTGTGACAAGGATCGCGTTGGACCCCTTCGGTACGTCGACCGGGTCGTGATCGGGAAGTCCGAGCAGAACCGTCAGCAGACGAATGTGGACGTCGATCAAATCGCCGACACGCTCGCGCAGCATCGAGTGCGAGTGACGCGCGAACTGCTGGCGCAGCTCGAGCATGACGAGATCGACGGCTTTCTCGGCGCCGAGGTTCTGGTCGATGAGCTCTTCGACCTGGCTGACGAGCTCGGCGTCGTCGAGAATGGAGATCTGCACGTCGAAGATGGCCGCCTCCTCCGGGCCGGCGTGCTTCTCGGCACGGTCCTTCACCTGAGCGAGCCGCATCTTCGCGCGCTCTATCGCTTCGTGGAAGCGCTTCTTCTCCGCCGGGATCGCCTCATCCGGGATGATGCGATGCCGGACTTCGGGCACCTCCCAGCGAAGGAGGCGGACGGGCCCTTCAGCTGCGCCAGCGCCTCCACGGCAGCTTCGGCGTCGGCGCCTTCGGCGCGCAGCTTGATCTTCGAGCCCTTCTCCGCTGCCAGCATCATCACCCCCATAATGCTCTTGGCATTCACCTCGAGCTCGTCACGAAGTATGGTGATTTTGCTCTTGAAGCGCGCGGCGCACTTCACTATTTCGGCAGCCGGCCGGGCGTGGATGCCAAGCTTGTTGACGATCGCGACCTCGCGCTCGACCATCAGACGAGCACCGCGTAGAGGACAAAGATCGCGAGAACGCCGAGCGCGATGCGCCAGCCGTCGGCGCGCTCGCGAAGCGTGCCGATGAGCACGCCACCGGCGACCGCTGTGAAAACGACTCCGGCGAGCAGCACCCGGCCCGGCCCGATGATCCGGTGAAGCACGAGCGGCAGCGACCCGCCGGCCGTAAACGCAGCAATCTGGCCTATCACCGCTGGCCCGTTGCGCAGTACGGGGGTTCCCAGACCCGAGGCAACCTTCAATCCGCGGTCGAGCCCGAGGGAAAGTCCCCATATCCGGAGCGCCAAATGCCCGATGTTGAAAAGCACGAGAAAGGCGAGCATGACGGCCAACGGGCCGGCCCCGAGTCCGTAGAGTCCGAGCGCGACGAGTGAGCAGAGCGGCAGCCAGCTCGCCCACACGAGGCGATCTCCGACACTGCCGAGCGGTCCGGCGAGCGCGGTGCGAAACCGTTCGATGCGCTCCGGGTCTTCGCCATCCAGCTCCGTCTTCGCCAGGGCCCCGACGGCAACGCCGGCGAGATACGGGTGCGCGTTGAAATACCGCGACTGACGTGCGAGGGCGCCGCGGTATCGCGGCGAGCGAAGCCCGTCCTTCAATTGACGAAGCGCCGGCTCTATCGCGAAACCGATTCCGGTCCCCATTAGCGTCTCGTAGTTCCACGAGCCCTGCACCGCAAAAAGTCGCAGCAGCATTGCGAGACGGCAGCGAAACGGGACACGCGGGCCGGGGACGATTGCGTCGCTCATCTGCTAACCAGAAATGCGAGAGAGACCGCGAGTCCGGCGAGAAAGAGCCAGACGGCGTGGCGAACGGTGTGAAAGATTTTCCAGAGAGCACCGGCGGCGACGACGCCACCGACGGCGACGACGACCGCGCGCGACATGGCAGGATTCACCGCCCAGATCACGACGATCGCTTCAACGATGGGACGGAGCACCAGCAGCGCGACAAATGTGACGATCGTTCCGCGAATCAGATCCATCGTCATCGACCAGAGATGCAGCGACAGCAGAGCGGTACGCGATCCTTCCTCGAGGCGATCGCGATAACGTCCGAGCCGGCTGGCAATTGCCTCGCGGTGCACGACCATGCTCCATCCGCTGACGCTCGCCGTCAGCAGCGCTGCAAGGACCGATGCCGGAAGTGCGCCGAACGACTTCCCCGCTTCGGCCGCGAACAGTGCTCCGCCGACGACTCCGGCCGATCCCCACTCGGGGTATCGCGAAGCGCCGAAGGGCAGAGTGTCGAGCGCGATGAGCTCGAGCACCGCCCCGATCAGAATTCCGGCTGTTCCATTGCCGACGAACGCGCCACCGATCGTTGCAGCGACGATCGGACGCGAGATCATCGCCTGGGGAAAGCTGACGACGTCGAGACCGATGAGGCCGCCGAGGAGCGCGACCGGAACGAGGGAAAGTATCGAGCTCACGCCGGATTTTCTCCCGCAAGAATCTCGTTGAGCGGAATGGGATGCGCCGAGGGAACGTCCTGCGCGGTCACCGAAATTCCCGATGACTGGAGGTCGCGAAGCATCGCCGCTTCGTCGTCGGTGACGAAGATGTAGCGGAGCTTCTGACGCCTCCCCGCGCGGTGATGCAATCCGCCGAGGCTGACGTCGTGAATCTTCGGAACTCGCGCGACGAGCTGCTTCATGGTCGCGATGTCGGCGGTAACGAGAATGCTCCGGCGCGGATCGGACGAATAGCTCTGGTGATTGCGGACGGCGGAGTCGACGGATTCGAAGCGGATCTCCATCTCAGGAGGCACCGCCATGCGGTACAGCTCCTGCTCCCATTCCGATTCGGCGACGAGATCGTCGACGAGAATGAGCAGCCGGAGGTCGAGCGGCTGCCCCCATCCGACCACGACCTGGCCGTGGATCAACCGGTCGTCGATCCGGTAGAGCTCGACGGGCATCAGCGTCCGCCGAGGATTCCAATCATGTCGCGGCCGCGTGCGGCCGCGTGGGCCGCGGATTCGGGCGACGCTTCGTTAGCCAGTACGAAGTCGAGCAGCGCGGGAAGATTCACCCCGCTGACGACGACGAGATCGGTTCGCCTCCCGCAAACGCGTTTCGCGCATATGGTGGCGCTGCCCGCGGGAAGATCGGTGAAAACGACGCTGACACCCGTCATGACGTGTGCCGCGACGGCTGCCTCCATCTGCTCCGGAGTCATCCCGGCGTTCGAGATTCCGATGAGCATCGCACCGCGTCCCGTTATCTGGTCGACGGCGGAGATGAGTCCCGCGGCAAAGCCCGCGTGGCCGATGACCACTGCGCGCGGCTTCAACACCGTGGACGGAGCCATGTCACTCATTGTCTTCCTGGAGGTATTGGCGGACGTTTCCGCGCGCGGCGAGCTTCATTTTTCCAATCAGCCGCTCGTTGAACGCATGCGCGGAGTTTACGCCGGAGTATCGCAGCAGATGGTTCAGTGCGACTACCTCGGCAACGACGGTGATGTTCTTTCCGGGATTGAGCGGAATTCTGATCTGCGGGAGCTCGACGTCAAGGATCGTCGTCGTCTCCAAGTCGAGACCGGTGCGGTCGACGACCGCGTCCTGGTCCCATTCCTCGAGCTTGACGACGACTTCGATGCGCTTCTGCTGTCTCACCGCGCGAATGCCGAAGATGGCGGGCACGTCGATCAAACCGACGCCGCGAATCTCCATGTGGTGGCGCGAGAGCTCGTGGCCTCTTCCGATGAGCACGTCGTTCCCGCGGCGGCTCGTGATCACGAGATCGTCGGCAACGAGACGGTGGCCGCGCTCGACGAGGTCGAGAACGCACTCCGACTTTCCGATGCCGCTCTGTCCGGTGAAGAAAAGGCCGACGCCGAACACGTCAGCGAGCGAGCCGTGCAGGGAGACTGTGGGGGCGAATTCCATCTCCAGCACCGGCTTCATCCGGCGATAGAACTCCGCGGTCTTCAGCTTGCTCCGGATGAGCGGAACTCCCGCCGCGCTCGCTGCTTCGCGCAGCCCGCCCGGAAGCCGCTGGTTCTTCGTCACGAACACCGCGGGAATCGGAAAGGAGAAGAAGAGCTCGAGAATCTTCTTTCGCTTCACCTCGGCGAGCGACGCGAGATAGGAAATCTCGGTTTCACCGAGCACCTGGACGCGGCCGGGGGCAAAACGGTCGACGTATCCGGCGAGGACGAGACCCGGACTGGAAACTTCCGCGTTCGCGATGGGCCGCTCGGATCCGACTCCCGGCTCCATCTCCTCCAGCTGCAGAGAATCGCGCAGCCGCTCGAGCAGATGTCCGACAGTGATTTTCGGAGTCATCGCGCCGCTCCTCCGAAAATCACGCTCTCGAGATGCTCGATGGTCTGCGCGGCCGAACGGTCCCAGCTGAACTGCTCCGCAAACCGGCGCCCTGCCGTACCCATTTCGGAGACGGCCTCAGGAGACGAAGCGAGCAGTCGCATGGCGGCAGCCATTCCACCGACGCTCTCGACGAGAAAACCGGTCTTTCCGTCGAGGAGGGACTCGCGAATGCCAGGAGAATTGGTCGCGATCACGGGCGTGCCGCACGCCGCACTTTCGAGATTGCTGATGCCCCACCCCTCCTTCCGAGACGCGAGGGCCGTCGCCCACGCACGCCTGAGGAGACGGACCTTCTCCTCCTCGGGAATGAAGCCAAGAAACCTCACCCGCTCAACAAGGTCAAGTGAGCGGACGAGGTCCTCCAGCTGCCGGCGGTAATCACCGATTCCGGCGATCTCCAGAGTCGCGCCGGAAACGTTCGCCTCAGCGAAGGCGTGGATGACGAAATCGACCCGCTTGTATTTCTTGAGCCGGCCGAGGTAGACGAAAGTCGGACTCTTGGCGCGCTCGCTGGCGCGGGGGGTCAAGCGCTGCGAATCGACTGCATTGTAGATGACACGAATCGCCGATCGCGGAATTCCCCGCGCAACGAGATCGTCGGCGGTACTTTCGCTGACCGCTTCGAATGGGACGTCCCTGTAAACGCGCCCGATCGGACGCTCGGAAAGCCAGACGGCGGCGGCGATGGGCGGCAAGGCTTCGCGAAATGCCGTCGCGCCGAAGAGGTGGTGAACGAGCGCTACCACTCGCTTCGCGTTCCACAGCGGCGTGAACAGCGGAATCTTGTTGATGTCCTCTACGACGACGGCGTAGTCATCGGGTGCAAGAGTGCTGTCGTAATAGCGCTTGGCAACGAATTGAAAAGTGTGGCGCCCACCGACGCGATGGATGTCGATTCCGTGCTGCTCGTCGCGCGACGGCGCTTCCTCCCATCCGCTGCAGAGAAGATCCACACGATGACCGGCAGCGACGACGCGGCTGAATATCTCCCGAAGGTGAAGCTCTGCGCCGCCGGCGTGCGGGTTTTCCGGATCCTGCCAGTTGACGACGAGAATCTTCACTCGATCATGCCGGCGCGCCGGGCGTAGGCGTCAAGCACTCCATTCACGAACTTGGCCGCGTCCTCGCTGCCGAATCGCTCGGCGAGACGCACCGCTTCCTTGATGACAACCTTCGGCGGTGTCTGCCGGTCGTACAGCTCGGCGGCGCCCAAACGGAGGACCGAGCGCTCGATCGCGCCGATTCTCTCGAGGCGCCAGTTGGTCGTCACTTCAGCGAGATCGGAATCGATCTTCGCGGAATTGGAGAAGACGACCTCTAGAAGCGCGCCGGCACGCGCACGCTCGTCGGGCGCGACCGCGAGGTCGTCCCAGACTTCGGTGGCGATCCGCGAGAGATCCTTCGTGCCGCGCATGTCCCACGCATAGAGTGCCTGCAGCGCGCGAGCCCGTGCCCGCGTTTCAACCCGCTTCATCGGTGTCGAGACGGTCGAGGAGATCAGCCATCTCGAGCGCGGCCAGCGCCGCATCCGAGCCCTTGTTGCCGTGGGCGCCGCCGGAGCGCTCCTCCGCCTGCTCGTCGTTCTCGCAAGTGAGAAGACCGAAGCCGATCGGAACCTCGAACTCGCGGCCGACATCGGCGAGACCGCGGGACGCTTCACCGGCGATATAGTCGAAGTGGGCCGTCTCGCCGCGAATCACCGCTCCGACGGCGACGATTGCGTCGTACCGGTCGGTGCCCGCGGCCGCGCGCGCGGCGAGCGGAAGCTCCCACGCGCCGGGAACCCAGATCATATCGATGTGATCGAAAGCGACGCCGTGCGCGACGAGTGTTTCCATCGCGCCGTCGGCGAGCTTCCGCGTTATCTCTTCATTGAACCGGCTGGCGATTACCGCTACACGCCGCTCTGTACCTGCCGACGTGCCTGTGAACTCAGCCATTCAGGAGGCCAGCAGGTGTCCGAGCTTGGCCCGCTTAGTCTCGAGATAGCTCGAGTTTTCGTCCGTTGTCTCGCTGATGATCGGAACGCGATCCTCGATGACCAGTCCGTAGCCCTCGAGACCGACGAGCTTGCGAGGATTGTTGGTGAGCGGACGGATGCTCTTCAAACCGAGATCGAGGAGAATCTGCGCGCCGATGCCATAGTTGCGCAGATCGGGCTTGAATCCGAGACGCTCGTTCGCTTCGACAGTGTCGATGCCAGCGTCCTGAAGCTCGTATGCCTTGAGCTTGTTGAGCAGGCCGATCCCGCGCCCTTCCTGATCCAGATACACGATCACGCCCCGCCCTTCCTTGGCAATCGTCGCCATCGCGGTCTCCAACTGCCAGCCGCAATCGCAGCGCAACGAGTGGAACACGTCGCCGGTGAGACACTTGGAATGCATTCTCACGAGCACGCTCTCATCGCCTGTGATATCGCCGAAGACGAGAGCGACGTGCTCATGCGAATCCACGTCATTGCGATAGCCGACGACCTTCCAGAGTCCGTGCTCAGTCGGAAGACGCGCTTCGGCAATGCGATGCACGAGACGCTCGGTCTGCAGACGGTAGGCGACGAGCTGCGCGACGGAGATGAATGTGAGTCCGTTTTCCTCCGCGAACTTCAGCAGCTCCGGACGGCGCGCGCTGGTTCCGTCGTCATTCAGGATCTCACACATCACTCCCGCGGGATAGAGTCCGGCCAGACGTACAAGATCGACGGCTGCTTCCGTGTGCCCGACCCTCTGAAGGACTCCACCCTCGCGCGCGCGAACGGGCGCGACGTGTCCGGGACGGCGCAGATCCGACGGCAGTGTCGTCGGGTCGACGGCGACCTTGATCGTCTTCGCGCGGTCCTGCGCGCTGACACCGGTCGTCACGCCGTACTTCGGCGCCGCATCGATGCTGACGGTGAAAGCGGTTCGGTACTCCTCCGTATTGTCTTCGTTCTGCTGCGGGAGACGCAGCTGATCGGCACGCTCGGGCGTCAGCGCGAGACAAAGCCAGCCGCGCGCTTTCCGCAGGATGAAGTTGACCATCTCGGCGGTGACGAGCTCGGCCGCGCCGATGAGATCGCCCTCGTTCTCGCGGTCCTCATCGTCGGCGACGATGACGAGCTTCCCTTCCTTTATATCGGCAATTGCCTGAGTAACGGTTCCGAAGTGCATTTGGCTTTTAGTGGTGCAGGGAGAAATCGGTCACGTCGCCCTCGCTGCGAAAAACGAGGTGAGGCATCGCAAGACGCTGAACGTGCTTCCCGATCATGTCGGTCTCGACGTTCACGTGCGTTCCGGCCCGGAGGTCGCCGAGATTCGTATGCCGCAAGGTGTACTCTATCATTGAAAGTTGCAATCCGCCGGGCATCAGCTCGTTGACCGTAAGACTGACGCCGTCGATTGCAATCGACCCGTGGAGCACGATGAGCGGCTCGGCGAGCGACGGCACGCTGATGTCTATCAACAGCGCGTCGCCACTCCGGCGAACCGAGTCGACCGGAGCCGCGAAATCGACGTGACCCTGAACGATGTGCCCGCCGAGTCTGTCTCCGAAACGCAGCGCACGCTCCAGGTTCACGCGAGTGCCCGCTTTCCAGCTTCCGACTGTCGTCCGCCCGATGCTCGTCTCCACCGCGGCAACGTCGAACCAGCCATCGCCGAGATTTCTGACGGTGAGACAGACGCCGTTGAGGGCGACGCTCTCGCCGGGCTTGAGATCCGAATAACCCGAGCACACACGCAGCTCACGCCCCGCGTCGGTCGTCTTCGCGGACTCGATGGTGCCGATCTCGTCGATGATGCCGGTGAACATTATTTCGATTTGAGCCGGTAAACGGTCATTTGGTCGTCGCCGAGCGAGCGGGACTCCACGATTCGTTCGACATCGAGGTCCTCGATGCGATCGAACGGCTTGGGGCCGGCCGCACCGAGCGCGACCTGCGTCTGAAAGATAATCAACCTGTCGACCAGGCCGTCCTTTAGAAGGCTTCTGGCGAGGCCCGCGCCTCCCTCAACGAACAGATGTTGTATTCCTCCGCCTCGCAGCGCGCGCATCGCGGTCTCGTTATCGGATGCCTCGACGACCGACACGCCGGCAGCGCGGAGATCGAGAACGTGTCTGGCATTCGGAGAAGTGACGACGAACGTCGGAACCACTCGTGCAGTCCGAACGACCTTGCTTGTGAGGGGCATCATGCCACCACGGTCGAAAATTACGCGCGCCGGAGTCTTCCTCGGCGCGGGGTGGCCGCGGACCGTGAGCTGCGGGTCGTCCGATAGTACCGTTCCGGCCCCGACAGCGATTGCATCAGCGTCGGAGCGGAGACGATGCACCTCGTTGCGCGCTTCTTCACTCGTCAGCCAGCGCTTCGTCCGGCTTGCGTCGGCGACGGACCCTTCACGCGAGAGCGCGAGCTTGAGCGTGACGAATGGACGGCCGGCTCCCGCAGCGAAGAGAAATGGCGCGATAAGCTCCTCGATCGTATCGGCCCTCACTCCAAAATCGACGGCGACGCCGTTCTCACGGAGAAACGCCGCGCCTCCTCCGGCAGCCGCCGTCGGATCCTTCACGCCGGCGACCACGCGCGTGATTCCAGCTTCGAGAATCGCCTTCGTGCACGGCGGCGTCTTTCCGTGGTGATTGCACGGCTCCAGCGTGGCGTAGAGAGTCGCGCCGCGGGCACGCTGCCCCGCTGCGCCCAGAGCATTCACTTCCGCGTGCGAGTCACCGAAGCGGAGATGCGCCCCTTCACCGACGATGACGCCGTCACGAACGACAACAGCGCCGACCATAGGGTTCGGCGCTGTCTGGCCCCACCCTTCGCGGGCGAGCTCGATGGCGCGACGCATGTACTCCGCGTCGCGCCCGCTATCAGTATCCGAGGCGGATTCCGACGGATCCGAAGATCCGCGACGCGTCAGCCTTGTTGCCGCTGAAATTGTTGAACGTCGTGACTGTGCCACCTGACACCTGTCCGATTTCACCGATGATCTTGAACAGCGGAAGATTAAATGAAAGGTCCGCGAAGACATTGGTCCGCGTCAAATCCTGCGTCATTGCGACCGGACCCGCCGTGTACTTTGGCGTTGTTGCCCGCGCGGCGATGCTCGCCCGAACGTTGGCCGAGGAGTTGTACGTTTCCTGTCCGCCGCCGACCGCAAGCCCGAACATCAACAGGCTCTTGCTCGCGACTACGCGCCACGCCTTCGTCTTCACTTCGAATCCGTTCACCTGAAGAGTATCGCCCGACGCATTCGTCGTGAGATCGACCTTCGGAAGGTCACGCCGCAGATACGTCACCGATACACCGGGAACGAGCAGCGACTCCTGGAGAATTCCAAGCCGGCCGCCGAACCCGAGCTTGAGCGAGCCGCTCGGAACCTTTACGTCAACACTTCCGCTGCTGAACTCCGGCAAGTACGACGCGCTGACGATCGCATCGATGCCGCCGATGTTGGTGAGACCGACTGGTATGCCGCCGAAGATGCCGATGGTGAGGTCCGCTGCCGGCAGACCGATGATCTGACTCTTGGTCGTGTAGGTGCTCGCCTGAGCCCCCGTGACGACCGGCGTGACGGCGCTGTTGAACTGGGGCAGGTCACCGCTGAGCACGTTCGCGCGGAGTCCGAGTGAAAAGTGTCCGGGACCGCCGAGAGCGCCACCCTGGCCGAGCGTCGCGTTTCCGCCCGTGATCGAGATGCCGAGCTGCGGCGCCATGTACTGAAACAGATCGATTGCCTTCTGACACGCGTCCTGAGTGGCTCGCGCCTGATCCGGAATGCCGAGCGAATTCGTCGTGCCCGGCGGACAACTCTTGGTGTCGATTTGTGCCCCCGCGACCGAAGCGGCGAGCGCAAGCATCGAAAGAGCAACAGACAATTTGAGCTTCATAATCTCCTCATGAAAGAATGACTTTGCCGCTGCCCGGCCGGAGCGATCCGATGACCCACCCGGTGATTCCGGCCTTCGCAGCGCTGCCCAGAATGGGCTCGACATCGCCCCCTTTACAGGCAATGACCATACCTACACCCATGTTAAAGGTCCTGTACATCTCATCGAGTGGAACGTTCCCCGCCCCTTGCAACTGTTTGAACAGATTGGGCAAATCCCGGCTTCCCACGTTAATGACTGCGTCAACCCCAGCCGGCAGTGCCCTGTTAACGTTGCCCGGCAGTCCTCCGCCGGTGATGTGCGCAATCGCGTGAATCTTACCCAGCACCGGACGCAGCGCCGCGAGATATGACCGATGCTCCGACAGAAGTATGTCGCCGACCGTGGCATCGGCTCCGGGAAATGCGTCTCCCGTCCGCAGCTTCATCCGCTCACTAACGATCTTCCTCGCCAGCGAGTAACCGTTCGTGTGCAGTCCGGCACTTGGCAGCGCGATCAGCACGTCGGCGGCTTCAACGCGATGCGCTCCGAGCACGTTGTCCTCTTCGACGATTCCGACAATGAACCCGGCGAGGTCATAGTCAGGCGGCGTGTAAACTCCGGGCATTTCCGCGGTCTCGCCGCCACTGAGCGCGCAGCCGTTCTCGCGGCAGCCGCGGGCGACTCCGGAGACGACCTGCTCGACGACGTGCGCCAATCGTGTCGTGCTTCCCCGCCTCGATCGCGACTTTCACCTTCGTCCCGACACCATCGGCGCTGGAGACAAGCACGGGTTCTCGATAACCGTCGGGAACGCGGAACATTCCGCCGAAGCCGCCGAACCCGCCGACCGAGCCGGCGGTAAAGGTGGATTCAACGAGCCGTTTCAGTCGCTGCTTTGCGTCGTCTGCCGATTCGAGATCGACGCCCGCGCTTCCGTAGCGAAGCGCCTTGCGGCTCACGCCGGGAGCTCCTCCTCGAACGTAACCAGCCGCCGCATGTCCTGCATCCGTTGCGTGATCTCCGGCTTCGTAACCGTCATCAGTCTCTCGATCGAGAACTTCTCGACAGCGAAGGATCCCATTACCGACCCATACACGACTGCCCTGCGCAGATTCGCCTCGCTCAGATCTTCGCTGCGGGCGATGTAGCCGATGAACCCGCCGGCGAACGCATCACCCGCGCCCGTGGGATCGAACACATTCTCCAGCGGAAACGCCGGCGCGAAGAAGATCGTGTCGCGCGTGAACATGAACGCGCCGTGCTCCCCCTTCTTGATGATCACGTGCCGCGGCCCGAGACCCATGATCCACTGCGCAGCCTGGACGAGGTTGGCTTTTTCCGTCAGCTGCCGTGCCTCTCCGTCGTTCAGCGTGACGATGTCGACCTGCTCGAGCAGCTTCAAGAGCTCGGGACGCCGGCTCTGAATCCAGAAGTTCATCGTGTCGCAGGCGACGAGCTTCGGCTTCTTCATCTTTTTCAGAACGTCGAGCTGAAGGCGCGGATCGATGTTGGCGAGGAAGACGTACGGCGAAGAGCGGAGTGCTTCCGGAATCTTCGGACTGAAATTCGAGAATACGCCGAGATGGGTCTCCAGCGTCTCCGCGGAATTCAGATCGTGCGAGTAGCGGCCGCGCCAGCGGAACGACGATCCGTCCGCCTGCTCGAGGCCGGTAAAGTCGACGCCGCGCGACTTGAGCGCCTCAAGCTTGTTCATCGGGTAGTCGTTTCCGACCACGCCGACGACGCTGACTTTCGTGAGCTGGCTTGCCGACGCC
>WNGF01002381.1_pt1 | contig 26374 bp, 24 predicted proteins | sample 5400641 | NCBI WGS metagenome assembly WNGF01 (sample SAMN13153371, study PRJNA577476) | soil metagenome | isolation source: 80 cm soil or saprolite under grassland replicate 2 | place: USA:California | collected 2016-06-15 | reverse complement strand
ACCGACCCGAAGGTATCGGACACGGTCTCCCCGAGGCCTTTGTTTCCCCCCTGCTCGGCCCAGAGCCGGAACGAGCCGATCCACAGCGTGATCGCCATGCCGACCGCGAGCCAGAGACGGCGTCGCTCGTCCTGGCTCAGCTGTCCCTTGTCGGCCAGGTCGGATGCGATTTCGCCCTGCCAGCGCGTCCCGAGCTCGAAGGCTCCGCGCTGGAGCTCAGGCGTTTTCGCGACCAGCTCGAGCCGCTCACGCATCGCGGCGTCCTCGACCTCGGGCGTGAAACGCACGAAGCTCTCCTGCAGGGCCTGCAGCGGCGGTTCGGAGGCCGAGTGCTCGGCCAGGATGTACCCACACTGTAGGAGCCTATTCTCCCAGCCGTGCCGAGACCTGCCGCCGTAGGGCTCCTGGTCTCCGTGGCCGCGCTCGCCGCAGGCTGCGGGAGCACGAGCGGGCCGCACGGCCCGATCACGGTCGCGACGCTCGCCTACCTCCCGCCCGGCGGCGGGCCGATCAAGGGGACGTTTCGAGCCACCGGGGCGATCGTAGGCTCGGGCACGGTTCTCGACACGTTCAAGGTGCTTTCGAGCGCACCGGGCTCGAGCCGTGCCGCCGTCGAGCGCACGCTGTACAGCGCGCGGGGGACGATCAGGTTCCGCTTCGTGCTCTCCGAGGTGCAGGGCCAGGCGACGGGACGCTGGCGGATCGAATCGGGAACCGGCCGCTATGCCGGGCTTAGCGGCAGCGGGGCGTATGCGGGCCACATCGAGTTCCGGCCGAAGGGAGCGGAGAAGATCCGGGACACGATGACCGGATCGGTGCACTGAGGAGAGCGGATGATGGGATTCGAACCCACGACCTTCTGCATGGCAAGGCTAAACGAGCCGTCTGCGCCGACAACGCCTTCTTCCGCGAAAAGATCCTCTGAGCAGGGGTTGCCCGCGGCTGCGGCATCGCTACTTCTGTCGCGAGTAACCGCGTCTCCGCGCACCTGCTGTACGGAGGATGTACGGAGGAATTGTTGCTCGTTTCGCAAACGGACAACGTGTCACGCACCTTGGATGCATATGCGTCTCGGCGGCTCTGCCGCTCCGGGGAGGCGCTCGGTGCTGAGCGTGGCGAAGCTGACGCTCGGCCAGGAGGCCTACTACGAGCAGCAGGTCGCTCTCGGCCTGGACGACTACTACGCCAGTCGGGGCGAGTCGCCGGGGCTGTGGGCGGGTCGCGGCGCGGAGGAACTCGGCCTGATCGGCGTCGTCGGCGACGGTGACCTCGAGACGATGCTGCGCGGCGTCAACCCGGCGAACAAGGAGCCCGCTGCGGGAGCCGGTGCGCGAGCGGACGATCACCGTCCGGACGCTCGACCTCGAGTGGGCGAGTGGCGGGAGGAGCAGAAGCGGCTCGCCCTCGTCTCGGGCTACGACCTCGTCTTCTCCTGCCCGAAGAGCGTCAGCCTGCTGCACGCGCTCACCGACGACGAGCGGATTCGCCGCCGGGTCAGCGAGGCGCACGAGGAGGCGTGCCAGCCGCGCTGGGCTTATCTCGAGCGCGAGGCGTGCGTTGTTCGCCGGGGCAAGGGCGGCACTATCCGCGAGCACGCTTACAGCTTCGAGAGCCTAAGCAGGCGGGTGAGCTCGTGGCGGAGTTGCGCCTCGTACAGGTACCCGGCCGCGAGCCGGTACGTCTTCAGGATTGCCTCCCCGTCGAGCGCCCGCCACTCGCCGTCTTCGGTGCGGGTCAGGTTGGCGACAATGACGTGCGTGTGCAGGTGGGGATCCTGCGCTCGGCTTATGCGGTGACGAAACGCCGCCGCTACGAGCGCTTGCCGTCTCGTTGAGAAGGCGCGGATCGCACCTTCGGAAACGGAAACGGGCATTGATTTTTTGAAACGGGCATTGATTTTTTGGCAGGGCCCCCACTAGACTATCTTCGTAAGAAGCTGAGGCCATTCAAGTTCAGGAGGAGCGATGCATCCGAGTTGCTGGCTGAAGTGGACACTCGCTCTGGGCCTCGTGTTGCTTGTTGCTGGCACCGGAGCCCCGACTGCGTCGGCCGATACAACGCTCTTCTACTACGACGACGTATCAACGGGCGGAGGCGGAGGAGCCGCGCTGGCCCCGGTTGGTTACTGGACCTGCCACCACACGCGGTACGTCACTCTTTTCACCAACAATACGGCTCAGGTTGTCGGGTCGAACGGCTGCAACCACAACGTCCAACACATGAGTGGGACGGTCTCCTTGGAGCGTCCTTTGGGGTACGTGCTGTCGTCAGCTTCGTTCGACTGCCCCTCGTGCGCAACGAGGACGGCAGCGGCCACCCCATGGCATGTGGACCCAGGGAACTACTACTTCTACCGCTACAACACGACGATCGAGCTGCCGTACGGCAATCTCTGGGACACGTACCCGTCTTGGTGTACAGCGTACGTTGACCGGCTCGTCTGCTCCTCCGTGATTTCGTTCTATGTGCCCGCCCAGGGGGGGCCTTCATGATGTTTCGTCGACGGCTTCTTCTCACGGCATCTGCCCTTTCTGCGACGATCGCGCTAGTCGTGGCGGCCGGGGCTGCTGGGACATCGCAGAAGAATGCTCCGCCTGACCCCCTTGATCCGAACGGGTCCCTCCCTTGTTCTCAAATCCCGGGACTCACCTACCAAGGCGACTACACATGGGGTACGCGCGGCCCGGTCGATCTCGGCGGCGACAAGGGGGTGCTGCTCTTCTACTACTGCTCGGAGTCCACTGGAGGCTGAGCGAGCCACCTCGCGGGGCACGGTCGCGACGTAGCGCGGAAGACGGGGCCGTGGAGCGGAAGTTCTAGCCTAGCGTTCGTCGGCGCGCTCGAGTTAGGGCTTCCTTCCGCCGGGACGGCGGCGCGCTCGTCCTCAATCGCTACGGCCACCTCTACAAAGGGCGCGCGCCGACACGCGGCAATCGCGCTCGAATCACACGTTTTCAAGCGCCGCCGAGATTCCGATGTACGGAGCACGTAAGGTGAGATGCGACTCTGGTAACAGTCTCGGCAACAGAAAAGCGCTGAGTTGCAGGGCTTTCGTCAGAGCGGATGATGGGATTCGAACCCACGACCTTCTGCATGGCAAGCAGACGCTCTAGCCAACTGAGCTACATCCGCGAAGCCGTCCGAGTATAGCCTCGCGTCCCTGAGCGGCATCGGCTTTTGCCGGGCGAGGCCCGGCTCCGCTGATGCCTGACACCGCTCGCGGCACGATGCTGCGCGCTCGGCGCTTGACCGTACTGATTTGTACTGTCCTGCGCGCCTCGCGCTTGCCTCGTTTCCGAGCGGCGCCCCAGGAACGCGGTGTCAGTTTCCCTTGTCCAAAGCCTCGTTCACGAGGTGGTCGGCGAGCTCGTTGTGCTCCCGGCGCACCGCTGTATACGCGACCCGGCCGAGCCCCTGGGCAAGGGCCTGAGCCTCCTCCACGAGCTCGCGGAGGGCGGCATTCTTGACCTTGTACTCGCCTCGCATCTGCTTGACGAGCAGCTCCGAGTCGGACACGACCTCGAGCTCGTCCACCCCCAGTTCGACCGCTTTCGCGAGACCCGCGACCAGGCCCCGGTACTCGGCGACGTTGTTGGTCGCGACCCCGATCGTCTCCCCATGGGCGGCCAGGACGTGGCCGTCCTCAGCCTCGAGCACGTAGGCGAACGCGGCGGGGCCGGGGTTCCCGCGGGAACCGCCGTCGGTCGAGAGCTTCGCCTTCATACGAGCTCGTAGACGTCGAAGGCCGGCTCCTCGTAGGGATGCGTGCGGCGCAGCGCGGCGATCACCTGGTCGTGCAGTTCCGCTGGAAAGACGGTCTCGAGCCGGTACTCGGCAACGCGCTCTTCCCGCCCGGGCTCGCCCACGTTCGGCGCTGTTTCCGCGCCACCGAGGAAGGTCCCCGTCCCGACTGTGTACCAGGAGCAGTGCTCGTACTCGCCGATTCTCCCCGCGCCGGCCTCGAAGAGCGCGACGCGCACCACGTCGAGCGCCTCTTTCGGCACGTAGACAACGAGCTTGCGGTTCATGTCCTTACTTTCACACAGCTGTACCGCTTCAGTTCAGTTCGAGCGTGAAGAAGCGAGAGAGAATGATCACGAGCGTCCCGAAAGCCAGCACCAGACTCAGGGCTGCAGGCCGACGTATCCCTACCTCGGGATCGATGTCGGCCCAGTGCCACCCAATGAAGCCGAGGATGGCGGCGAGCCAGCCAGAGACGGCGGCAAACAGGAAGGCCACAAGGCTGAGCGTCGAGCCGACCGAGCCTGCCCAAGTCCCGGCAGCAGCGATTGCGACGAGCCCGCAGAGCAACGCTGCGATCCCGAGCCGACCCACCCTTAGCCGCTGTGGACCAGCGACCACCACGCGAAGATGCCGAGGGCAAAGAAGAGCCCTGCGACGACTAGCAAGGTCCGCCAGTCTCTCGCCGCCTCGCGGTCGAGGACGCTGCCTTGCCAGTGAGTGAGGCCGACGAAGAGCACGAGGCCCACAAACGCGACGACGGCCGCAATGCCAATCGCCTCGGCTACGTCCACGGACTACTCGGCCGCGTCGATCTGGGCCTTCTGCAGGCGGCCCGAGTAGTCGACGTAGAGGGCCTTCCACTCGGTGAAGACGTCGAGCGCGGCCTGGCCCGCTTCGCGGTGGCCGTTGCCGGTGTCCTTCGTCCCGCCGAACGGGAGGTGCACCTCGGCGCCGATCGTCCCGGCGTTGATGTAGGTGATGCCCGTCTCGAGGTCGCGCATCGCGCGGAAGGCCTTGTTCACGTCACTCGTGAAGATCGAGGACGAGAGCCCGTACTTCACGCCGTTGGCCGCCTCGATCGCCTCGTCGAACGAGCGCACGGGGATGAGGGCGGTCGTCGGCCCGAAGATCTCCTCCTGCGCGATCCGCATGCCGGGCTCGACATCCCCGAAGATCGTCGGCCGGTAGAAGAATCCGGTGCCGAGCCCGTTGCCGGAGGCGATCTCGCCACCGGTCAAGAGCTTCGCGCCCTCGTCCTTGCCGATCGTCGTGTACGAATCGACCTTCTCGAGCGCGCCGCGGTTGATCAGCGGGCCGACGTCCGTGTCCTCCTCCCAGCCGGGCCCGAGCCGCATCTTCTCCGCCGCCGCGACGAGCTTCGACTGCAGGTCCCCGTAGACACCCTCGTGGACGATCACACGGCTCGCGGCCGTGCAGCGCTGGCCTGAGGTGCCGAAGGCCGACCACAGGATCCCCTCGACCGCAAGATCGACGTCCGCATCGTCCATGACGATGATCGCGTTCTTGCCGCCGAGCTCGAGGTGGACGCGCTTGAGGTTGTCGGCCGCCGTCCGCATCACCCCGACGCCTGTCTCGCGCGAGCCGGTGATGGTGACGACGGGAACGTCGGGATGGCGGACGATCCGGTCGCCCACCTCTCCCCCGCCCCCGTGCACGATGTTGACGACGCCCGCGGGAACGCCAGACTCGGCAAGCAGCTCCACGAAGCGCTCGCCGAGCAGCGGGGTGTCGGTCGCCGGCTTGAAGACGACCGTGTTGCCGCACACGAGCGCGGGCGCGATCTTCCACGAAGGGATCGCGATGGGGAAGTTCCACGGTGTGATCACGCCGACGACTCCGATCGGCATGCGTACGCTCATGTTGAACTTGTCCGGAAGCTCGGAGGGAGTCGTCTGGCCGAACAGCCGGCGGCCCTCGCCGGCCATGTAGTAGCTCATGTCGATCGCTTCCTGGACGTCCCCGCCGGCCTCTGCCAGGACCTTCCCCATCTCGTGGCTCATGAGCTCGGTGAGGTCCGCCTTGTGCTCGGTGAGAAGCTGGGCGAAGCGGAAGAGAATCTCGCCTCGCTTCGGAGCCGGCACGAGCCGCCACTCCCGGTAGGCCGACTTCGCCGCTTCGACCGCGCGGTCGACGTCCGCGGCGCTCGAGCGCGGGAAGACTCCGATCGTCTCGCCGTTCGCCGGATTGACGCTCTCGAAGGTTTCGCCGGAGTCGGAGTCGACCCACTTGCCGCCGATGTAGTTCTGGAAGGTCTTCGTGCCGGCGACCGCCATCAGAGGCGGGCGATCTCGGGGACGAGCCGGCCGTCGTCCTCGAGGTGCGCATTCCACTCGCCGTAACCCCCCTCGAGCTCCGAGAGCTCATGGCCCCGGCCCTCGAGGCGAACCGGCTGGGGAGTATCGGGCGTGACCCGGTACTGGTACCAGGACAGATCCCAGGCGACGGTGATGACGACCTCGGCGTTCACCCCCGACAGGGGGACAACGCTCACCTGCGGGTCGCCCAGGCTCTTGGCGATGCCGGCGACCGTGCGCCGGAAGGCGCTCGCGTTGAAGAGGTCGGCCGCCTCCACCATCGCCTGCTCCTCCCGCGAGAGGCGGCGCAGGATCGGCTCGGAGGCGATGGTCTCCTGCGGCGCCGAGCGGCCCGAGTCGAAGATCGACGACAGGCTCAGCCGGCGCTTGCGCCTCCGCTCGACGGGGACCACCGGCGTTGTCGGGCTCCCCTCCTTGAGCCAGCCGTACTCGACGGCTATCTCCTGGCAGAGCGGGCACACGTCGACGAAATCGTCGCCGTGCGGCGCGTAGCGAAGCGGCCGCTCACCCGTGAGGAGCGAGCGCTCGCAGATCGCGCACGTCTGCGTGCTCGGCTGGCTGGAGATGCGCATGCTGGAAGAGCTCATTAAACCTTCACTTCCTCCTCTTCCTTCTTCGTCTCGGCGATGAGCTTCTGGGCGATCTGGCTCGGGACCTCGTCGTAACGGAGGAAATGCATGTGGTAGTCGCCTCGTCCGCCTGTGAGCGATGTCAGCGCCTGCGAGTAGGTGAGGATCTCGGCCATCGGAATCTCGGCCTTGATGGTCGTCATCCCGCCGGTCGAGTCCATCCCCTGGACGCGGCCTCGCCGCGAGTTCAGGTCGCCGTTGACGGCCCCGACGGCCTCGTCGGGGACCGCGACCTCAATCTCCATGATCGGCTCGAGCAGGAACGGTTTCGCCTGCTCGTAGGCGTTCTTGAAGGCCATCGAGCCGGCGATCTTGAAAGCCATCTCGGAGGAGTCGACCGTGTGATGCGAGCCGTCGACGAGCCGCACGCGGACTCCCTGGACCGGCGCGCCCGCGAGCCCGCCGTGCTGCATCGCCTCCTGGATTCCCTTGTCCACCGCGGGGCGGAAGCTCTGCGGGATCACTCCGCCGACGATCTGGTCGACGAACTCGTACCCCTGGTGCCCCTCGATCGGCTCGAGGACGATCTTGCAGTCGCCGTACTGGCCGCGGCCGCCGGTCTGCTTCTTGTAGCGGCCCTGCGCCTTCGCCTCGCTCCGGATCGTCTCCAGGTAGGGCACCCGTGGCTGGTGCAGGTCGACCTCGACCCCGAAGCGGCTCTGCATCCTCGCGACCGCGACCTCGACGTGCATCTGGCTCATCCCGGTGAGCAGCTGCTCGCCCGTCTGCTGGTCGCGGCGGAGGTTGAGGGTGGGGTCCTCCTCGTGGAGGCGGCGAAGCGCTGTCCCCATCTTCTCCTCGTCCCCCTTCGACTTCGGCGTGACGGCGAAGCTCATGACCGGCTCGGGGAAGTCGATCTCCGGATGCTCGACCTCGCGCTCTGCGTTCAGGAGCAGGTCTCCCGTCGTCGTGTCCTTCAGCTTGGCGACGGCGCCGATGTCGCCGTTGACGAGCTCCGGCGCGTGCGTGTGCTCCTTTCCCTGCATGAGGAGGAGCTGACCGATTCGCTCCTTCGAGTGTGCGCGTACGTTGACGACGGTGGAATCGGAGCTGAGCTTGCCGCCGAGGACCCGCAGGACGTTGATGCGGCCCGCGAACGGGTCGGCGATCGTCTTGAAGACGAACGCGGCTGTGCCGTCGCCGCCGATCTCGATCGGGCTTCCCTTCTTGGCCGGAGAGGGAATGCCCTCGACGAGCAGGTCGAGCAGCGCCGTCGTGCCGAGGTTCTTTGTTGCCACTCCGCAGGCGACCGGGAAGACCTCGCCGCGGGTGACCGCGTCCTTGAGAGCGTGTGCGACTTCCTCGGCGCTCAGCTCCTGGCCGTCGAGGTAGCGCTCCATCAGCCCCTCGTCCGTTTCGACGACCGCGTCGAGCATCTTCTCGCGGTACTCCGCGACCTGGTCCGTCATCTCGTCCGGGATCCCTCCGGGCGCGGCTTCGTGCTCGCCTTCCGGGCTCGTGTAGGCGACCATGTGCAGGAGGTCGACGATCCCGGACAGCTCGTGCTCGGCGCCGATCGGGATCTGGACCGCGACGCACCTCGGCGAAAGCTGCGCCTGGAGCCCCTCCAGCGCCCGGAAGAAGCTCGCCCGCTCGCGGTCGAGCATGTTGACGAAGAGAACGCGCGCGAGGCCGAGCTCGTCCGCGCGCTTCCACACCCGGCTCGTCTGGACCTCGACCCCCATGACTCCGCTGACCGCGAGGAGGACGCCCTCGACGACGCGCAGCGCGGCGATCGTGTCGCCCTGAAAGCCGGGATCCCCCGGCGTGTCGACGAGGTTGATCTTGCGGTCCTGCCACGCGGCGTTGCAGATGGTGGCGGCGAGAGACATCTGCCGCTTCTGCTCCTCGTCCTCCCAGTCGGAGACCGTCGTACCCTGCTCGACGGTGCCGAGCCTGTTCACGGCGCCGCTCTGGAAGAGCATCGCCTCGACGAGCGAGGTCTTGCCGGTTCCGCGGTGACCGGCGACGGCGACGTTGCGGATCTTTGCTGGGTCGGGCTCGGGCATGCGTCGATCTCCTCCTGGACGGCAGGTTCAGGCGGATTCTAGTGGTCGCGGCCGTAGAGACGGGCTTGACTGGCCGGCGAACAAGCAAGCCTCGCAAGGACGCAGGGAGCGTTCGCACTGAACGAAGTGCGGGCGCGACCGAGAACGCGGCGAGGCGACGCTTTGCAGCCGGCCAGGCTGAGCGTATTTGCGGCCGTGACCACTCTATCCGCGTAGCGCCCGCAACCCAAGCGCCGCCAGCCACAGGGTGAGCACGCCTGCCCCGATCGCGACCGCCCAGAGGCCCGGGCGACCACGCGCTGCGTGCGCGGCCGCGTAGGTCACGCCGCCGAACGCGGCGGCCAGCAGGATGAAGAGCGCACCGAGGGAAGGTCGTTTTGGCGGGGCCACGGCGCGACTGTATCCGGCGGAGTCACACGTACAATGGCCCTCTCGAACCGAGGGGCGTAGCTCAATTGGCAGAGCACCGGTCTCCAAAACCGGGGGTTGCAGGTTCGAGTCCTGCCGCCCCTGTAAGACGAAAAGACCCGCATGCGCGGGCTTCCCGTTCTCTCTGGCAGGCGACGAGGGCCGGGCTTTCTACCGAGAAAGCCCCGCATAAGGGGCTTTCTGTCTTCTCGACGGGCGACGTGGTCCAGATTCTCCAGCGGAACTTTCTACCGTCTCGTCGATCCGCGCCTGAAACGAGCAGGTCGCCAACGCCGTTGCCGTGAGCAGCCGCCGCGGGGTGCGGATCGCCCGGCCCGGCAGGGAGTCGGAGCACATCGACGGGGTGGTCGCGCTTGCGATGGCGGTGGATCGGGCCCTCGGGGCCGAGGCAAGCCCGAGCCGGTGCGGTTGCTCGGATGGATCTAGTCCGAAGAAGCGGTGTCCCCTCCGTGTGGGGGCGTCAGGATCGGTAAGGGTCTTGACGGCCCAACGCTCGACGTCGAGGCTGTGCCCTGAGGCGTACGCCTGGACTCATTTGGCCTCACCTGATGACGTACTGGTGGGAACCGCGGTCGACTTCCCGCCTCCGCCGCAGCCTGAGGCGACCCCGGCCAGCGCCAGCATGACAAGAGCGGGAATGATTGAGGCCGATCGCATCGGAGGAATCATCTACCGCTCTGCGAGTGGCCTGCAAGCGGGTCTCTCCTAGATGGCGGAGGGTCCGGTTTCCAAACCGTCTCCAAAACGGTCCCTTTTCGCCGAAGGGGTAGACCTCGGCCGAGTGGTCTTCTCGCCGGGAACCTCACCAATCATTTCGCGCTGGGCTTCAGAGCGAAAGTCCCGGTGGCGAGAACCGACCCGACCGCGTGTTCTTCGTCCCCGCGCTGCCGAAGACGCGCAGGGCGAAGATCGTCCGCCGGGCCGTGCGGGCGCGCGCGTTGGGCGAGGATCCCGGCGACCTCTCCTCCGTCGAGAACCCGCGGAGGCGCTCGATGCGATCGCCCAAGCCGCCCAGCTCGTCCTGGCAGCTCGTCCTGGCCGGCAGCCGCTCGTCGTCTACTGGACGGTGAGCGTGCCGACCTTGATCGCCACGATCCGGATGGTCCGCCCGAGGAGGCTCGTGCAGGCCACGCTTGCTGTTCCAGCGCTTGTGAACTCGTGCGCGACCACCATCGTAACCGTCGCAGGCGCCGTGCCGGCAACGCTATCGGTATCCGAACCCGCGGTGAGGGTGCAGGTATCGGTCCCAGGGACGGCCAGGGTAAGAAAGGCCCTGGCGGTCATCACGTACTTGCCGGCCGGAAGCGAGAGCGTCGAGTTGCCGCTGCTTGAGGCCGTGAAGTAGGCATCGCTAGGGCCTGTGGGACCTGGAGGGCCTTGCAGCCCCTGGGCGCCCTGCGTGCCTTGGGATCCCTGCGGGCCCTGCCGGCCCCGGAGTCCTCGCGGTCCTCGCGGTCCTCGCGGCCCCCTTACGTTCCAACGCAGCTTCTTGTCCCGACGGACGCAGCGTCGGTGTCGGGCGATGTACAGCCCGCGGCCCTTGTGGTGCACGCAGGCCACTATCTTCTTCGGTTTCTTCGAGGACCCGCTGGCGAGGGCATAAGCGCCGCCCGAAACTGCCAGGCTGAGCACAATAAGCCCTACACCCATCGCCGGAGTGATATTCAGTCTCTTCACAATCGATCCCCCTTTGAACTCTTCCACTGCTATTACCGGTTCGCCTCCTTCTGAAACCCGAGGGTGCAGACTAGATCAGACGCGAGATATTTACACCGAATTTCGGCAAATGTTGGCCGCGCTCTTGGCTGACGAATCAATCAGATAATTGACTGATCATTCAATCAAGCAAAATAGGGCCGCTATTTCGGATCGTTCCGACCTAACGGGTTCCAGACCCAGCGGTTCGCGCAATACCTCGTAAGGTGGGCGGTACTGGGCTTGAACGCTATCTATCGGGCTGAGTCGGCGAGCGGTGGTGCAGAAACCTTCTACCGAACTTTCTACCGACCTGAGCGGCGCTCAGCGCACCTAACTGGACCTCACCGGACGCAACCGTGCCGGATCGCACCCGACCGGACCCCCGGCGGCGAACCTCCAAAACCGGGGGTTGCAGGTTCGAGTCCTGCCGCCCCTGCTTCAGCGCGGGGGAACCCAGGGGTTCCCCCGCGAGCCCCTCCTTAAGCAGGTTCCAAGCTCGAACGCGGTCTGGGCTGCGTTCGGGCAAAGCCCGGCTCCGCCCTCTGATACGTCGCTTTGTCCAGCCCCAGGGATTAGGCGCCGCGCGCTCCCTTGCTGACGACCAGACTGACTTTCGCTCCGACCGGTCGCTTCGCGCCTGCGGACGGTCGCTGCGAGATGACGCGACCCTTCTCGACAGTGTCGGAGTAAGACCGCGTGATGCGACCGAGCGAACAGTAGGCGCGAGTGGCCGCGAGCTTCGCCTGAGCGCTGGTCTTCCGGGTCACGTTCGGCACAACGCACCGCTCCCTGCCGCTCAGGTACTGGACGAGCGCGAAGTCACCTCTCGAGGTATACGAGCTGTAGCCGGCGGCTACGAGCTTCCCGTCCGGCTGCCGCGCGAGGGCGAAAGCGACGCCGCTGCCCGGATACAGCGACGTCGTGACCTTGCCGTCCGTGCCGAAGCTCGTGTCCAGCGAGCCGTTCGCTTTGTAGCGGGCCAGCGCGAAGTCCCCCTCCGAGCCGGTGTCGCTGTAGCCGGCGGCGACGAGCTTGCTGTCCGGCTGCAGCACGAGCGCGAAAGCGTCGTCGTAGGCCGGGCCCAGATTTGTCCTGACCTTGCCGGTCCCGCCGAAGCTCGTGTCCAGGGAGCCGTCGGCCGCGTAGCGAACGAGGGCGAAGTCCATCGTGAACGCTCCTCCCTCGTCCGAGCTGTAGCCGACGGCGACGAGCTTCCCGTCCGCCTGCAGTGCGATGTCTCGGGCCTGATCGTCGCCCGAGCCGATCGGGGTCGTGACCTTGCCACCAGTGCCGAAGCTCGTATCGAGGGAGCCGTTTGGGTTGTAGCGAGCGAGCGCGAAGTCCCGGCTCGAGTCGGAGCCGGCGACAATCAACTTCCCGTCGGGCTGTAGCGCGAGCGCTGAGGCGGCGTCGGAGCCCGGGCTGATTGCAGTCGTGACCTTGCCGCCCGTGCCGAAGCTCGTGTCCAGCGAGCCGTTAGCGTTGTAGCGGGCGAGCGCGAAGTCGGTATCGGTGCCGTTCGAGGCACCCCCGGCGGCGACAACTTTTCCGTCGGGCTGGCGCGCGAGTGCTCCTACCCCGGTACCGGTGCCGGAGCCGAAGTGGGTCATAACCCAGCCGCCCGTGCCGAAGCTCGCGTCGAGGGAGCCATCGGTGTCGAAACGGGCGAGCGCGAAGTTGCCCCCGTCCCCGTACCCCCCGGCGACGACGATCCTCCCATTCGGCTGCACCATGGCCGCATAGGCCCAGTTGCCCGAGTCGACCGTGACCTTCCCACCTGTACCGAAGCTCCGGTCGAGCGAGCCGTTCGCGTTGTAGCGGGCGAGCGCGAATTGTGGTGATGTGAACTCGGGCGTGCTCCGAGTGCCGACGGCGACGATCTTCCCGTCACGCTGGAGCGCGAGCGCATTGGCCTGCGCGCTGAGCTTCGAGCCGAACGAAGTGGTTACCTTGCCGTTTCTGCCGAAGCTTGGATCGAGTGAGCCGGAGCGCGCCTGCTGCGCGTGGGCAGAGCCGATCGCCAGCGCGATCGAGCCTGCGAGAGCTGCAGAGAGAAGGAGAAGAGCCCTCATTCACTACGAGTAGCACAAACGGCCGCCGCGTCTCAAGTGCGAGCCCCGTCCGCCAGGGCTCGACCGCGTTATCGCCGCTTCTTGAACGTGGCGGTGACCGAGCGGTTCGCGCTCATCTTGACCGTGCAGGCCTTCTTCCCAGAACAATCGCCGTGCCAGCCCGAGAAGCTCGAGCCGGCGCCTGCCTTAGCCGTCAGCTTCACCGAGACGCTCGAGGAAAAGCTGGCCGAACAGGTCGTTCCGCAGTTGACCCCGGACGGGCTGCTCGTCACCGTTCCGGAACCCTTGCCCGCCTTGGCCGTGACGAGCGCCTTCGGCGCGCTCGCGCTCGCGCAGCTCGGGAAACGGAAAGCGCCAATCCGCGTGTGGTCGTCTCCCCCGCTCGAGGCGTAGTACTCCGTCGTGTACCAGAACGTGCAGCCGTCGGGGTCGAGCGTCATCGCGCTGTAGTCGCCCCAGCGCTCGTCCGTCGAGCCGTCGCTGAAGATGTGCGTCTGCGCGCCCGTCCCCTCTATCAGCGAGGTCTCGGTCTGGCCGAGGGTGTTCCGAGGATCGGTGAAGAGCCGCCCCGCGTACCGAATGGCGGGATACATATTTCCGGCGGAGACGCTGTAGCCGATCGCCATGTCGCCTGCCTGGTCGACGGCGAGGCTCGGCTGGAGGCGGCTCCTCGAGTCCGGGTTGAAGGTCGAGGCCTGCACCGCTTTCCCGACGACCCCCTTCGTGACCGGAACCTGGTACCAGCGGACGGCCGTTTGATCGAGGTTGCTTCCGTGCACGGTGTGCGAGGCCCAGAGCGACTCGACGCCGCCGAAATTCGTGTACTGGTTCTGCATCATCAGGCGATAGCCGAGCGTGTCGATGTCGTTGCCGTCCTTCTCGGGAACCTTGCCCGCAGGCGACGACCATGAGGACTTCGTCAAGGAGTTGCTCGGGCCGGTGAAGGTCGACTTGCTTGGAGTGCTCCAGTTGACCTTGAACTTCCAGACGCGAACCCGGTCCGTCACCGCGTGGGCCGCAACGAAGAGGTTCGGTCTGCCCGCGGGCGGCGTTCCGACCTGCAGGCGCGCGTTGCTCGGCAGGAGCGACTGCGGCGTCTGGCTCTCCACCGGCTGAACGTTGAAGGAGACGACCTGCGGGCTCGCCGCGCCGGCGTACATCTGGGCCTTGTTCATCGCCCAGACTCTCGGATACTGATAGTTGAACGGATGGCTGAAGCCGAACATGTTCGCCGACATGTACAGCCCATCTGTCCAAACCCCGAATTTTGGGTAGTCCTGAAGATAGTCGGCGACGTGCAGCGAGTAGAAGTCCCAGCCGCCCGAGACCGGGTCGCCCGACTGTGAGACCGCGAAGCACTCGTAGGAGTAGGGCGGGGGCGTGTTGCCGGCCGAGTCGACGATGAACGCGAAGTCGGTGATGATCCAACGGTCTGCGAACGTGTCGTAGATGACCACCGGATCGCCGTAGTTATCGGTGTCGCACAGATTGCCGAAGTCGCCCTGCCGCATGAACGTGTCGAAGTCGATGCCGACGACGCGCACTCCGTCGCTCTTGCGGTAGATGCCGATGGCGGTGTTGACCGTCTGGATGTAGTAGGTGGGGCCGACGTCGCCGTTCGTGTCGGGCGGATGGCCGGCGCCGCAGTGAATGCCGCCGCAGTTCTCGTTGAAGCTCAGGCCGTCGAAGCTCGCCAGGGGCGACGGCGCCTTGGTGGCCACGGACGCGGGCGCGACTCCCTGGCCGATCCGTGCCGAAGCTCCTCCGAGCTCGGCTTCCGGCAGCTCCTGCTCGGGCCGCTCGGGCCTCGAGACGCTCGCCGGCCGAACCTGCGCGAGTGTCCGGAGGTTGCCGCGAAACGAGGACGCCTTCTGAAGCCTGAAGGACATGGGCCCTTCCTTGGGCGCAACTGTGGGCGACTGCGCATATCCCCGTTCGCCGGCGCCCCCCGGCGCAGAGGGGCGATGCAGCGCCGGCCCCCCCTGAGGCGATGCAGCGGGTCCGCGCACAGCCACTGCGACGGCAAGCGAGCCGCCGACCAGCACTGCCGCGCATACGCCGGCCAGGCGCGCTCGATCAGGCATCCGAATGACGATCCTACTGACCGCTCGTAGGATTTCAATAGGACTTTCGGCCTATTTGCTACCGCGTCAATGAATGTGCAGGTTGATCCCGAGCAGAACCAGCGGCCAGAGAATCGTGGCCAAGAGCGCCGAGCCGATCGCCTTCACCGTATCCGGATTCGACCAGTAGTGATGAGTGGCCGCCACGATTCCGCCGACGACGAGATAGACGACGGCCAGGAGTCTGAAGCTGGGCGCCGCAACAGGCCTTGCGGGTGCATATCGCATGGGCATGTGAACCTCATATCCGCGCAAGCGAAACCGAAACTTAGTCCACCCAGTACGCCATGAGAATTGCGTCGACGAAGCCACTGTCCTCGCGGCGGTAATGGGCACGCCGGAAGCCCTCCTGGACGAAGCCGAAGCGCTCGTACAGCCTGATCGCCGGTTCGTTGTGCGGAAAGACATGCAGTTCGATCTTCCGCACGCCGGACTGGCGCGCCCAGCGAACCGCCTCCTCGAGCAAGGCTCGGCCGATCCCGCGCCGGCGGTGCGATGCAGCGACCATCAGCCCGAGATCAGCCACGTGACGGCTCGCCGGGTGAGGGTCGCGCGCAATCGAGAGCCGGCCCACGATCCCGTCCGCTGTCTCCGCGACGAAGACCGCGGCATCGCGGTGACGCCGGAGCGCTCGGAGGTAGCGTCGCTCCTCCCCGACCGCCCGCCAGTTCTCGCGGGTGATCAGCCAGCCCTCGGGCTCAGAGGCGACCGCCTGCGCCAGCTCCACGAGCACGGCCGAATCGGCCGGAGTCGCGGCGCGAATTACGGCTTGTTCACTGGAGCACAAGGGGTTCATTGGACCACGATGCCCGCGCCCCCGCGTCTGGGGTCGCCGGCGGCCGCAAGGGTCCCGTCGGTCCGCATCTCGACCGCCGCCGCACCGCCGAAGTAGAGGTTGCGCCGCTGCCAGCGGACGACGTCGTAGCCCCAGCTTTCCAGCCGGTCGATCTCTTCGGCCTCGCCACCGCCCTCGCAATGGACCTGCGGCTCTTCGAAGTGAACACGCGGACGCGCGATTGCATCGTCCACGGGAAGGTCGTGCGCGACGGCATTGACGACGATCTGGAGAATCGCGCCGCGCAGCCGCACCGAGCCGGCGCTCCCCACAACGAGCCGCGGCCGCCCGTCGCGGAGGACGAGCGACGGCGCCATCATGCTCGTGATCCGCGCTCCCGGCCGAGTCGCGCCGGCGAGGTCGAGCTCGCCGAGCATGTTGTTCACGTGGATTCCCGTCCCCGGCACGATCATCCCCGAGCCCGCGCCGATCGTGGCGCTCAAAGAAGCGGCGTTTCCGCGCTCGTCGACGACGGAGATGTGCGTCGTGTTCGGCGACCCGGCGCGCTCGACCGCCTCGTCCAGCGACCGCTTCGCGTAGAGCCGCTTGACGAGCCCGCCGCGGTACAGGTCACGGCTAAAGGGACCCCCACGCGCGCGGCTCTGCTCGCGCATGATCTCGACGAGCTGCGCCATCGCCTCCGCGCTCCCAGGCCGTCCTCCGACGCCGAGGCGGTCTAGCAGTGCGAGCCCGTAGCCGATCAGGACGCCCCCGCTCGAGGGGGGCGGGTTCGAGTCGATCTCGTGACCGAGAAAGCGGGCGCGAATCGGGCGGCGTCTGATCACCCGGTACTCGGCCAGGTCCCTCAAGGTGATCTCGCCTCCCTGCTCGCGGACGAACTTCGACAACGCTCGGCCAAGCGCGCCGCCGTGGAGGGCGGAGGCGCCGCTCGCGGCGATCGTCTCGAGCGTTTCTGCCAGGTCGCTCTGAACGAGACGCGAGCCCGCGGTGAGTGGTTTCCTGCGGCCGTAGATCGCCCGGCCCTCCTCGCTGTGGCGCAGGATGAGGTCGACGATCGCGTGCAGATAGGCCTGCTGGCGGGTCAGCTCGACGCCTCGACGGGCCAGCTCGACGGCGGGCTCGATCAGCGTCTTCCACGGAAGTGAGCCGTAGGCGGCATAGGCCTTTTCGAGCCCCGCAACCATTCCGGGGGCGGCGCACGACGCCGCGCCGATGTGGAAGGCCTGAGAGCCCTTGGCCTCGTAGCCGACGCTCACCTCCGTCATCTCCGCAGCAGAACGGCGCCGCAGGCCGAGCCCGGGAACCGTGACGAAGAAGTCGAGCACGCGCGTGGAACCGTCGCGGGCTCGGTGCACGAGCATGAAGCCTCCGCCGCCGGGGCCGGTCAAGGGGCTCTCGGCCACCCACGAGGCGAAAGCGGCGGCGATGCAGGCGTCGACCGCATTCCCGCCTTCCTCGAGCACACGCGCACCGGCCTGTGCGGTCAGGGGATGACCCGCGGCGATCGCGCCTCGCATGCGAGGAGCGTAAGCCCAAGGCCTGTGCTCTGGGGCGTCACTGGCAAAGGAGGCAAGCGGGCGGCGCGCAGGACAGTACACCTCGGTACGGCCAAGCGACGCCCGCGCAGCATCCTGCCGCCAGGGGCGTCAGCGCCACGCGAAGCCCGGCTTCGCCGGGCGGAAGCGGGCGCGTCCAGAGCGCAGGCTAGTTGCTGAGGAAGCTGGGCGGCTCTAGCACTTCGTCGGCGGAGCCGTTCGTCGTGAAGAGCGGTGTCCGCCGGATGGTGGTGCCGATCCCGGTCGCGATCACGGTCACCCACATCTGGCCGGTGAGCCTCTCGTCGATCGTGGCGCCGAAGATGATGTTGGTGTCGTCGGTCGCAGCCTGCCGGATGATCTCGGCAGCCTCGTTCACCTCCATGAGCGAGAGGTCGTCTCCGCCGGCGATCGAGAGCAGGATGCCCTTGGCGCCGACGATCTCCGTGTCGATCAACGGTGAGTTGAGCGCGCGGTCGGCCGCCTCGCGGGCGCGGTTCTCGCTGGAGGAGTAGCCGATGCCCATCAGCGCGGTGCCGGCGTCGCTCATGATCGTGCGCACGTCGGCGAAGTCGAGGTTGATCAGGCCGGGCATCGTGATCAGGTCGCAGATCCCCTGGACGCCCTGGCGCAGGACGTCGTCGGCGACCCGGAACGCGTCGATCATCGACGTGGACTGGTCGAGCACCTCGAGCAGCTTGTCGTTCGGGATCACGATCACTGTGTCGCACGCCGCGCGCAGGTCCTCGACCCCCTCCTCGGCCTGGCGCCTGCGGCGCGTGCCCTCGAACTTGAAGGGGAGCGTGACGATCCCCACCGTCAGAGCATGCAGCTCGCGCGCGATTCGGGCGACGACGGGAGCCGCACCGGAGCCGGTTCCCCCGCCTTCGCCGGCGGTGACGAAGACCATGTCGGAGCCGCGCAGAGCCTCCTTGATCTGATCGTGTGCTTCCTCGGCAGCCCTCCGTCCAAGATCGGGATCGGCACCGGAGCCGAGCCCTCTCGTGAGCTCGCCGCCGATGTGGATCTTGGTCGGCGCGTCCGAGGTCTGGAGCTGCTGGACGTCGGTGTTCAGCGCGACGAAGTCCACCTCTGGGATGCCGGCGTCGATCATCCGGTTGACAGCGTTCAGGCCTCCACCGCCGACTCCGACAACGCGGATCATCGCCATGTAGACCGAGGGTTCGGTCAGCCGTGAGCGGTACAGGCGCGGCGCGGCCTCGGGCATCGTCTCCAGCCGCCGCGGCGGCTCGGGCTCTTCGACCGCCTCGAACGGAGGCGCGTGCTCGACGGTCTCTTCCTGGGGCTCGACCGGCGCCTGCTCGGGCGCCGTCGACCTGCCCTCGTGCTCAGCCTGCCGCTGTGCCGCCTCAGTCGCGCGGAAGAGCTCCGCCAGCGGGCCCTCACGCATGCTCGCGCGTTTTCGCGCCACTGAGCACCTCCTTCGCGAGGTCGCGGTAGGCCTCGGAGGCCGAGCCGGTCGGGTCGTACGCGAGCACCGAGCTTCCCTTCACCGGTGCTTCTGCGTAGCGAATCGTCTTGCGGATGCGCGTGTCGAACACGAGCTCTCCAAAGTTCTCCTTGAGGATGTCGACCGCTTCGCGCGAGTGCAGCGTGCGGTTGTCGTACATCGTCGGCAGGATACCTTCAATCTGAACATTAGGGTTAAGGTTCTCGCGGATCATGCTGAGGGTGTTCTCGAGCTGGACGAGCCCACGCAGCGAAAGGTACTCGCACTGGACCGGGACGATGACGCCGTCGGCGGCGACGAGCGCGTTGACGGTCAGGATGCCAAGCGACGGCGGCGTGTCGATCAGGATGTAGTTGTAGTTCTCCCGGACGGGGACAAGAGCCTTCTCGAGTGCCCGCTCGCGCCCGATCATGCTCGAAAGCGCGAGCTCGGCGCCTGCGAGGTCGATCGAGGAAACGGCGACGTCGACCTCGCGCTCCTGGATCACTTGCTCGATCGGCAGCCGGTGCACGAGCACGTCGAACATCGAACGTTCGATCTCGTCCGGATTGAGGCCCTGGCTCATGGTCAGGTTCCCCTGCGGGTCGAGGTCGACCGCAAGGACGTTCAACCCCTGCTCCTTGAAGGCGACGGCGAGGTTCAGGGTCGTCGTCGTCTTCGCCACCCCGCCCTTCTGGTTGGCGAACGCGATGATTTTGCCCATGGCAGGCTTGCTGTTGCCGGCGTCGTTCGAGGTAGGTGCCCTGAGTTGCGAGCGCGGAAGTAGACGTGCGAGACCCATAGCGCCCTTTTCTTCGGGCCATGGTACCAGAGTCCTTTCGGCCCAAATCAAGTCGTGTTGAGCGCTAAGCAGGCGTGGCGACGGGTGATTCGAGCGCTTCCCGGCAGTGGTCGAGCGCCTCGACGGCCCGCGCGGTGCCGCCGGGCTCGGCGCGAATCCAAGCCTCACCCTCCTCGAGAAGCGCGCGAACCTCCTCGAGGACGACCGGCGCGGCCGCCCCCTCCTGCTCCAGCAACTCGATCCGCCGTAGCCGCTCCAGCACCTTGCGCGCCTCGTCCATGGGCCGAGGGTAGCCGCCTGGATGTGCCGGCTTTGCGCCGAGTTCGGGTCAGGTTCCTAGCGTTCCTGGGGCGGCGTTAGGCGGCTTCCGAGGGCGGCTTCGCCGGCCGGGAGAAGCCGCCGGCCAGGGACGCTAGGCCGCGATGCGGGCGAAGTAGCCCACCGGACGGGGACGGAGCCCGAGCAGGGCGCCGTCGAGATCGGCGACGAGCCGGCCGCGGTCGCCGTGCACAACCGTCTCCACGACTGCCCGCCGAAGCGCGTCTGCCGTCTTCTCCTCCGCCCGCTCGCCGGCGGCAAGCCCGCGGAGCAGGCCCAGGAGCTCGGCCCGCTCATGCGCGGATTCCCCGAGGAGGAGCGCGGCGCGCACCGCGCCGGCCCAAAGGCCCTCTCCGCCGCCGAGCAGCGCCGACAGGGACTCGCGCAGCTGCTCGGAGCGAAACGGCTCATCCTGGAAGAGCGACAGCTCCCAGCGGTCGAGCGCCTCCCCCAGCTCAGGATCATCGTCGGCCGCGTTCAGCCGCTCGAGCAGGTCGCGGGCAAGCCGACCCCTGAACTCGTCGAGGCGCGAGGGCTCGCCGGCCGGCTGCGTCGCCGCGATGGGAAGCACCGGGCGAATGCCGAATGGACGCCAGTCGAGCCGCTCGAACAGAACCGGGCCTGCCGCGACCGGCGCGGCGGTCGCGAGCCGGATCGCAGTAACGGCGTCCGACAGCTCACCGGGTGCGTCCGGCGGCTCGGCCTCCTCGGCCGGGAGCGTTCGCTCGAGCTCGATCACGCACAGCCGGTCGGGCTCGCGTCCGAAATCCGGCGGTAGCAGGCCCGTCGCCTCCGGCCAGTGCGCGGCCAGCTCACCGGTCGCCGCGAGGCGGACACGAAGCCCGGTTCCCAGTTCGATCTGCGTGCCGACCGAGAGCCCGATCAGCGGAGCGACCGCGGCGTACGAGCGCCGCTCACCGAAGAGCGACTCCTCCAGCTCGGTGTAGGAGCGGTCGAAGGCGACATCGTCCCAGTCGAAGCCGCCGCAGGCCTCGGCCGTCTTTAGAAGCAGCGGCAGCGCGACGGTTCGAAACAGCGCGTCCTCCTCGGAGAGCTTCGTTCCCGCGTGTGCGCGCGCGAAGATCGCCGCCGCCGGCTCACGCCGCAGCTCCGCCATCGCGAGCCGGGCGTCGCTCCGTCCGCGCAGCCGCTCGGCGCGCGCCTCGACGAAGGAGCGCACGAGCGGTCGGTACTCGTACAGCGCAGGCTTGTCCCGCGAAGCATGTTCCTCGAAAGAAAACGGAAGATCGCCGCCCTCTTCCAGCTCGCGGGAGAAGACGGAGAAGGCGCCGAGGCAGAAGCAGCGCAGCGCCGTATGGAGGCTCGGAGAGCGAAGGGCCACGTCCCTGCTCTACGTGGTCAAAGTCCTCTCTCCTGCGAAAAGCTGCCCGAGACCGGAGGGCGCGGCGTAGCCGACGCCCTCCTTCACCCAAGGGGGAACCCAGGTTCCCCCTTGGGAATCCCCTCCTGAGCGCTTCCTACGCGGGGGTCGGACTCCGCTCAGCCAGGAGCCCGTCGCAGAGGTTCTGGACGATCGTCCGTTCGGCGAGCTTCACGTCCTCTTCACCGTCCGGCAGCTGCCCGAGCACCCAGCCCGTGAGGATCTCCTCGAGCGCGCCGTAGAAGATGAAGCTCGCGAAGCGAGAGTCGATGTCGGTGCGGAAGTCGCCGTCCTCCTGCCCTTTGACGATGATGCGCTCGAGCGCCGCGAAGGCCTGCTCGATCTCGCCGATCTCATTTTGCATGTGTGGGCTGCGGGCGACCTCACGGATGAGCACGCGCACGATGTCCGGCTGGTCGCGCCAGGCGCGCAAGACGATCGCGGCCACCTTCCGCAGCTGCTCGCGCGCCGGCTCGCCGAGCTCCTCGACGCCCTTGATCGTGTCGAGCATGAGCGTCCACGTGTCGCGGAAGATCGTCTCGAGCAGCTCCTCCTTCGAGTCGAAATAGTGGTAGAGGAGCCCATGCGCGACGCCCGCCTCCTCGGCGATGTCGCCGACGCGGCTGGTGTGGTAGCCCTTGTGGGCGAAGACGCGGACCGAGGCGTCAAGGATCAGCCGCCGTTTGTCCTCCGCAGTCATGGCCAGCGAAATCGTACGGGAGTCGCCGGAAGCGTGCCGGGAGGCCATCACTGCTCCCGACGGCACGGTCAACGCCCACGGGCGCCACGCGCCCGCTCGGCCCAGATCTGCTCAGCACGCCTGAACTCTGCGACTGCCCTTGGCCCATTGCGTTCGAGACCGCGCTGGAAGGCATCTGGGTCCAGGTTCCGCCGTTCGAGCTGCTCGGTGTAAACCCGTGCGCGAGGCCCCCCAACTGTCCCTGCTGGTGATGGAGAAAGTCGGCGATGCGGTCCGCGGACGTCCACATCGCCTTGTACAAGATCGTTCCGCCGCGACCAAGCACCCACGACATATTCGGCATCAGCCCGTACGCGGCGTGAACCGTGCCCTCGAGATCGTCGACGAGGACAGGTCTCTTGATCGCGAGCTCGTCGCGTAACCGTCGCGCGGCGGCATGCTTGTCCTGGAGGCTCCTATGCGCCGGAAGGTGCTCCCCGGGATGGGCCTCACGCGTATACACGAAGTACCAGCCGAGGTCAGTGTGCTCCCGCGCGAGCTCGTCGAGCAGAGGACCCTCTGCGGCGCAGTACGGTCAGGTGAAGGAGCCGAATTCGAGTACGAGGCCACGCCGCCGCCAGAGGAGAGCGCCGGAACTGCCGAGGCCTCCATCGGCCGATGGTACTGCGGAGTTGCGTGGAAAGCTAGGCCGCGGCGGCGATCTTGGGCAGGATGCTCCGGAGGTACTCGCCCGTGTGCGAGCCCTCGGCCTCGGCCACGTCCTCGGGCGTTCCGGTCGCTACCACCTCTCCCCCGGCCTCGCCGCCCTCGGGCCCGAGGTCGACGATCCAGTCGGCCTGCTTGATCACGTCCAGGTTGTGCTCGATCACGAGCACCGTGTTCCCCGCGTCGACGAGCCGCTGCAGCACCTCGAGCAGCTTCTCGATGTCGGCGAAGTGGAGACCCGTCGTCGGCTCGTCGAGGATGTACAGCGTCCGCCCCGTCGCCACCTTCGAGAGCTCGGACGAGAGCTTGACCCGTTGCGCCTCGCCGCCCGAGAGGGTCGTCGCCGGCTGCCCGAGCTTGATGTAGTCGAGGCCGACGTCGTGCAGCGTCTGGAGACGGCGGCGGAGCTTGGGGATCTTGGCGAAGAAGCGCAGAGCCTCCTCCACCGACATCTCGAGCACGTCGGCGATCGACTTGCCCTTGAAGCGAACCTCGAGGGTCTCGCGGTTGTAGCGCCGGCCCTGACACGTCTCGCAGGGGACGTAGACGTCTGGGAGGAAGTGCATCTCGATCTTGATCGTCCCGTCGCCCTTGCACGTCTCACAGCGCCCACCGCGGACGTTGAAGGAGAAGCGTCCCGGCTTGTAGCCGCGCACCTTCGCCTCGGGCGTCAGCGAGTAGAGCTCGCGGATGTGGTCGAAGAGCTTGGTGTACGTCGCCGGATTCGAGCGCGGCGTGCGGCCGATCGGCGACTGGTCGATGTCGATCACCTTGTCGAAGCACTCGATCCCCTCGACTGACTCGTGCGCGCCGGGCTTGACGCGCATTCGATGCAGCCGGTTGGCGAGGGACTTGTAGACGATCTCGTTCACGAGCGTGGACTTGCCCGAGCCGGAGACTCCGGTGACGCAGACCAGCTTCCCCACCGGGAACTCCACGTCGATCTCCTTCAGGTTGTGCATGGAGGCGCCGCGCACCCAGAAGGAGCCGTTCTCGTGCGCACGGCGGTCCGGAACCGCGATCGACCGCTTGCCCGAGAGGAACTCGCCCGTGACAGAGCCGGCCTTCCGAGCGACCTTCGCCGCCGACCCCTCGGCGACGACGTGGCCGCCGTGCTCGCCCGCGCCGGGGCCCATGTCGACGAGGTGGTCGGCCGCCCGCATCATCTGCTCGTCGTGCTCGACAACGAGCACGGTGTTGCCGAGATCGCGCAGGCGCTCGAGCGTTCCGATCAGCTTGCCGTTGTCGCGCTGGTGGAGGCCGATCGAGGGCTCGTCGAGGATGTAGAGGACGCCGACGAGCTGTGAGCCGATCTGCGTCGCGAGCCGCAGGCGCTGCGCCTCGCCTCCCGACAGCGTGGCGGCGGCACGGTCGAGCTGGAGGTAGCCGACCCCGACGTTGTCGAGGAAGGTGAGCCGCTCCCGGATCTCGCGGATTATGCGCGCGCCGATCAGCTCCTCGGTCTCGGTTAGCTCCAGCGAGTCGAGAAACTCGATCGCGGCCGTCACGGACATGCGGGTGAACTCGTGGATGGCCCGGTCGCCGATCGTCACGGCCAGCACCTCGGGCTTGAGCCGGGCGCCGTTGCACACCGGGCAGGGACGGAAGCTCATGTACTCCTCGATCCGCTCTCGCTGCTGCGAGGAGTCGGTCTCGCGATAACGGCGCTCGAGGTTGGGGACGATGCCCTCGAAGGCGAGCATGTACGAGCGCTTGCGGCCCATCCGGTTGCGATACGTCACGTAGACCTTCTCGCCCTTCGTGCCGTACAGGAAGAGGTTCTGCTGCTCCTCGGGCAGCTCGCCCCAAGGGGTGTCGAGGTCGAGCTCGTAGCGGTCGGCGATCGCCTGGATCACCGACTCGTAGAAGGTGGAATTGCCGACCGACCAGGGCACGAGCGCGCCGTCGCCGATCGAAACGGTCGGATCGGGCACGAGCAGGTCGGGGTCGATCTCCTGCTGCGCTCCCAGCCCGGTACAGCGCGGACATGCGCCGTGCGGAGAGTTGAAGGAGAAGATCCGCGGCTGCAGCTCCGGGAGCGAGACGCCGTGCTCGGGGCAGGCGAATTTCTCGCTGAAGGTGAGCGGCTCTCCGTCCACGACGTCGATCACCACCAAACCGTCCGCCAAAGCGGCGGCGGTCTCGACCGACTGGGTGAGGCGCGTGCGCAGGTCCGGCTTCATCGCGAGCCGGTCGACGACGACCTCGATCGTGTGCTTGTACTTCTTATCCAGCTCGATCGGGTCCTCGAGCAGCAGCTGCTCGCCGTCCACCTTTACGCGCGTGAAGCCGTCGGTCCGGAGCTCCTCGAGCACGTCCTTGTACTCGCCCTTGCGGTCGCGCACGACCGGGGCGTTGACCGTGAACTTCGTCCCCTCGGGGAGCCGCAACACCTGGTCGACGATCTGCTCGAGGCTCTGTCCGGCGATCGGGCGCCCGCAGACCGGGCAGTGCGGCCGACCGACCCGCGCGTACAGCAGGCGCAGGTAGTCGTAGATCTCGGTGACCGTGCCGACGGTGGAGCGCGGGTTGCGGGAAGTGGTCTTCTGGTCGATCGAGATCGCGGGCGAAAGGCCGTCGATCGAGTCCACGTCCGGCTTCTCCATCATCTGCAGGAACTGGCGCGCGTAGGCCGAGAGGCTCTCGACGTAGCGGCGCTGGCCCTCCGCGTAGATCGTGTCGAACGCGAGGCTCGACTTCCCCGAGCCCGAGAGGCCCGTGATGCAGACGAGCGCGTTCCGCGGGAGGCGGACCGTGACGTCCTTCAGATTGTGCTCGCGCGCCCCGTGGACGACCAGTTCTTCCTGCGCCATTGGCACCAGTTTAGCCTCCGAACGCATGTTCGGGAGAGCATCACAACCGCTTCGGACGGCGCGTTATCCGAGGAGCTCGTCGACCAGCCGGCAGACCTGGCGCGCGGCCGGGACGTACGTCACCTCGAGCGTGCCTGCGGCGAGCGTTCCGTAGCCGAACAGCCGGCCGACGAGCGTCTGCTCGAGCTCGAGCGCCTCGATCGAGCTGAGGCGCACCGTCGCCGCCCGCCGCCGGAGGATCCCGTAGGCGACGAACAGCTTGTCGGTCGTCACGACAAGGTGTGTCCGGTCCCAACGCCAGACCGCCCGCAGCGCGATCAACGCGCCGAGCGCGAGCGCCGCGGCCCCGACCAGCGGAAAGGGCCATTCACGGCTCAGCGCGAAGCCGCCGGCAAGGGCAAGCACGATCGCCCACCCCAACGGCCGCGCGAGCACGATCCCGTGGCGGCGCGACTCCAGGCACACACGTTCCTCTCCGGCCAGCATGCGCCGCCCTTCGTCGGGAGATGCGTTCTTCCTCTTGGAGCGCGATAGCTCGCGTTCTGGGGCGCTAGGCCCGCTTGCGGCGCGCGAAGACAAGCCCGCCGAGCGTGAATCCGAGGCCGAACGTGCCAACGGCGAACGCGCCGATCGCCAGCGACTTCCTCGCCTTGGACAGGCGCTGCCAGCGCCCGAGCGCCTCCTCCTCTTCCGCGGTGAGCGGCTCGCCACGGCGCTGCTTGCGCAGAGCGCCGCCGGCCCGAAGCCCGAGGTAGAGGTCGTCGAATACTTCGGTCGGCTCGTCGGCCATAGAGCGAGTGTATAGCCTCCGCCGGTCGTGCCAGTCCGCTTTCT
>WNGF01009903.1_pt1 | contig 26392 bp, 24 predicted proteins | sample 5400641 | NCBI WGS metagenome assembly WNGF01 (sample SAMN13153371, study PRJNA577476) | soil metagenome | isolation source: 80 cm soil or saprolite under grassland replicate 2 | place: USA:California | collected 2016-06-15 | reverse complement strand
CCTGTCCTCCAGGGGCTTCAGGTTGAACTTGGCCATACCTTCCTCCTTGCCGTGCTCCGTGACATCGTGCGGGCTGTTAGCACTCGCCCCTTGCGAGTGCTAACAGGATACCCAGCCGAGTGCCAGCGGTCAACGGGCTCTGTTGGGGGTTCTGGGGGTTCATCCCGCGATAGCGGCCCTCCATTTTGATACGTCCATGGCTCCCAGTTGGAGGTCGCGATCCGCCGGTATCATGCTGCTCGTGGCATCACATTCCAAGGGAAACACACTGGAGCCGGCTCCGTTCGCCCCCGCGACCGGCGTAGAGTTTCGTGAGTACATCGCGGTACTTCGCAATCGCAAGTGGTCCATCGCGGTCGTGGTGGCCCTCGTACTCGGCGCCGCCCTCGCCTTCTCGATCCGGCAAACCCCCCTGTACGAATCGAAGACCAAGGTCCTCATCGAGGCCCTCCAGATTCGGGGGGGAGGGGCCGCGGGCGACATCACGACGAATATGGATACCGAGAGTCAGGTCGTGGGATCCTCCTCGGTCGCCGAGCTGGTGGCGGGGGATCTCGGGGTGCAGGAGCCCATCGAACACTTGCTGGAACCCCTCAAGGTCGAGGTCGTTCCCAACACCGAGGTCTTGACCATCAGCTACCGGGACCCCAACCCAGAGGAAGCGAGGCGGCGAGCCAACGCGTTCGCCCGAGCCTACCTAGAATTCCGACGGGAGCGCCTGCTGAGGGAGGTCACGGCTGGCATAGAGCGACTGCGGGCTCAGGTCCAAGACCTGACCGTTCGGCTGGAGCACACGATCGAGCAGATCGGTAATGAAGCGGACCCGGTCGTTCGAATGCAGCTTCGTGCGCGGGTGAACACGCTCGCCGCACAGATCGGCCTCCTCCAGCAGCAGATCCAAGATGTCGAACCGGACGCCAGTCTTCTGGTGGGCCAGATCATCCTGCCCGCCAGCCTTCCGCAGTCTCCCGTCGTTCCCAACTACCCGATGAACATCACGCTGGCGCTCTTCGCAGGGCTGGCGCTTGGGATCGGGTTGGCCTTCCTTCGGGAGCGTCTCGACGAGCGGCTGCGGGGGACGGACGACCTCGAGGCCCGCACCCACGCTCCGGTCCTCGCCGTCGTTCCCAAGCTCTCGGGGTGGAGGAAGCGCGAAGAGGACATGCTCGTCACGGTGAGCGATACCGATTCGCAGGCCGCGGAAGCCTACCGGACCCTTCGGGTGGCCGTGCTCTTCGCCGCGGCGAATCGAGGCATGAAGAGCTTCCTGGTCACGAGCTCCCGTCCCGATGAGGGAAAGACGATGACCACGGCGAACCTTGGAGTGGCTCTCGCCCAGGCGGGGAAGAGGGTGGTCGTGGTCTCGGCGGACCGCCGAAGGCCGCGTCTCCATCGGTTCTTCGGATGTCCGAACGGCATCGGGCTGACGAACGTGCTCGCCGGCGAGGCGGACCTTCGAAGCGCGCTTCATCAGCCGGGGATCAACAACTTGAGGGTCCTGTCGAGTGGCGCCTGGATCGGCAACTACGACGCCATCTTCGGATCCGATCCGATGGTCCGGCTCCTGTCCGAGCTCCGCGAGTACGCGGACCTTGTCCTGATCGATGCCGGCCCGGTGCTCGGGGTCGCCGACACCGTGTCGCTGGCCCCCCTGGTCGACGGGGTACTGGTGGTTGCCAACGCGGACCGGGCAACCAGGCGCTCCGTTCGGCAAGCGATGCAGCAGTTGGAGAAGGTCGACGCTACGGTCGTGGGCTGCGTCCTCAACAACTACGACGTCCACGACGTTTCCTACGAGTACCCCGGCAAGCACGTCCGGCGGAACCTGTTTGCTCTGGTCCGGAGAGCCAAATCCGGGCCTCTCACGATCCCACACGAACCCGAGGAGTCCCGAACGCCTTCGGGAGACCAACTAGGGGAGGATCGGGATGGAGTCGTCTCAAGGTCACCACGAAATCCTTCCTGAATCGATCACTCTCGAGGAAGCGCATTTCGTAACAGGCGCGGCCAAGCCCGACGGCTCACCGAGGCAGTCGCGGAGACGCCTGGCCAGATCGCTGGGAACAGTGGCCCACTCCGTCCAGACGACTCCCGCGCGCAAGCGCCATTTCAGCTGCACCCTGGCCGCCTCGATCGTCCTCACGCTCTTCGCCACGCTCCTGGTAGGTCCCCTCTCCCCCGTCGCCTCCAGCGATCCGGTGATCTTCGTCCGCAACAACTGCTCCGGGGTGGCTGTCCGCTCGGGCGCGAACCTGCATCGCAAGATCGCCAACGGGAGGGCCCAGACGTACTGCCTGGCTTCGGGAACGTACGACCTCGGGTCCAAGCCGCTTCGCCCGGACAGCGGTGACGTGATCGTCGGCCAGCGGGTCACGTTCGGCTCGAAGGGTAAGGTGACCGCACCCACGAAGATCTATGGGATCTCAACGGATGGCGTCATCCAGGGTGTTCACTCCAACATGTCCCTGAGGCTGAAAAACCTCGACATCTGTTGCTCTCCGCGGTCCGACAGCACCTCGTCCGGGAGAGGGGTGAACGGGAACGCTGAGATGTTGGTCAAGCTCATCGTGCGCAACTCCCGCATCCACAACAACGCATCCACAGGCATCGGCGGCGTCGGACAGGGGCTGGTCGTGAAGAACTCCGAGATCGACCACAACGGGTCCGGCAACGGTGGCCTTGATGCCGGGATCAAGACCGTCAACTATGCCGTGGTCCGAGACAGCTATATCCACGACAACAGCGTGTTGGGTATGTGGTGGGACTGCGACGCGCCCGGCGGGATCATCGAGAATTCTCGGATCGAGGCCAATGCAAGAACTGGGGTAGAGGTGGAGATTTCCTCGGGGGACAGCGGGTCGCCGAGGTCTCTTCCGCTCGGCGCCTCCTACGGGTTTTCCATCCGCAACAACCACATCGTGGGCAACAACACCTCCAACACATCAGGCCACGCGGGCATCCTGATTGACTCACAATGGTTGCTCGTCGGGCTTCTACCTCGATGCCGTAGCCATCACGAACAACGACTACGGTCCCCTGGACATCGCCGGGTGCGACGCGTCCGGGGTGAGCTGCTCGGGGAATCGCAAGATCTTGTAACAGATTCCGGGAGGCATCGCTGCTGCGATACGAGGAGTGAGCCCGTGAGGTCGTCTACTACGTTCGCCCCTCCCATGTTTCGCGTTGGCCTGAAGAAGTTATTAGGCTGGCCGATTCTGGCTGTCGCTGCGCTCGTTGTCGGGGCGGCGATCGTCGCTGACGCAACGACCGGCCTCCTCGTTGCTCTGGTTGCATTTGGGATCGCGTTCGTCGCGTTCGACGCTCAGCGTGCCGAGCGATGGGGGACGTTGGCTCTGGTTGGTGGGAGCCTCCTCCTAGGATACAGCTTCTCCAATTTGGGTATCCCCTCCGCGTCCATCCCCGTTCCCCTGGCCGAGCTCCTTCTCCTTCCCCTCGCCGCCGTGGCCCTGCTCGACTCCAGGTACCGTCCCCCCGCGCGGTTGCTGTTGCCGCTGGCACTGTTTCTCGGGATCATCGCGATGCGGCTGCTGATCGACTTTCCCACCTACCGGACCGATGCCGTGCGGGACGCGACGACAGCCGTCGAGGCCCTGGCTCTGGTCGTTGGATACCGGGTGGTGAAGCGAGACGGGGTCCAGCCGTGGATCCGCCGCTTGGCCTGGATCTATCTCGGGGTGCTCGTGTACATGTCGTTCTACCCGGTTCGGGATTCCCTCCGAGCGTTCAGCCCGATCATCGGCCTGCGCCGGGACGTCTACCTGCTCGGCGGCTACATCGGGGTTCAGGCTGCTGTCGCGTCCGCCGCCTTGTTCTTCGGAGTCCATGCCCGGGGCGTCCGCAGGATCGTGCTCGTCGCGTGGGGGCTGGTGCTCACGGCCATGCTTCAGTTCCGCGGCAGCTACGTCCTCCTGCCGATCTCCGCGGGCGTCCTGGGCTGGGCCATGAGGCGGCCCCTGAAGGTGTTCTCAGGGACCTTCGTCTCGATTGCCCTGGTCGGAGTGGCCCTGTCGTTCCTCGCCGGGGCCGGCGTAGAGGGAAGGCACGGACCGCTCACCACGGACTTCTTCACGCAGCATATTAGGACCCTCCTCGGGGAACAGGGTCCATCTGCCGGCACGGTTAAAGCGCGGGAGGAATGGATCTCGTGGACGATCCACCGGGTCGGGGAGTCCCCCGCCTACCTGGTCTTCGGAGTGGGCCTGGGTCCCGACCTCGCCTTCGGCTTCCAGGAGCCCACCCCCGAGGGGCGGGTCCTGGTAAGGAAACCCCACGACGACTTCCTGGAGGTGTTCGCCCGAACTGGCCTGGTGGGGTTCATCCTCTTCCTGTGGCTGCTGCTCAGACCGCTCAGGGCGATCGTGAGAGGGGCTCGGGCCGACCAGGGTCCGACGGGACGCTTTTGCGCCTGGAGCCTCGCCGCGCTTGTGATCTTCCTCGGGATCGCGGCAACGCAGCCTCTCCTGGCGTTTCCGCATGGCGCCGTCCCGACCTTCTTCCTACTGGGGATGGGGGCCGCGGCCGCGGAATCGATCGCTGTGTCGCAGCGCTCCGCACGTGTCCCGGTGGCTAGCGCTGCACCCTACGCTGAGACTCCTCGTGGAGCCCGGGAGGGAAGCCGTCTGGACGCCGATGCGTGATCGGAATTGACCGGGAAGCGAAAGTCGCAAGCCTGCCCTGCCAGAGTCACCTAGCTTCGCAGCTCGCCCACGGTTTTCGATGACTCCGTCCCCGTATGATGAAGGCGCTTTGATTCCTGGTCCGGAGCAGCCGCGAAAGCAGGTGATCCGCAAGCGGAACCTGGGCACGGAGGGGCCCGAGATCACTGTGCTCGGGTTGGGGACGTGGGCCATCGGTGGCCCCTACGAGTTCGGCTGGGGGCCGGTCGATGACAAAGAGTCTATCGCCGCGATTCGGCATGGAGTGGAGTCGGGGATCAATTGGGTAGACACCGCTCCCGTCTACGGTCTGGGGCACTCGGAGGAGATCGTGGGCCGGGCGATCCGCCCGTGGCGGGCGGGGGATGAGGTCTTCCTCTTCACCAAATGTGGCAGGAACTACTACTCGAAGAGCCGTATCTCCTCGAACCTGCGCCCAGAGACCATCCGCGCGGAGTGTGATGAGAGCCTGGGGCGCCTTGGCGTGGATCGCATCGATCTCCTGCAGTTCCACTGGCCCGACCCGGATACCGGAACTCCGATCGAGGACTCCTGGGGCACCCTGGCCGAGCTCATCGATGAGGGCAAGGTGCGCTGGGTAGGGGTATCGAACTTCGACGTCGCGCTCCTCGAGCGGTGCGAGGCCATCCGTCACGTCGACTCCGTCCAGCCTCCGTTCAATCTGATCCAGCGCTCCGCACGCAGCGACGTCATCCCCTGGTGTCGAGAACATGGCACGGGCGTGATCGTCTACGCTCCGATGGCTTCGGGGCTGCTCACTGGAAAGTACGACCGGGAAGCTATCGGAAACCTGGCGCCAGACGACTGGCGCCGGCGGTCGGCCAACTTCACCGAACCCGCGCTCTCAAGGAACCTGCATCTTGTCGAGGCGCTGCGCCCGGTGGGCCACCGGCTCGGAACAACGCTAGCGGTTCTGTCCATCGCGTGGACGCTCTCAACACCTGGGGTGACCGGTGCGATCGCGGGAGCCCGATGCCCAGATCAGGTGAACGGCTGGATTGGCGCTTCTGAGTTCGCCCTGGATCGGGAGACCCTGGAAGAGATCGAGAGCCTCATCGCCGACGTCGGCGCCGGGCAAGGGTGACGGCTCCAAGGTAGTCGGCTAGCAGCTCGACGTAGTGACGGCGCCCATCATGTCGTGCGCGAGCAACTGCACACGTATTCGGGCTTCCTGCGGCCGGCAGGGGCCTTCTCCAGGCGCGCGGCAAGAGTTGGGCGGAATTGGAGGCGACCCGCGCGCCCCGTGAGTCAGGACAATATGGCGACGAATGGTTCGCGTCGCTCGCGTGTGAGCTCTGTTAGCGATTGCGAAAATGCTCGTGATGGATGGGCCTTTCAGCCACAGAGCTCCAGAGTTGGAGGAATTGTCCATCGAGCTCGTCGCCTCGGTTCCTGAGAGTGAGGACGTGCCGGCCCCTCGCGCGAACAGCAAAGCTGGCGCCTCCGAGAACATCTCGTGGCTCTTCGACCACGAGGACGCGCAGCATCCCGGTCACGTCACCAGATTCATGGGCGCTCGGGCGCCCCCACCGAAGGGTGATCGACCTGCGTCCGGCGGTGATTGACATACCGCTGGGCTCTCGCTAGGGTGCGGCGCGTCCACTGGAAGGATTCCGGTGGAGTTTTTTTTCGCGCAACCGTCGAGTCGAGAGGAGGCCGATCGAAGGTACCGACAAGAAGTCGACAGTAGGAGGAGGCGAGTGATGACCCCCCGGACCTCCCCGTTCCCCGCAGCATCAACGTTCTTCTACGGCTCGCCCGATCGCCGGCGACGAAGAGCCGGCAGGCGCCAGTCCAAACACCCTTCCCCGCAGCCCGAGCGACGACCCCACCGAGCACAGGCGTGGAAAGCGTCTGCTGTACGGGGGAGCCCCCCTCCTACCGTGGTCCTGTGAGAAGAAAGCCGATCCTGTTGGCCCTGATCTTCTCGGCATTCTTCGTCCTGAATCTGACGAGGGCGAGTTCTGCTCCCCCGACGCTTGTCGCGCCCGTGCTCTCGGCGTCCGTGACGGGAACTGAGGTCTCCCTCACGTGGACCGACGCAGGGGGCGAAAACTCGTACTATGTGATGCGCCTGCCCCCGGCTGCAGTCACCTGGACCCAAATTGCGCAGCTACACGCCAATACCTTGCAGTACAAGGATTCTGGGCTTTACCCATCAACGACCTATCACTACGTCGTGGTCGCCACCCGCGGCTGGAAACAGATGAATGCCAATGCCGTTCAGGTCACAACGGGCGTCACCCCCAGCCTGGCGCCCAGCCCGAGCCCGCTCCCCAGCCTTGCGGCATCTCCAAGCCCGAACCCGTCGCCTTCTCCAAGCCCCAGTTCGTACCCGAGCCCCAGCCCTTCGCCCAGTCCTAGTCCTTCGCCTTCGCCATCTCCAGCCCCGGCATGTGATGGGGTCCAAGTGGCCGCTGGCGCAGACCTGCGAGCGGCGATGGCCGCAGTCACCACCCCAGGCACTTTCTGCCTCGCGGCTGGAACCTATGAGCTGGGGGCCAACTCGCTCCACTTCGATAGCGGGGACGTCATCGTCGGCCAGCCGGTCACCTTCGGCCCGAAGGGCGAGGTCAATGCACCAACCGCGATCCACGGGACGGCGAGCACCGGTGTCATCCAGGCCCTCACGGGGCAGAACACCCTGACGCTGGACGGCCTTGACATCTGCTGCTCTCCGTTCCTGACCGGTGACAACACGAGCGGTCGCGGAATCAACGGCAACGCCGGGAAGCTGGTTAACCTGACCGTGCTCAACTCCCGGATTCACGGCAACAGGTCAGAGGGCATCGGCGGTGTCGGTCAGGGGCTAATCGTTGACCACAGCGAGATTGACCACAATGGGACAGGGAACGGTGGCCTAGACGCCGGGATCAAGACCGTCCACTACGCCGAGGTCCGTAACAGTTACTTCCACGACAACAACCCGCAGGGCTTCTGGTGGGACTGCGATGCCCCCGGTGGACTCATCGAGAACTCCCGCTTCGAGACTCAGGGGCGGGCGGGCATCATGGTGGAGATCTCCTCTGGTGACAGCGGCTCTCAGCGTCCCCTTCCGACTTGGGGCTCCTACGGGTTCCGCATCACCGGCAACACCGTTGACGGCAACAACACGTCGCACACGACACCTTATGCAGGTATTTATGTCACGTCCTCGGACAACGTGAACGTGGATGGCAACCGAGCTATCAACAATGGCCTGCCTGAGATTCGGGTGCAAAATGATGCTCGTGCCGGCCAAGGTCACAATGGGTGCTCTTCCGGCTTCTTCGTAGCCAACGACCTAGTCCAGAACAACCAGTACGGTCCACTCGACATCACCGATTGCACGCTGGCCGGGGTGGCGTGCACGAACAACACCAAGATTCTGTGACCACAGCAGTAAAACGGCCCAGGGGGGTGATGCGTGAGTACGTTTCAGCTATGCGAGAAGTTCGCGGCAACGTCCTCGTGGTGAAGCTTCGGGCGATGGCGGGATGATGGACTGGATCCGCCCCTTCCATATGGAAAGCCATGGACCCGTGGAATGGGGGCCACACGGAGGCGACTGCTTCGCAAGAGCGAAGGCTCCAGTGCGACCTGGAGCTCGCGCGGCTAACAACTGCGCCACTCCCGTGGAAATCAGGTCGACTTGGGCGCGAGCCAGGGCACCCAATGGTTCGCAAAGCCGCGCTTTGGCGCGGCGTTTGCTCGCCGACTACGAGGAGGGTCTCGTGGTCGTCAAGCCCGGCGACACGGAAGGCCCGGCCTCGAGTCCCAGTGGTGAAGGACTACGCACGAGCTTCCTAGGCCCGGCCTGAACCGCCGTCACGTCCGAGTCTCGACGCGCCGCAGCGCCTCCATCATCACTTGACCTCTCATTCCGGCTCCTCTAGCAGGATAGGAGATCGGCCATCTCACCGGAAGCCCTTCCGGTCGAAGACTGACGAATATGTCTGCCCGCAACCTCCGCGGGAGCATCGAGTGCGCAGAAGCTCGCGACGGGCGGCGCCGGCTCCGATCTCTTCTAGGAGCGTTCCGCTTCCGGCCATCCACGCTTGTTAAGCGTGGAAAGGTATGCCGGGAAAAGCAACGGCGCTCCGAGGGCCTTAACGATGACCTGGAGTCCCGTCGCTCACAGACCCTGCCCGGGCAGCCACCGCCGAGCGGACGTGAACGCCAGATAGGCGCGGGAGGCTTGCCCTTGCGCTACCAGATACCCGGGGAAGGCCTCCTGTGAGGCCTTGCAGCATTGGACCGTGTCGGGCCTTGGCCTGGAAAAGGAGGAAGATGCAGGACGCGGCGACCCCCCACCGCCCTAACGCTGACCAACGTCTCTCGCATCCGTGTCGCGAATCACGCGATAGTGCGGCCGACCATCACGGCACCTCGTGGATGGCTTGCACAAGTGTGACCGCGTGGCGATGCACATGAACATGGATCTGAGCGAGACGCTCGCCATAGAAGGGACGGACGTCACCCGCCGGCTCGGATCTCGGCCAGCAGGCCGAGGGAATCGGCCGGGAGAACCCCGGATCAGGCAACCGGCCGGAGGTACTCAACCGGCTCTCCCTGCTCACGCCTCGGGAGATCGAGGTCATCGAGGCGCCCACAGACGGGCACTCCACGACCAAGATCGCGTCCCTCCTTGGGATCAGCACCGCAACCGTCCCGACCCACGGGATCAGCACCGCAACCGTCCCGACCCACGTGAAGAGCCTCCTGATCAAGCTCGGACTCCATTCCCGCGTTGATGCCGTCTCCATCCTCAGGTCCAACGGGCCTCTGAGAAGCGAAACGGCCCAGTCCACGTTGCGAATCCTGCCCAGGGACGGTCTCCTCCACGCCACGCCCACGGCTGCCGTGCCGGGTCGAGCACCGCATAGATGTTGGATTCGAGGCGATCACTCCGTAGCGGGTCGAATATGCCACCATTTCCGACGTGGTCCCTCGGCTGGTCGAACCGACGCACGTCGTCCTATTGTTGTCGTGAGCGGAGACGTTCTTCGTGAGCTGGCATCGCTCCGGCAAGCTCGGGACTATGGGCGACGAACGCGAGTAGCGCGGACGATAACAAAGAGATGATCATGATGAAGACGCCGCCTCCAGAATGAATTCAGACGTCTACAGAGCGTGGCGGCCCACTGTGTGTGCGTTGAAATGGAAACGCCGTCAAGCGACCCATTTCACGGGATTCCCGTACAAGCTGGCCAAGGCGACGACCTCGCGCTGGCCCCCAGGCCACGACGTGAGCGCCACTTCAGCGAGGCGGGCTCGGGACTCCATCTCCACCCATGTGAGTGGCGCATCCGACGTCGTCCGACGTCCAGCCTGCTCCAGCATCCGGCGCATCCGCGCGCGCTCCGAGGACGGCAGGAACTGCATCACGATGGAGTGGAAGACTACAGTGTCGACGCCACTCCTAGGAGCCAGAAGTTCATGCTCCAGCCAGTCCAGGGCGTCAGCTTGCTCGACGACAGCCGGCACCCGAGCCGCCACTTGGAATGCCGATCTCAGCAGGCGTAATCGACCAACGTGCTCTGCCCACACGTAACTTTCTAGCGTCAACTTGCCATCGGGTTCGGCTACGTCAACCGGAGCCAGATCGCAACCCCGACGTTCGAGGATGTCGGGTATCACGTCCAGCGGCGGACGCCCGTCGCCCTGCAAATCCCATTTGATCCGGACCGGCGAACGAGCGTCTCCCCACACCCGTTCACCGGCTTCATATCGATAGTAGTCCCATCGGAGATTCAGACCGGCGCTGGCTCCCACCTCCAGGAGTCGCATGGGACGTCCCGTTCGTTTGGCCTCGAGCAGGAACGCCCCCAGCAGTGCGGAACACCGTCCAACCTCATTCGTCTGGACCGGACGGCGGACGAGCTCCCGCAGCTCGGGAGTATGCTCTTCGGCGGTCGCGGAGAACGCCTCCCACCTGTCGTTCGCAGACCCTCCCGCTCCTCCGACCGACGGGTAGAAACGAGCAAGCGCGGGACTACGGCCGTCGAGGACGAGGCGATGTATCGATCCCATGAATCGGAGGGCCATAGCCGACCCCTTGGGATCTCGTTCCCGGCCCCGGAGTACTGCCCAACAAGGCCCTCCACGCAGCACGTCTTGAGCCGAGCGTTCTAGAAGTCCCGCGTAGAGCGGAGCGCTCTGCCCGGAACAGTAACGGGCCTTTGCACGCAGTCTTCGAGCCACGACCAGGCGAGGAGCCATGCGCCGCAATGGTCTCGTCTCAAGGAGCGCGTTGGCGGCCCGGCCCAGCGTTCTCTTGCTCCGGACTTCCATGTGTTGTGGTCACCCCATCTCGCTACGGCACCGCCACTCTCATGGCGACGCCATCTCGTTTTGGCGACACGGGAATCGCCCTGCGCTCTACTCTACCCGGGAGCGTTCCCCGTCATGCCGGCCGTCTCTCTTCCGATCGCTCGCTGGTAGGCCCCTTCCAGACTCTCCAATCCACGCTCGGGGCTGAAACGCTCCTTCCATAACCGCCACCCCCGTTGGCCCAGCCGGACGGCCTCCTGATCCGCGAGGAGCTTCTGCATGGCCGCTGTCCATGCCTCCGGCTCACCCGATGGTAGAAGGAATCCGGAGCGGCCATCCTCGACAAGCTCCGGCAATCCCCCAACATCGCTCGCCAACACCGGCACCCCCGCTGCATATGCTTCCAGGACCACTCGAGGCTGTCCCTCATACCCAATCGACGGGAGCAGCAAGGCGCGGGCTCGTTGAAGGAGGCCCGGCACAACGGAGCCATCCAGGTCGCCCAAGAACACGACTCGCGGGGGCGCCATCGCCCTCAAGCGGCCCTCCTCCGGGCCAGATCCGCCCACCAAGAGCGTCCCGTGACCCGGGCGCCAGGCGCGGAGGATAGTCTCAACGCCCTTCTCCGGGGACAACCGACCCAGGTACAGGAACACTTCTCCCGGCCCCTCCCTACGCGGCATGGGCCAGGAGAAGTTCGGCTTCACCAACAGCCGTTGGGGGGAAAACCCAGCCTCGAGATGCTTACGCCTCACGAACTCGCTCACAGGGAGGAAGAGGGCGACGCGGTCGTACGAACCGGCGATGCGATGGAGCGTCAGGGATGTGGCGAGCACCACGCTTCCAGCCAAGGATCCGCGATAGCACCTGTGGACCACACCGGGCCAGGGAACGCGACCCAGGCAATCCTGGCAAGCTCGACCGTCTCGGAGGAACGTCGAGGGCAGACACATCAGGCGATAGTTGTGAAGCGTCGCCACGACGGGGACGTACTGTGCGGCCGCGCGCAGCACCGCAGGGGACAGGGTGGGAAAGAGGTTGTGAACGTGGACGACGTCCGGCCGGTGGGACCGGATGAGCCGCCGCACCTCTTCCGCAGACGAAAACGCCCACACCGCTCTTCCTGCCGTTGCCATCATCTCGAGCCTGGTCCCGGCTTCGGGCTCGGGAGTCCAGCTCGTCACCGCATGCCCATTCCGCTGAAGGAGCCGGATCTCGTCCTCCACCACTCGGTTCTCTCCCGAGGTGGAGCCAGACAGGTACCGAGAGTGGAGAATTAGAATGCGCACCTCGTGACCTTCCGTTGTCCGAATCGGGCCCGGCTCGTCGCTCGTACCAGCGGCTCGTCTGCATCCGCTGCTGATCCCGAGCAGAGGAACCCTGTCTTACTCCCTGCGATCACAGACGGGCTAGAGCGTTCGCTGGAAAGCGAGGACCGCCTTCTGTTGCCCACCGACGACATATGGCTTGCCTCGAACCACCAGTCGCAACCGGCCATCGGTGTCGCGCAACAGGTTGGGATACTGGTAGTTCAGGCCACCCTCGGCGCCGATCTCGACCCGATCGGTAGTGCCCCATCCCGAGTCCGGAGTGTACTGGCGCGATACCAGGAACCCGTCGCTCGAACGGATGAGCACGATCCACGAATCCACGCCGTCGGTGGCGATGGAGGGCTGCGAATAGCCAACCAATTGGAGCTCGGTGGTCACGGTCGATCCGTCGGCCGAGAAGCGGGCCACCGTGATCCCGCCCGACGTTGGACTGGCGCCTACGGCGAGGACCTCTCCCGAGGCCAATCCCACAGCGCTTGGCTTGACCGTCCCGGCGCAGAGCACGGTGGCCACACCCTTGCTCCAGGTTTCCAGGGGTGCAGATGCGTCGTGCGTCCACAGTCGCAGCTTGGGCCCATTGCCAGAAGCGACCAAGCGCATCCCGTTCGCGGTCGGCACGAGCGTGGAGGTGAAGTCCTTCGATGTGGCAGTGTAGAGCACCGTCCGCGCCTCGAACGCCGGCGCGTCGGAGTCGAGGTCCGTGAACCAATTCAACACGTGCTGGTACGTGGCATCGCCCGCGCGGTGGTAGTACGAAACGATCCCACGCTGACCGCCGCCAGGGACGCTCTCGAATCCCACGTCGACCCGGACGTTGCCCAGGCCCGCGTCCTCGACGGTCACGGCGGGGCCAACCGTGGGGCCGTCGGGTGAGTCGAGGTCGCTCAACCGCCTCATCTGAACGGCGCGAGGAGTGGACCAGGTGTACCCACTGAAGACCACCCATGCGTGCTCCGCCCCGGTTGAGTCTCGAGCCACCGCGATCGACGCGGGCCAGTCACCCGTGCTGGCTGGGTCAGGGACCAAAAGACCGTCTGTCACGGCTCCTGTCGTGGCCCTTTGCCATCCACCTCCCGGATCACGCCAAGCGAGCTGCACGCCGCTCTTGTGCCGTCCATGGACGACCAGAAGCCGGCCGCCGGATGTGATGGCCATATGGTGCTCGTTCGGATATTGGGTCGCGTCGCTCGACCCGCTGTAGGAATCGGCGATCTGGCTCAGACCGTCCAGGACCAGACCGGGCACCTGGTCGACCTCGACAATGAGTTGCGGCTGCTTCAGGGACTGACGGCTAGCCCACTTCGCGCCGTCCGAGCTCGTCGAGTCGATGGCCAGCGACATGGGACCATCGGTCAGTAAGACTTGACCTAGGTCAGCCTCGTACCACGTGCCGGTCGAAACAGCGCTGAAGCTTCCGAGCTGCGGGCCATCGATCGCCGGCCGCGTGTTCCACGTAATCGCTTCGTCCCAGGTACTGGATGTCAACGAAAAGACACGACCGCCCACGGAAGAGGCGTCGGTCTGGTACATGCGCAGGCGGACGTCTTCGATGGTCCGACCCGAGATATTGGTGAGATCGAAGCGGAGAAACGATTGCTCCCGTGGATTCGTGTCGACCAATAGGGAGCCCGAGGTGCCATAACTCGTGGTGGGGGCGCTCGCGTTCACGTACGTGTCAGCGACGGGAGTGAAGATGAACCGATCGACGGATGAAGCCGCCTGACCTGGTCGGATACCGGCCAATGCGGTCCCGAAGACCACCAAAAGACAGAGGGTCAGCCATATGATGTTCCGCCATCGGCTGCCAACGGAGTACGGAGCCCCGACCTCACCATGAGTTCCACGCCCCACGGACCACGGGCGGGCGGCCCGAGTTCGACTAGACATGAGGCTCAACCCCCTCCATTTGAGATGATGCACCCGACGATCGAGTAGCGGGCCGAACCGCATACCCGTAGCGGCGAAGGAACGGGAGGGCCATCGATGTGACGATGATGCGGTCCGGTTTGCCCTGCCCGGCCTTCCACTCATCGTCATTTCGGAGCTCGACCCTCCCGACCTTGAAGCGACTTGGATTCCCAGACACGGTGTGATTGCCGCCGAGTTGCGCCGTCCTGTCGGCTACGAACGGGAGCTCCGCCGGGTGTTCGCCGACCTGGTCGGCGAGCGCCTTCAGGACATTCTGCGGGCTGGACATGAAGTCCTCGTAGCGGAGCCGCATGCTCTTGCCGCTCCCGTGCCGATTGGACACAGCCTCTGCCGCGAGGTTCCAGGAGATCCACCCGATCGTGCTGTCCACAGCGCCGTGCCGGCGCATGAAGCGAGTGGGGTTTGTGGTCGCCAAGGTCGTCCACTGCTTCCGCCTCTGCCACGAGTAGGCGACGGCCCGTGGGTCACGCACCATATGAACGTAGTGAGGAACCACGCCCGAGAGGAGCCGAAGCAGCGCCGCATCGGACGGTCTCTTGGAAGAGTCCACGACGACCCTGGCACCGGTCACTCGCGCAATGGCCCGATAGATGCGGGAGAGCGCATCCGTGTAGCGCTCGAGCGCCGGGGTCTTCCTCGATCCTGTGGAGGCCTGACGGAGCAGTCGCCACGTGTGACGAAATCGAACCGTCTCCTCTTGCCACCGCACCATGTCGGCAGGGTCGGGGGGCGCGACATCGGAGAAGGCCTCGTTCAACACGGCCGACCAGACGGTGCAGGACGCGACGGGGAGCCCGCACCCACACGGCGTGCTGCCGAGGAGCCCGCGACTCCACAGGTAACGCAGCTCCCCGGCAGAGAAGAACCCGTCCAGTTCACCGAGCAGATTGTCGAGAATTGTGGTTCCACTCCGCCCCCATGCCGAGATGTAGAGAACCTTCACGGGTACGTTACCGGTCATTTGCGATCCTCCTCTTCATGTACCGAGGAGTCGAGGATCGGAATCTGCATCCGCCACTTCACGTCTCCAGCCGTCCATGTGTTCAGTCACACCGCTCCGGGTTTGCCTCATCCAAATTGGCGCGAGCTCCCGCTCGGTGAGTTCCGACCGGAGCCGCTCATCGAAAGCCCTGTTGAACTGCCGCCAGAACACGGCCGCCCCCACCCAGCCTGCGATCGCAAGGCCCCAGGCCGCGCCTCGGGCTCCGTCCGCCGCGGCGCCACCAATAGCACCGGCGACCTGGAGCAGGGAGACGAGCAGGCGGGCCCGGAGGCTTCGCTTCGCGGCCACCAACGCGCGAAGTCCGACAGGTCCTTTGCTGCGTGCCAGCTTAGGCCAAGAATTGCTCTGCCCAGTGAAGAGGGCAACAGCACAAGCACGATTCCCCAGACAAAAGTCGTGGCAACGAGAGCGGCACATATCACCCACACCATCGTCTTCAGTGGCCGAACTGAGGTGCGCCCGATCCGTACTGCCTCCGGGAGCGCGACGAGCCCGATGCCTTGGCTGAGGATTTGTAGAGCGTTCAGCAAGAGCTGCGCTGCACGGATGGCGCCGACGGCTAAAAGCCCGGAGCTCACCGCAATGCCGTACTGGCTCAGCTGCCTTGTCCCCGTGAGGGCCATCATCTCTGCCAAGAATCGGGGTGCGATATCGCGGTGCTCCCGCACCCACCCGGCGGTCCGGCTCGGATGCGGGACGAGGCCTGCCTGGAGCATGCCGATCACTGCTGCGACATTCGCTGCCCCACCCCACGCCAGGGTCAACCAGAAGACGGAGCCCCTGCCGCTCGAGAGGAGTATGAACAGCGCGGGAAACATCACGAGTGCCCATATCACATCGTTGATCAGAGCATGCTGGCCCCGTCGGGACGCGAAGAAGATCATTCGCAAGCTGTCCTGGACGAGCAACCCCGGCAGGCATACCCCGAGTACGATGAACGCTTGGCTCAGAGCTCCGGACGACGCCCAGCCGATGACCAGACAAATCCCTCCCGTAAGCACCCCCGTGGTCAGCGCCGTCCCACTGGCCGAACGGGCGGCGTCCTTGAAGGCGTGGGATTCGACACCGCTGTACCGGACGAGAAGCGGCTGCGATGCCATCGTCTGCTCAATGCTCAGGCCGATTACGTAGGTCGCAAAGGCGAGTCCGAATGCTCCGAGATCGCGGGGGCCAAGCGACCGCGCGACGGTGACGCCCAACGCGAAGTTGGTGAGACTCGAGAAGGCCGAGTCACTTATCCCCCAACCCGTTCGGCGAGCGACGCGAAGCCAGCGTCCCGTCTTCACCATGCGCCGTTCGCCTTCGCCGTTGGACTGAGGGCATTGGGCGAGGACGGGGCCGACGACAGCGCCGCTCGGGGCCTTACCCACGTGTGCGGCGGGGCTTCCCGCACCAACGTGACCAACCAGAGGGCGACGATGCTTCCGGCCATGACGAACGTCCACGGACCAGGAACAGCGGCCGCCACCCCGGCGACCGTCGTGAGAGCGAGTGCCGTCACGATGACAGCCGGGGACAGGGGCAGCCGACGGAAGGTTCGGCGGACGAGAGCCGTCGACGGGTATCTAGGCGGCATTTCCGTCCCTCACGCTGTTGGTGAGACGCCTCGCCGCATACCATAAGCGATTGAACATCGGCCCCGGATCGCTAAGGGATTCGGTGCTGTGGGCGGTGCCTCGACGGGGAGCCAACTCCCGAAGCGCCTGTCCGGCGCTCATCTGGCCGACACGCACGGCCTTGAGGAGGTGTCGGACGTCGCCCTCCAGCCACCGGAAGAACACTCCGGGGCGACCCCGCACCGGCGACACCTCCTCACCCCTGAGAAGATCACAGTAGATCCCGACCAGGTTCACGCCAGCGGCCACGGCGAGCGGATGAGACGTGTGGACTCGGAGATTGAGATCGAGCAGGTACGGGCCAGCGAACTGCGCATGGAAGTACCCCTGGTAGCCTTCCAGCAACGCCAGCAGCCGTTCCTCCAGGGCGAGGTCCGGTTCGGTGGTTTCCGCCGCGGTCGCCACCCCCGCGTAGAACCTCCAGATCCGGAACCACCTCTCGTGAACGGCGGCCACGAGGTTTCCCTTCCAGACGACGCCAGAGACCGCGCGCAAAGCATCGTCGAGGAACGGCTGCACCATGACGGGGCCGTCCTCCAGGACGCTGGCCGCGAGACCCTCTGGAGACTCCACACGCGAGGCGTAATAGCGATGGACGGCCGGCTTCACGATCACGGGGTAGGGAAGGTCATTCGCCGCACCCAGGAGGCCTGCCGTTCCCTCGAAGTGGAGTGACGGCGGAGCCGGTATTCCGACGATTTCTCCTCGCCGAGCGAGCTCGGCCTTGTCGACCAGATGGGGAGTCGCGACTCCGAAGGCAAGGAGCGCCACCTCACTCGCAGGCAGGACGGTGAGATAGTCCTTCCGGGACAGCTCCTGGCGGATCGCCGGAAGCCATCCCTCTGTCGTGGGATGAGGGACGTTGATCCGTTGGCGACAGAACCGGGACGCTGCGGCGAGGGACCCACCAGGCGACACTGCGACGGCCGGTTGGAACCCGGCGGCCGCCAGGGCTCGGACCGCCACAAGCGGATCACGGAGCTGAGGCCCATCGGCCGTTACCAACACCCATTGCTTCAGCGCACTCACGCTCCTCGCTTCCTCAATTCGGAGAGCAATCGGGTCGCGACTTCGGTCGCCAAGCGGTGCTCGGCTCGAGCGGTACCCAGCGTGGACAGCTGCGCTTCCAGATACGCGGCGAGGTACGAGGGCACTTCGCTGGGCGGGTGTCCCGCGCCTCGCGCGTACGCGTGGATGGCGCGTCCCACCTGCCCTCTACCGTCCAGGCCAGTGAGCAGCGAGCGATATCGAGGTCGTCCCAGATGGACATGGGCCCTGAAGAGGAAATGGAAGAGATCCTGAAACGGAATGCCTTCGCCTGCGTGCTCCCAGTCGACGAGGCGCCACCCCGCTCGGGTCCGAAGGAGGTTCCACGGAGCGACGTCACCGTGACACCGAGGCGGCATCTCACCAGCAAACGCGCCGAGGGCCTCCGCCACGTCGAGCGGCAACAGCCAGGGACGGGCCCGCGGCTCCCACGCAACCGCCTCTAGAACGAGCAACCCCTCTTCGACGGAGAGAACCGCCGGCGCCGACAGCGGAGGCGACAGACGCTGTCTCATGCCTTCGAGATTCCGCGCCTCACCGACGAGGAGTCGGCGCCCCTCCGTATCCGTGGCGATCTTGGCCCAGGCCGCCTCACGCCCTTCCCCATCGAGGAGGAGCGCAAAGTGTCTCCCGGGAAGGCTCCCTCTGGCTATCGCCATCGCGCCGCCCGGCGGAGTCCAGGGGGCGAGCAGTCGTCGAACGTCCACCGGGGGTGGTTCGGCTCTGGGAAGCATTCGCAACGCCCCCAACGCCGCCAAAGCCCGAGCGACCTGCCACGCCACGAGGCCGCGCCTGGTCATCGGGTTGTATATGCGCAGGGCAGCACGAGAGATGCGACGGGGGCCGCGGGGGATCACCCATCGGGGATCGGTTCTCGAGGGCAAGCGTATCCAACCAGCTGCCGACATACGCGCCGCCCTCGCGTCCAGGAAACGCTCGATCTCCTCCCTCGCTCTGTTGGCCACCTCGTGGGGCGGCGCGGCGACGTTCAAGAAGACGGAGCGATCGGTTGGCAACAGGCTCCGCCACGCGCGCATCTGCCTCTCGAGCTCGCCCTCGGCCAACTCAGCCTTTCGACCGCGGATCACTCGCGGGTCGGCCTCCAGAACAAGGACGAGATCGGGCTGAGGTAGGAGCGCCCCCAGCAGGCCGGCGAGCCGCGGCATCGGCCGGAGCCGATATCGGAGAGGATCGATCAGGAGGTCCCACCAGTTGCGCTGGAGGATCACCCACCCCCCGGCGTTAACGAACGGACGCGTCCGGAGCACGAAGCCCAGGAGGAAGTCGAAATACAGATAGAGGAGCTTTCCCGCCGATACGAGGCGCCCATACGGAGGGTGACGATGGGGTTCGGAAGTTGGTCCTTGTGGTCTCCGCCCTGGAAGGACTCCAACCCCGCGACGATGGTGAGCGCGCAGGAGCGGGCTGTCGACGAGAACCGTTTCCTCCAAGGCTCGCGATAGGGTGGTCTTACCGACTCCGTCAGGACCCGCGAGGAGCAGCACGCCGCCGCGCCTCGAGCGTGCATTGCCAGGAGTGAGACTCGACGACTCCATGCCCTCCGCGGCGCCTCGACCGATCATCGGTCAGGCTCCCAACCGGTGGGAATCGAGAAGCTGCCGCGCCGCGCCGTCTCCGCTTCGCTTCAGAGACTGCTTGAGCCCCGGGCAGCTCCCTGGCGGCAACCGTCGGATCCGTCGGATCAGGATGGTGGGGTGCCGAAAGGCGTTCCGAGCCGCCCAGGCCTGCAGCACGAGCATGGAGCTCCTTGACCACCTGCCGGCTGCCACGGCGCGAGCGACGTCGCGAGCCGCCCACTCCGCCCACCCGAACAGGGAAGCAGCTGCCACAGCCCCCGCGGGATCTGCCGCCACAAGTCGGCCGATGTCCTCCCTGGTCACCCGCTCCCACTTCGGTGTCCCCCGGCGCGAGACGCCGTTGAGCAGTAGCTTCAGCAACCCCTCGGCTCCCGGACGAAGTCGACGGAAGCCAAGGGGATCCCATTCGACCAGGGAACTGAGGTCGAGCGCTTCAAAGAGAACGGAGCGAAGGAATGTCCCTCGGGACTTCACGTCAAGCTCGAATGCGGGAGGTTCGCTGCCCTCGGCGCGTAGGAACAGCGAGTTGGGGACGTGGTCACAGAGGGCCGGGGTGAGCCCCTGTCCGTCCGCCCATCGGACGAACAGATCCACGATGACCGGCCAGTCGGGCGGAGCGGCCACGACGTCCAGGTCTCCCTCGCCCCGCAGAGTTCGGCTGGCGTTCTTCCACACGACCAGGCTTGGAGCGTCCTGCGTCAGCTGGCGGAGCAGTGGAAGCCAGCGACTGCCCTCTCTCGACCCCTCCTCGCTCATACGTGGCGGTGCGCTCGCGTCGGCACGCGGAACTGTCGAGACGGGGGCGAGCGAGTCCCTTGGAGGCAACCACGACAACTCCTGGGCGGCCGCCCGGAACACTTCCTCGGCCGAGCGAGACGCATCGATGTACATGCGGTGTTGACGCGCGCTCAGCACGCTTCTCCACGCCCGCGCCTGTCGAACGATCTCGGACTCCGTCAGCTGCGCTTTGCGGGATCGGATCACGCCGGGCGCAGCCTCCAGGATCAGGATCACGTCTGCGCGCGGAGCCAAACGGCTCAATGCCCGGGTCAGCACAGGCGCAGGACGCAGGCGGTACCTCTTTGGATCCACCAGCGTGTCCCACCATCCCCGCTCGATCACGACCCAGCCTCCACGCGCGACGACGGGCCTAACCCGTGACAGCCAAGTCAGAAGGAAGTCCGCGAAGAGATACACGGTCTTGGCGACCGAGACGGGTGCGGCGTACGGGGGGTGACGGTGAGGCCTGGTCGTTGAGCCCCGCACGCGGCGGTGCGGCAACAGACGCGCGGGTGTTCCCCCACGCCGGTTGGCGAGGAGCAGTGTTTGCGTATTCGCGGGTGCCCTGCGAATGACAGCTTCTGTAAGGGTCGACTTGCCGGCTCCATCGGGACCAACAACCACGACGACCCCGCCGCGCTCACGACCCGCGACGAGGCGATCGATCGCGTTCATGGCGCAACCTGCTGGCCGACGTCGCGGACCACATGGCTCTTGCGGACATTCGCAAGCCACCCCTCGACGTCCGCGGGAAGCTGTCGGTCATCGTAGAAGATGGCTCGGAGCACAGGGCAACGCCTCTTGCTGAACAATCGGAACTTCGCACGCCTGAGAAACGTGAAGGGATCAGCCACCGCCTTTAGTAGCGCCCACGCTTCCACTAGCAGCAGAGACGGACGATCCCACCGTCCTTGCGACACGGCGGCGACGACTCGTCTCACCAAGGAAACGGGAAGGCCAAAGCCTCTCGCGGCGAGGTCAGCACCTTCCCGATCCTCCGATAGCAGCTCGGCGATGCGCCGTCGTCTGAGCCCGTCCGGATTGGGGCGACCGCCCCATCGAATCCCGTTGCCAAGCAGGAGGATCAGCGCCTGAGCACCCGGGCGCAGGACTCGAAACCCCCGAGAATCGATCCGCGACAGCGGAACGAGACGCTCTGCCGCGAACAGCGTTCCCCCGCGGAAGTACTTTCGCTCCAAGACATCCAGCTCAACCAACTCGTGCTGCTCGCGGACGGCCACCAGGAACATCGTCCGAGGAGGATGTCGGCACTCGATGACGGGCCCGAAATCGTTGTCGGAGGCCCATGCGTGGAACGTTTCGCTGATCTGCGGCCAGTCCGAGGACGAGGCGGCGGAGTCGACGTCCCCCGAACCTGCGAACGCCGCCTCTGCGTTCTTCCAGATCACCCATCCAGGGACGAGCTCCGTGAGCTGCCGCACCAAAGGGAGCCAGGGGGCGGGGCGCACTTCCTGCAGTGGCGACGTCATAGCAACGCCTCCACCTGCTGGAGCCAGGATCGGGCGACGGCTTCCCAGGGCAGTTCGTCGCCGACGACTTTTGCCCCGATCCGTCCCACCTCGTCGGCGCGGTCCGATCCGAGCTTCTGGAGCGCCCCCGCTAACGCGTCAACCGTCGCGTCGGCCAGGAATGCTCCACCTCGAGACGCCAGGTACACGGCGAGCGGATACGGGGTGGCGACGCTGGGGATCCCCATTGCGGCGGCCTCCAGCAGCGCGTTCGGGCACGCATCCCACCGAGACGGGTACACGAAGCCCGTGGACATCGCCAGAAGGTTGGTCTTTCCCTCACCGTAGACGGGGTCGCCGATCATCACCCACTCACTCAGCCCGAGATCCGCCACCATCGAGACGATCTGCTGTTTCCGCCCCCGCCAGTCGGGACCATGGATTCGCAGGTGTGGCCGTTGAGCCGGAGGTAGCTCATCGAGACCACGAACCAGTAGATCCAAACCCTTGTGTTCCGGGTCGAACCTCCCAAGCCACAGGATGTAGCCGCCGGTGCCCCCATCCCAGCTTCGCGTTGGCCGGGGCGCTCCGTTGGGCGCGACGACGACCGGCCCGTGATAGCCGATGGCCGTCAGATGCGCTCGTTCCGGCTCGAAGAAGACGTGGATGGCTCGAGCGCCGGCCACGAGCTTCCGCTCGGCGGCGAGCCACCACGCCCGCTTCACCCTTCGTTTTCGTACGACGATGTGCGGGTCGTAGGCGCCTCGCGGCTCGAGCAAATACGGCACCTTCAACCTCCGGGCGACGTCCGCGGCGCGGACGTTGTGAAGCGACCAGGCCGAATGCAGCACGAGCAGATCCGCGCCGCGGAGTGCATCTTCCAGCCGAAGGGGGATCCGCGTGCGTCCCGAGCCCCCATGACGAACCGGGATCCATCGGACGCCCTTGTCCTCCGGAGGTTCCGATCCCGTCTCGAAAGCAACGCTCACGTCCGCGCCCAGGGAGGCAACGCTCTCGGACCATCGCCGGATGGCGCTCGTCATGCCCCCATCCCCCACGGCGGCCCGAGGGTGGTACCGAACGATTCTCATCCGCTCGTCCCCCACGCCGTCCGAGCCCACGCGATGGTCTTCTCCAGACCCTCACGAAGCGTGATGGTCGGCTCCCAACCGAGCTGCCTCCGGGCGAGCGAGATGTCGGGGCATCGGACTTCGGGATCGTCCTCGGGGCGTGGCGTGAATACGATCTCCGACCGGCTCCCCAGAAAGGAGAGCACCAGTTGCGCAAGCTCGAGGATCTTTACTTCCTCTGGATTCCCGAGGTTCATCGGTCCGACGAAATCCGAATTCACCAGGCGCCATATCCCCTCGACGAGGTCGTCGACATAGCAGAGCGACCGGGTCTGCCGTCCCTCGCCATGGACGGTGATGGGCTCGTCACGCAGCCCCTGAGCGATGAAGCTGGGGACGGCCCGGCCATCGTTCCTTCGCATCCTCGGGCCGAACGTGTTGAAGATCCGGGCGATCCTTACGGGGAGGTTATGGGCGCGATGGTAGGCCATCGCCATCGCCTCCGCGTAGCGTTTGGCCTCGTCATACACGCCTCTTGGCCCAATGGGGTTCACGTTTCCCCAATAGCTCTCGGGCTGCGGATGGACCAGAGGATCGCCATACACCTCCGAGGTCGACGCGAGCAGGAACCCGGCCGCCTTGGCTTTCGCAAGGCCAAGAGTTCGGAGCGCCCCCAACGCCCCCACTTTCAGCGTATGGATCGGATGATCGAGGTAGTCGCGAGGTGATGCGGGAGACGCGAAGTGCAGGACCCAATCCACGTGTCCATCGACGAACAGATGGTTGGTCACGTCGTACTGCTCGAGGCGAAAACGATCCGACCGAAGAGCTCCCGTAAGGTTGCCGGGATCGCCGGTCAGAAAGGAGTCGAAGCAGACGACATCCCATCCTTCAGCCAGCAGCCTTTCGCACAGATGGGAACCAACGAACCCCCCTCCACCCGTCACGACCGCGCGAGTCATCTGGCTGGAACCGCCTGTTGCCCGATCTCCGCCTTGAACCATTCGACCGTCCGCCTCAGTCCTTCATCAAGTCCGACGCGCGGAAGAAACCCCAGCAGCTCGGTGGCGAGCGAGATGTCCGCTTCGGTCATCCGCACGTCGCCGGGACGCGGCGATTCATGGATCGGTTCGGGCCGCGTGGACGTCAGCTCTCCAACCAATGCCAAGAGGGCATTGATCGAGGTTGGCGCGGCTCCTCCACCCACGTTGATCGCCCGTCCCCACGCCGGACGAGGTGCGCGTGCCGCCAGGATATTGGCCTCCACCGCATCATCGATGAAGGTGAAGTCTCTGGCTTGATCTCCGTCTCCGTGTACGATCGGGGTGCGCCCCGTTAGGCAGGCAACGATGAACTTCGGGACGACCACGGCATATTCGCTGCTCGAATCTTGTCCAGGACCGTAGACATTGAAATATCGCAGCGAGACTGTGGGAATCCCGAATGCTCGGGTCCACGTCCCACAGTAGGCCTCCCCCGCCACCTTGCTCGCGGCGTACGGGGACTGCGGTCGCGGCGTTAGCGTTTCGTTCAGAGGCAATTCGCTTCGATCTCCGTAGACCGATGAAGACGATGCGAAGACGACTCTCGCTCCCCAACGGTGCGCGGCCAACAGGACGTTCAGCGTTCCCCGAACATTGACGTCGGTGACGTCTCCGGGCACCTCCATCGAACGGGGAACGGAGCGGATGGCCCCTTGATGCAAGATGACGTCGCATCCGCGGGCGACCGTCCCCACGAGCTCCTCGTTGCGGAGGTCACCCTCGACCAGCTCGACCTCAGGAGCCGAAGAGAGATTTTCCGGGATCCCCGCCGATAAGTCGTCCAGGCCCACGACATCGTTCCCATCGGCGACAAGCCGGATCGACAGTCGGGATCCGATGAAGCCCGCGGCTCCGGTGACGAGGCACCGCATCAGGTGGCCCTACCCTGGGGTACGATCTGCTCGACTTCTGCCTCGGCCGAGGCAATCTCGAATTGATAGTCCTGAATCACCGGTCGTCCCGTTGAGTAGTAGGTGAATCCGGCCGCCCGCATCTCTTTCGGGTCGAGCAGATTCCTGCCATCCACGAAGATCGGATAGGCCATGACGTTTCGGAGCTTCAACAGATCGATCGCGCGGAACTCCGGCCAGTCCGTACACAGCACCACGCATTCAGCCCCTTCGGCCGCCGCATACAGGTCGTCTGCCTGCTCCAAGCCAGGAACCTCGGACGTGGCATCGGGAACCTGCGGGTCGTAGCCAACGACGTGGCAATTCTTCTGGATCAGCCGACGGGCGAGTGTAAGGGCGGGCGAGAATCGCGTATCGTTCGTGCCAGGCTTGAACGCGAGTCCAAGCAGGGCAACACGCTTGTCCTCCAGGTTCCACAGCGCATCCTCGACCTTTCGGACCACCGCCTCCACGGCTTCGTCATTGATCCTGGCAACTTCCTCGAGGAGCGGAAAGTCGTAACCGAGACCGGCTGCGAGGCGGTGGAACGCCTGAAGGTCCTTGGGGAAGCAGTAGCCTCCATATCCCAGCCCGGCAGCCAGGAACTTGTGTCCGATTCGCGCGTCGGCACCCATGACCCGCGTGACTGCCGTCACATCCGCACCGGCACGTTCGCAGATACGGGCCAGAGCATTGGCGAAGGAGATCTTCATCGCCAAGAAGGCATTGCACGCGTGCTTTGAAAGCTCCGCCGTCTCGATATCGGTCTCGATGAGCTGGGAGCCCTCCGAGAGGAGGGGCGCGTACAGCTGCCGCATCTTCTCGAACGCGACGAGGCTGTCGGCCCCCACGAGAATCCGGTCCGGTTGGAGGGAGTCCTCGATGGCCTGACCCTCCCTGAGGAACTCAGGATTCGAAACGACCTGGAATCGGATGTCCGGGCGCTCCCGGGCGAGGGCTCGTCTGACCCGGTGTGCCGTGCCTGCCGGAACGGTGGACTTCTCTACTACCACGACGGGTCCGGTGGCGAACCGAGCAACCGTTCGGGCCGCCGTCTCCACTGCGAGGAGGTTCGCGCTGCCGTCTTCTCGTGCAGGGGTGCCCACGCACATGAAGACGACGTCTTTTCCCGGCAGCGCTGACTCAGCATCGACAGAGAACCTGAGTCTTCCTTGGGAGATTCCTTCGAAGAGGAGCTGCTCCAACCCCGGCTCGAAGAACGGGACACGGCCAGTCTGAAGAAGCTCGATCTTCTGGGCGTCCTCGTCGAGTCCAGTGACGCTGTGTCCCAACGCGGCAAGCGTCACGCACGTTGGCAGCCCGACGTGTCCCGTCCCGATCACGGCAACATCCATCCCCTCCGTGGTCGGACGTCGACCATTGAGGGGAAGCAGCCTCTTTACCGTGCCGTTGCCGTTCATTCGTTTACCCCCACATCAACTCTCGCTGTGGAACCCGGACATTGGATGGATCAGGTCTCCAAAGACGGAGACCCTGAAACATGAGCAGCATCACGTAGAGGGGATTCAGGACCAGATACCTCCTCCACAACCGGCGGGGTTCCTGCAGCAACCGATGAAGCCACTGCAGGCCCATCCGTTGAACGAGGAGAGGCGGCTCAGCCCGGATCCCTGCGAGGTAGTCGAAGGCAGCGCCCACCGCGATCA
>WNGF01005568.1_pt1 | contig 26392 bp, 25 predicted proteins | sample 5400641 | NCBI WGS metagenome assembly WNGF01 (sample SAMN13153371, study PRJNA577476) | soil metagenome | isolation source: 80 cm soil or saprolite under grassland replicate 2 | place: USA:California | collected 2016-06-15 | reverse complement strand
AGGATATCCGACTTGGGACTGAGGACAGAGGACTGAGGACTTGAGTGGCTGCCGCCCGAACGAGTCATGCCAGCGTGACTGCTCCTCGAGTCCTCATTCCTCAGTCTCCAGTCCCCGGTCGCTCGCGCCGCCGGCCACCTATACTCGTGGAGAATGGATATCTGGCTTCTCCGACATGCGGCGGCGGAAGAGAGATCCGCCAGCGGCCGCGATGCGGACCGGGAGCTGACGGCCGACGGAGCTCGGCGGGCCGAACGGGTCGCCCGCGGCCTCGCCGCGCTTAAGCCCCGCATCGAGCTCGTTCTGACGTCGCCTTACCGGCGCGCCCGGCAGACGGCCGAGCCGGCCGCCCGCGTCCTCGGCCTCGAAGCGTCGCTTCGCGAGACGCGTGCTCTCGAGCCGAACCGTGACGTGGCGGAGATCCTCGAGGAGCTCGAGGCCGAAGAGCGGCGTGCCGTCCTGCTGGTGGGTCACCAGCCCTTCCTGGGCACGTTGCTCGGCCTTCTGGTCGGCGGCGAAGGGTTGGAGCTGCCGCTCAAGAAGGCGGCCGTGGCCTGCGTCGAGCGCGAGGGTCGCCAGGGCACTCTCAAGGCTCTGCTGCCGCCGCGAGTGCTCGAGCGAATCCGATAGAATCGGCCCTTCACATTCCGACTTCTTCCCTTTTTGTTCTGAGGAGGAGGAAACATGGGTAAGTTCGCGCTCGGCTGCGTCGGCGTCCTCGTCGTTCTCGCCGTCATCGTGGGCCTGTCGTTCGCCGGGACCTACAACCGGCTCGTCACGTTGGGGCAGGACGTGGACAAGAACTGGGCCGAAGTGGAGAACCAGTACCAGCGTCGTGCCGACCTCGTCCCGAACCTCGTTGCCACCGTTCAGGGAGCCGCGACGTTCGAGAAGGAGACGCTGACCGCGGTCACGGAAGCGCGAGCCTCGGTGGGCCGTGCCACCGTCGCGCCGGGCAAGGCCCCGACGGATGCCGCGGAGCTGGCCCGCTACGAGCAGGCCCAGATGCAGCTCGGCGCCGCGCTCCAGCGGTTGCTCGTCGTCTCGGAAAGGTATCCAGAGCTGAAAGCGAATGCGAGCTTCCGCGACCTTCAGGCGCAGCTCGAGGGCACCGAGAACCGCATCACCGTGGCCCGCGGCCGCTTCAACGAGTCGGCGCAGAACTACAACACCGCGGTCAAGAAGTTCCCGACGAATCTGATCGCGGGAATGTTCGGCTTCCAGCCGAAGGCCTACTTTAAAGCCGTGACGCCGGGTGCGGAACAGGCTCCCAAGGTCAACTTCAATTTCGGCAAACAGCCTTCCCCGGCGGCGGCTCCGGCGAAGTAGCGCGTCAGGCGAAAGGCGAGAGGCAAAGGGCGAAAGGCGGACGACGGGTGACTGCCCGACGCGTCTCGGCGATCGCGTTCGCCGTGCTCGCCGCCACGGTCGGACTGCGCGCCGCTTCGCCGGACGACAAGATCCCGCCGGCGCCGGGCCGGTACGTCACCGACAACGCCGGAGTCCTGCCGCCCGGCCGGGCGCAGGCGCTGACCCTCCGGCTGGAGCAGTACGAGAAAGAGACGTCCAATCAGATCATCGTCTGGATCGACCGGCGGGTGCCGGAGGGCTTCGTCCTCGAAGATTTCGCCGTCCGAGCCTTCAAGAAGTGGGGAGTGGGCCAGGCCGACAAGAAGAACGGCGTTGCGCTCTTCGTTTTCGTGGACGACCGCAAGATGCGCATCGAAGTCGGTTACGGCCTCGAGGGAGCCCTGCCCGACGTCATCGCGCACCGGGTTCAGGAGGAACAGATTCTTCCGCGATTCAAGGCCGGCGACTACGCGGGCGGCGTCGAAGCCGGGGTCGAGGGCATGATCGCGGCGATCAAGGGGGAATACAAAGGTACGGGGCGCACCGTTGCGGAATCGAAGCGCTCTGTCTCGCGGTCGGTCCGGTCGATCTCCGGTTGCTTCCCCTGGATCTTTTTCGTTCCGTTTGTTCTGCCGATCTTGTTTCGGCGGCGGTACCGCACACTCGGCGGCAGGGGTTCGTCCTCGGGCGGCTGGACCTTCGGCGGATTCAGCGGCGGGGGCGGAGGTGGAGGCTGGAGCGGCGGCGGCGATTCGGGGGGCGGCGGCTCCTCCGGGAGCTGGTAAGGTCATGAGACGCTTCCTGTCGCGGGTAGATCAGGACCGCATCGTCGCAGCGATCCGGGACGCCGAGAGCAAGACCTCGGGGGAGATTCGCGTTCATGTCACGCGCCGCAAGCCCGAGAATCTGGAAGCTGCTGCGCGAGCGCGCTTCACGAAGCTCGGGATGACGAAGACGGCCGAACACAACGGAGTCCTCTTCTACATCTGCCCCAACCAGCGCCGCTTCCAGGTCCTGGGAGATACGGGCGTGCACGAAAAATGCGGCGACGAGTTCTGGAAGGAAGTCGCGTCGGCCATGGAGGAAAAGTTCCGTCAGGGACACTTTACCGATGGACTCCTCCTGGGCATCGCGAAAGTCGCTGAGGTCCTCGCCCGCGACTTTCCCCGTCGGTCGGAAGACAGGAACGAGCTTCCGGACGAGGTGACGGAAGACTAACGCATCGCGAACGCATCGGGAACGCAGCGTGAAGTGTGAACTGGCCCGGCCGTCACGCTCCATTCTCAGCGTTCTCGTTGCGTTCTCGCTGCGTTCACGTTGCGTTTGTCCCTTGAGGGAGACGACTTGACTTCCGCAGCAAAACCCTCATAATTCGCCGTTCTGTCTCGAGGAGTCACCATGTACGCGATTCTGCGCTCCGGCGGCAAACAGATGAAGGTCGCTCCCGGCGATGTGGTCCGCATCGAGCGGAAGGCCGGTGAAAAGGCCGTAAAAGGCCAGACGCTCGAGCTCTCGGACATCCTGGTCGTCTCGGGGGAGGACGGCGTGCGCACCGGCGCCGAGGCTGTGCGGGGCGTCCTGGTCAAGGCGACGGTCTTGAACGAAGTGCGAAGCCGCAAGGTCCTCGTCTTCAAGAAGAAGCGCACCAAACAGTACCGACGCACCAAGGGTCACCGCCAGACGGTGGTGGAAGTGCGCATCGACGGGATCGAAGGCTGAAAGGAAGCGGCCATGGCACACAAGAAGGGACAGGGCTCTTCCCGCAACGGCCGTGACTCGAACTCGCAGCGGTTGGGCGTCAAGCGTTTCGGCGGCCAGCTCGTCTCCGGCGGCTCGATTCTTGTACGGCAGCGCGGCACCAAGTTCTTTCCCGGTGAAAATGTCGGGCGCGGCCGGGACGACACGCTTTTCGCCAAGGTGACCGGAATCGTCCGCTATGCCGACCGCGGCCGTTCCGGCCGCACGATCTCGATCGAGCCGGCCGCGTCGGAATAGCGAGTGCCGCCCGTCCGGGCGCCGTTCGCATTCCATGTTCATCGACACGGCTGAAATCCGGGTCAAGGCCGGCGACGGCGGCAATGGCTGCGTGGCCTTCCGGCGCGAAAAGTTCGTGCCGCGCGGAGGCCCGTCGGGCGGGGATGGAGGCAACGGCGGCTCCGTCTGGGCGGTGGCCGACCCCTCCTTCAACACGCTTTACCATTTGCGGCACCGGAACCAGTTTCGCGCGGGCCGCGGTCAGCACGGCATGGGCAGCAACCGCCACGGCGCGGCTGGCGCCGACATCACGGTTCCGCTGCCGCTCGGCTCCGTCGTGAGCGACACGGATTCGGGCGAGCGCCTCGCGGACCTGACTCGGGCCGGTGAGCGCGTCCTTCTCGCCGCCGGCGGCAACGGCGGCTGGGGCAATCAACACTTCGCCACCCCCACGCGGCAGGCGCCTCGCTTCGCCAAGAAAGGACTGACCGGCGAGGAACGGCGCCTCGCGATCGAGTTGAAGCTTCTGGCCGACGTGGCGATCGTGGGCTTCCCGAATGCGGGCAAGTCCACCCTCATCTCCGTCATCTCGGCGGCGAAGCCCAAGATTGCCGATTACCCGTTTACGACGCTGACGCCGCACCTCGGTGTCGTCGAGGGAAGTGACCACCGCACGCTCGTCGTGGCCGACATCCCGGGACTCATCGAGGGCGCGCACCGCGGTGCCGGCCTCGGAATCCGATTTCTGAGGCACGTCGAGCGGTGCCGGCTGCTCTGCCACCTCGTCGACGCTTCAGGGATCGGCGACGCGGATCGAGCGGTGGCCGTCCTCGAGAAGGAGCTGACGGCGTTCTCTCCGGAGGTCGCCGCCCGCCCGCGCGTGCTCGTCGCCTCCAAGTGCGATGCCGTTTCGGATCCCGACCGACTCGAATCGATTCGCCGGGCCGCCCGGCGCCGGGGCTTGCCCTGCTTCGAAATCTCCTCGGCTACGCGAGCCGGTTTGAAGCCTCTCGTGGATCACTTCTTCGAAGCCGTTCAAAGTTCGAAGGTCGACCTTCAAAGTGACACGTTCGAGCTTCCCTGAACTTTTGACCTTGAAACCTTGAACTCTAAACTTGGCTCCATGCGCCTCGGCGTTTTCGGGGGCACATTCGATCCGGTCCACTTCGGCCACATCCAGACCGTCGAGGCCACGGCGATGAAGTTCAGGCTGGAACGCGTGCTCTTCGTGCCCGCGCGGCTGTCTCCGCACAAGAGCGAGTCGCCGACGGACGACCGGCATCGCGTGGCGATGCTGGCGCTCGCGCTGGCGGGACGTCCGGACTGGTCCATCGCTTTCGACGAGCTCGACCGCCGGCCGCCGTCGTACACGATCGACACGCTCCAGTCTCTGGCCTCGCGCTTTCCGGGCGCCGCGCTGTGGCTGTTGATGGGGACCGATGCGCTCGCGGCATTCGACCGCTGGAGAAAGCCCGAAGAGATCGTGAGGCTCGCGCGTGTCGCGGCCTTCCATCGCGAGCCGTTCGTCGGCGAGGGCCTTCGCGTGCCGCCGGTTGGAGGCCTCGAAAGCCGCCTGGAGGTTTTCGACGCAGGATCGGTTAGAATATCGGGGACGGACCTCCGGAAGGACCTGTCGAGCGGAAAAAGCGCGGCGGGCCGCGTTCCGGAGCCCGTGGCGGAGTACATCACGAAGCACAGTCTCTACAGATCCGGGGTGGCGCGGCGTTGACGGCCCCGCTCTCCGCACGGGAAAAGGTCCGCGAGGGATTGAGCGCCGCGCTCGACAAGAAAGCGGCGGCCGTACTCGTCTTCAACCTGACCGACCTGACGACGATGGCGGACTACTTCGTCCTCTCGACCGCACGCTCCGACCGTCAGGCCCGCACGATCGCCGACGCGATCACCGAAGCGCTCGGTCCCGCGCTCGCGGTCGAAGGCCTGATCTCGGCGAGCTGGATTCTGATGGACTACGGCGACGTCGTCTTCCACATCTTTCAGGAAGAGGCGCGCAAGTTCTACGCGCTCGAGCGCCTCTGGGGCGACGCCACGAACGAGACCGGCCGCTTCGCGATGTCCTGAGCGGCCGAGTGTTTTGGCGGCCGCTCGACGCGGCCGGAATGAGTAAGCGGCGGCAGCGCAGCATCCCATGGCGAGCACGCGATCCCTAGGCGCCTTGTTCCGCACCCGTAACCGGGCGCTCGCCCGCGAGATTGCCGTTCTCGAGCGGGCCGTGGATCTGCCGTCCACGGTTCTCATCACGGGGGAGAGCGGCACGGGCAAGGACCGGCTCGCCCGCGCGCTTCATGATGCCTCGGCGCGCGCACCGCAGGCCTTCGTCCGAATCGATGCGGCCAATCTCTCCGACGATCTCTTCGAGAGCGAGCTCTTCGGGCACGAGCGCGGCGCCTTCACCGGAGCCATCGCCGCCAAACGGGGCCTGCTCGAGGTCGCCGGGGAGGGCACGGCCTACCTCGACGAGGTCTCTTCACTCTCGCCCGCCGCGCAGGCGAAGTTCCTGCGCGTCCTGCAGGAGCGCACGTTCCGGCGCCTGGGCGGCGTCACGATCCATCCGTTCCGCGCTCGGCTGGTCGTGTCCTCGCGGCGCGACCTGGCGGCGCTCGTGGCGGAAGGCGCCTTCCGGCCCGACTTCTTCTACCGGATCGACGTGGTCTCGGTCAGACTGCCGCGGCTCGCCGACCGCCCCGAGGACATCCTTCCGCTGGCGCGCGCTTTCGTGAAGCGCGCGGCCCGTGCGTGGAAGCGCCCGGCGCGCACCCTCTCGAAGGCTGCCGAGGGAGCGCTGGTCCGCCATCGCTGGCCCGGAAACGTGCGCGAGCTGCTTCACGTCGTCGAGAGGACAGTCTTGACGGCGGAGGGGACCCTCGTCGGGGCGGAGGAGCTCCCCGCCGGTGCCCTGGGCGCGCCCGAGGCCCTGATCGAGGCGGCGATAGAGGAGCGGTGGACGCTCGAGAAGCTCATCGACGTCTACATCGAGGAGACGCTCCGGCGCGCCGGCGGCAACCGAACCCTCGCCGCGAAGCGGCTGGGGGTGTCGCGAAAATCCCTCTGGGAAAGGAACAAGCGAAAGAACCGGTGAGGCCGGCGGGGCCCCTCTTCAGACAAGTGAAAAGGTCTCCCGCAGATGCGGCTTCTCGGGTATCATGCGCCGTTCCAAAACAGGCCCGTCGCGGGGACCGGGCGGGCCGAGAAACAAGGAGTGGACCCCGATGCCAACGAGCCCCGCCAAAGCCGTACGGATGCCCAAAAAGGAACTGGAGAAGTACCGGCGGCTCTTGCTGGAGAAGAAGAGCAGCCTTTCGAACGACCTGGCCAAGACCCGAAACGCCGAGGAAGAGACGATCGAGGAGGCCACACAGGACATTGCCGACAGGGCCGTTTCCTCCTACACCCGGGAGTTCCTCTATTCGCTCTCGGACACGGACCGCAACACGCTCGTGCGAATCGACGAGGCCCTGGAGCGCATCGACGAAGGAACCTACGGCACCTGCGTGAGCTGCGGACAGCCCATGGCCGAGAAGCGGCTGTCGGCCGTGCCCTGGGCCCCGCACTGCGTGGATTGCCAGGAGCTGGCCGAGAAAGGGCTGCTGGAGAACTAGACCATCGCAAAGATCGCAGCGCGATTGCACCAAGATCGGCGATTCCCAATCGCGTTGCGATCACGTTGGGATCTCGCTGCGATCTCATAAACTGCCTTCGTGCCCGCAAAGGTCTCTGGGGTTCCCTCCTTCGACGAAGCCCCTCCCGTTGTCCTCGTGACCGGGGACGTGGAGTTCTTCGTGGAGGAGGCGGCGGCGAGGGCGTCGGAAACTCTCGCGAAGGGCGGGGTCGAGGTTCTGAAGTTCGAGGATGACGCGCCCGCCGAAGCCGTGACGGACGCGCTGCTGAACCGCTCGCTCTTCTCGCCGCGGAGGCTGGTCCAGCTCGACATCACGCGGGTGCTCGGGACGGAGTCGCCCGGCAAGCTGTTGACCCAGGCGGTCGCCAGCTGGCGCGAAGGCACGCCGGCCGGACGCCGCAAAGCCTTCAAGCTGACGCGCGCGCTCCTTTCTGCGCTCGATCTTTCGGCCGGAGGCACTCCCGAGGAGCTGGCCGAGTCGGTCGCCCGGCGCGTGCGGAAGAAAGAAGAGGCCGGAGACCTTGCCGAGATTCTGCGCGACCTGCCCGAGGAGAAGGGCAGCCCGGCTGCCCTCACGGCAGCGCTGCGCCACCTGCTCGAGCACCCGAACGACGGCCTCGTCGCGCTCGTGACCGCGGTTTCCCCACCAGCCGGCGTCGACCTCCTACGGGAAATCGAGCGGAAGGGCCTCGTCCTGCCGGCGGTCGTCGGAGAGGACGCCGGTCCGGCGCTCGCGCGACTCGCCCGCGCCCGTGCGAAGGAACGCGACGTTTCTTTCGACTCCGACGCGATCGAGCGCCTGCGCCTGCAGACGGACGCCAACCCGGCGCTCTTCGCGACGGAGCTCGCGAAGCTGCTCGACTGGGCGGGTTCGGGCGGGCGTGTTCAGGCATCGGACGTCCGCAAGAACGTCGAGGATGAAGCCTCGGAGGACCTGTACCCCTTTTACGAAGCGATCGGACGACGCGACGCGGGCGACGCGCTGTCGCGTCTAGAGAGGCTCTTTTCGGGCCGCGCCGTGCGCGCCGGCAAGCGCGAGCTCGACGTGGACGGTTCCGATGACCAGTGGCCCATGGTGTTCTTCGGGATGCTCACGTCGGAGGTGCGGCGGATGCTGCTCATCCGAATCGCCCTCGACGAGGGCGGCGGTTTCGACACGGGGATGCCCTATCCCGCCTTCGCGGCACGCGTCGTGCCGCGCCTCCAGCAGCCCGTCGCTCCCTTCGGGATCTCTGCCTTCGCCACGCAGAGCGGCGCCGTCAACGGATATGTCTGGTTCATGGCCGCCCAGCGCGCGGCGCGTTACACGACGAACGAGCTCGCCCGAGCCTTGGCTCGCGCCGCCGAAGTGGACGTCCGATTGAAGTCGTCGTCACCCGAGCTGGCGGTCATCAGCGGATATGTTGCCGAGCTGATTGCCGGGGCCTGAGGGCCCCTCGCATCGCAGCGTGATCGCACGTGATCGCAGCGGGATCGGGTGAAGTGATCGCCGCGATCGGGTGAAGGGGGAAGGCCGACTTCACGGCGTTCACGTTGCGATCTCGTTGCGTTCACGCTGCGTTAGCAATGCGGGGAGCGGCTGCCGCTCGCGCGGCGCCGCCCTGTCTCGGTGGTGGGTCGCAATCTCTGCCTTACTATACGTAGCGAGTTGGCCGAGAGTTTCAGCCTGAACCTCGTTCCGCAATCCGCCCTGGTGACCGGCGGATCGCGCGGCATCGGCCGTGCGGCGGCCCGGCTTCTCGCCCGGGCAGGAGCCCGCGTTGCCTTCACGTACCTGCGCGACGAAGCCTCGGCGAACTCGCTCGTCCGAGAAGTGCGCGCGGCCGGCGGCGAGGCGATGGCGCTCGCCGGCGACGCGTCCCGGCCGGACCACGCCAGACAGGCGGTGCGCGACGTCGTGGCCGCGTGGCAACGCCTCGACATCCTGGTCGTGAACGCGGGCGTCTGGGAAGAGGACGAGGCGGGCCGCGGCGACGTCGAGGCGTGGGACCGCACATTCGCGGTCAACGCGCGAGGTGCCTTTCTCGCGACCGAGGCCGCCCTTCCGCACCTCGAAAGGGAGAAGGGCTCGATCGTGTTCGTGGCGTCGACCGCGGCGCAGCGGGGCGAAGCCAGGCACTCGGCCTACGCGGCCTCCAAAGGCGCTCTCGTCTCGTACACGAAGTCGCTGGCCGCCGAGCTCGGTCCCCGGGGAATCCGCGTCAACTGCGTGGCTCCAGGCTGGGTCGAGACCGACATGACCGCTGGCGCGCTCTCCGATCCCACCGCTCGACGCGAGATCGAGCGGGCGATTCCGATCGGCCGCGTGGCGAGCCCCGAGGACATCGCCGGACCCATTCTCTTCCTGGTGTCCGATCTCGCACGGCACGTGCAGGGGGAAATTCTCAACGTCAATGGCGGGAGCGTGCTGGTGGGCTGATGGAGAAGCTCGGGCGAAAAGACTGGCGATTCCTCGCGGTTTGTCTGCTCGTCATCGCCGCCAGTGCGGCGGTGACCGCGCGCCTCTTCCGCCGGGCGTTCCCCGAGGCCTCGATCGAGTTTCGCGTCAACCGGGACGGAGCGCGTCGCGTCGCCGAAGCGTTCTTGAAGGAGCGCGGGCGAGACATCGCCGGCCATCGGTTTGCCGGCCGCTTCGACGTCGCCGAGACACCCAAGGTGTACCTGGAGCGCACGCTCGGTCTCGAGCGGGCCGGGCGCCTCTACGGGCGGGAGGCAAAGGTCTGGCTCTGGGAGATGCGCTGGTTTCGCTCGGGCGTCAAGGAAGAGGAGCGCGTCGCCATCTCGCCGCTCGGGGATCTGGTGTCCTGGGAATCGGTGCGGCGCGAAGAGACCCCGGGGGCAAGCCTGTCCCAGGTCGACGCGCGATCCCTGGCGCTGAAGTTTCTCGAGACGCGCGGGCTTCCGGCTGCCTCTCTCGATGCCATCGAGGCCACGCCTCAGGCCCGCCCGAAGCGCATCGACTGGACGTTCGTGGACGAGAGGCGCGGCTTCCGGATGGGCGAAGCGACCGTGCGCTTCTCGACGACCGTGTCGGGCGATGCGGTGTCGGCCTTCCGAGAGTTCGTGCACGTGCCGGAAGCCTGGACGCGCGACTACGCGCGGCTTCGGTCGAAGAACAACGCTGCCGGCGCGGTGGCCACGGTCGGTCTTCTGCTCACGCTCGTTGCGATGATCGCCGTGCTCGTCACAAAGATCACGCGCAAGGACGTGCGCTGGAGGCTCGTCGCGGCGTTTGGAGTCACGGGCTTCGCGCTGGCATTCCTGTCCGCGCTGAACGACCTGCCGCTCGCGCTCTACAACTACGACACGACAAGCTCGCTCGAGAGCCATCTCGTCAAGCAGCTCGTGCTCGGCTTCTTCGGCGCGCTCGCGACGGCGGCGTTCATCGCCCTCGTCGTGGCCGCCGCCGAGCCCCTCTACCGCGAGCGCTTTCCGGGGCAGCCGTCCTTGTCGGGCACGTTTTCGCGGCGCGGCATTTGGACGAAGAGGTTCTTCCTTTCGGTCGTGCTCGGTTATGCGCTGACGGCCTTCTTCTTCGCGTATCAGGCGGTCTTCTACGTCGTGGCGGACCGGTTCGGCGCTTGGGCGCCCGCCGAAGTGCCGTTCGACAACATGCTGAACACGGCATTCCCGTGGGCCACGGTGCTTCTGATCGGCTTTTTGCCCGCCGTCTCCGAGGAAGGAATGAGCCGAATGTTCTCGATCTCTTTCCTCGACCGGCTGGGTTTCGGAAAGCTCGTCGCGGTCCTCGTGCCCGCTTTCATCTGGGGTTTCGGGCACTCGACATATCCGAACCAGCCCTTCTTCATACGGGGTCTCGAGGTGGGTTTTGCGGGCGTCTTGATCGGCGCGCTGATGTTGCGCTACGGGGTCGTGCCGCTTCTCGTCTGGCACTTCACCGTGGATGCCACCTACACCGCGCTCCTGATGCTGCGGTCAGGCAACGCTTACTACGTCGGCTCGGGAGCGGTCGCGGCGGGAATCCTGATCGCTCCGCTTGCCGCATGCCTCGTTTTTGCCCTGCGCCGGGGCGGCTTCGAGCCGGAGGCGGGGCTGACCAACGGAGACGAGGGTTTCGTGCCGGCGCCGCCCGTTTCGGCCGATGTGGCCGAGATGATGCAGAGCGTGCCGGCCCTCGCGCGCAGGACGCTCGCGCTCGCCGGCGCCGCCGCGGCGCTGCTCGCGACCTCATTCCTTCTGCCTCCTCCTCCCCTCGTGAGGATCGCGGACGACGCCGTGGGACGCGCCCGGGCAGAAACGCTCGCCCGGGAGTTCCTCAAGGCCAACCGCGCGTCGCCCGAGCGCTACCGCCTCGTGTCGTATGTGGGCACCGGTTTCGCCGACGACGAGGCGATGCGCGACATCGAGCCGGCCGAACAGGGGAAGATCCCGGGCTTTTCCGCCGCCGCCGCGCGGTACGTGCTGCAGCAGGGAGGCCCGGAGGCCTTCCGCGCGCTCGCCAAGGCGAAGCTGCCGCCCGTCTTCTGGGCCGTGCGCTTCCTGGAACCGGAGAAGAAAGAAGAGTGGAAGATCCTGGTGGACGCGCGCCGGAGCCGTGTGGCGGTGTTCGCGAGCCCTCGGGACGAGAGCGCGCCGGCCGGGCTGCCTCCCTCCGAGGAGCGCGCTCGGATTCGCGCCATCGAGGCCGCGGGGAAGCTCGGCTATCCCGCGTTCGAGTACCAGGTCCTCGAGGTCGGGACGAAAGCCAGGCCAAAGCGGGTGGACACGACCGTCGTTCTGGAGGCCCGGCCCCCGGGGATCGGTGAGGCGCGACCGCGTCTGACGGCCGTGTTCCACGGGTCGCTGCTCGCGGCCTTCTACCCGTCGATCCACGTTCCCGAGCAGTTCCTGCGCGACGCCCAGAAAACGAGCGCGCTCAAGTGGCTGCTGGTCAGCGTCAAGATCGTGGCGGCCGGCGGGTTTCTCGGCGTCGGGCTCATCGTCTTTCTTCGGATCGTTCGCCAGCCGGAGTTCCGTTGGAAGTCTCTGCGCGGCCCGCTCGCGGTCGCCGCGCTTTTCGGAGCCGCCTTTGCAGCCAACGGCGTGCCCACACTGCTGCGGCTGTATGAGACGAGCGCCGTGTTCGCGACGTTCCGCGTGATCACGGCCGTCGCCCTCGGCGTTCAGTGGCTGGGGATCATACTGGCGGCGGTCGTGGTCTTCGTGCTCATCGGCGGAGCCCGGCCCGGGTGGCGGCGAGCGTTGCGACGCAGCGGGGATCTCCTCGACGCGTTCCTGCGCGCCGCGATCGCGGCTGCGGGCCTGTTCGGCCTCGGGCGATGGATGGCGCTGTTGGCGGCGCGCTTTCCGGCGTTCGACGTGCCGAGTCCGGCGCTTCCGTCCGCTCTCGAGAAGGCCGTGCCCGGCTTCGCCGTTCTCGCCTCGGCCGCCTTTTCGACGCTGATCCTCGCCTCCGCAGCCGCGGTCGTCGCGATCGCGGCGCCGCAGCCCTTCTTCCGCAAGCCGGCTGCCCGGGCGGCGGCCTTGGCCGGCCTCGTCCTCGTGCTTCTTCCCACGAGCCTCCACTCGGCCACGGAGTTCGCGCTCGACTTGCTGCCGCCGCTGGCCGCCGCGGCCTGGCTCGCTGCCGTCGGATTCCTTCTGTTGAAGGACCACGTCGCAGCCTGGGTTCTCTTCGGTGCGCTGGCATTCGGGGGGCGCGCGGCAGCGGCGTTGCTCGGGCAGACGGCTCAGGCGGATCGGATGTCGGGCTGGCTGGCCGTGGCTTTGATCGCGGCTGCGGTCGGATGGCTTCTCGCCGGCAGGCGCGAGGGCAAGAGGTTGCCGGCGTGAGACGGCCGGCCCTCGTCCTGTTCTGCCTGGGATTCTCGGTTTCGTTCGCGGCGGCCGGGCCCCCGGGGGCCGCGGCCGTGCGCGAAAAGGTGAGGGCGTACCGGGCGGCGCACGAACTCGAGATCCTTCGGGAGTTCGCCGATCTGCTGGCGATTCCGAATCTGGCGTCGGATACCCCGAACATTCGGAAAAATGCCGAGAGAGTCGCCGCGACGCTGTCCCGGCGTGGCGTCAGGACGGAGCTTCTCGAGCTGCCGGGAGCGCCGCCGGTCGTCTTCGGTGAGCTGGCCGCGCCGGGGGCGAAGCGGACGGTCATCCTCTACGCGCATTACGACGGGCAGCCAGTGGACGCGGCGAAATGGACGGGCAAGCCATGGCAGCCTCTCTTGCGCGATGGCCGGCTCGAGGCGGGGGGCCGCGATGTGGCGTGGGAGATCGTCAGATCACCGGTCAACCCCGAGTGGCTCCTCTACGCGCGCTCGGCGAGCGACGACAAGGCCCCGGTGATCGGCCTCGCGACGGCCTTGGACGCCCTGCGCGCCGCGAAACTGCCCCTCTCGGCCAACCTGAAGTTCTTCGTAGAGGGCGAGGAGGAAGCAGGCTCGCCGCACCTGGCCGCCTTCCTCGACAAGTACCACGACCGGTTGAAGGCCGACGCGTGGTTGCTCTTCGACGGGCCCGTTCATCCTTCCCGCCGCATGCAGATCTTCTTCGGCGCGCGCGGAATCGCGGGGCTCGAGATCACGGCTTACGGTGCGATCCGCCGCCTTCACAGCGGCCACTACGGCAACTGGGCGCCCAACCCGATCGCGGAGCTGGCTCTCCTCGTGGCGGGCCTGCGGGACGATCGGGGGAACATCCTGATCAAGGGCTTCGCCGACGATGTACGGCCGGTTACGCAGATGGAGCGCCGGGCGCTGGCGGCGGCGCCGGACGTGGACGGAGCGCTCAAAGACGAGCTCGCCCTCGGGCGCACGGAGGGCTTGGACGGCGAGCCCTTGCAGGAGGCGATCCTGCGCCCGGCCTTGAACCTGCGCGGCATTCAGGGCGGCGACGTGGGCGAGAAAACGACGAACTCGATTCCGACCGAGGCGACGGCTTCGATCGACTTTCGCCTCGTGCCCGACCAGACGCCGGAACGTGTGGCCGCAAAGGTGGAGGCGCACCTGAAGAGCCTGGGCTACACGCTGATCGGCGAGGCGCCGGACCGCCCGACGCGGCTTTCGACTCCGCGCCTGCTGCGCCTGCGCTGGGAGTCGGGCTACCCGGCGGCGCGCACGTTGATGGACCTGCCGGTCTCGCGAGCCGTGGCGCGAGTCATCTCGGAGTCTCTCGGCGCTCCTGCCGTGGAGCTGCCGACGCTCGGAGGCAGCTTGCCGATGTACTTGTTCACCGACGTGCTCAAGACGCCGATCGTCGGCGTGCCCATCGCCAACCACGACAACAACCAGCACGCCTCGAATGAGAACATTCGAATCCAGAACCTCTGGGACGGCATCGAGACCTACGCGGCGCTGCTTTCCCGGCTCGACTGGTAGGGACCGGAGCGGTGGAGCGGCCCTCACCCGAGGGTGGGGGGCACACCCTAGCTTTCCCGTTCCATCTCGACCATGCGGGCGTAGATCTGGCGGGCGGGCCGGCCCGAGCGCGCGGCGATCTCACGCGCCGCCGAGCGCTTCGAGAGGCCGGTGGCGAGGGCCTCCTGGATGGCCGTGTCGACCTCTCCTTCGCCCAGGCTTGGGGCGGTGTCGGCGCCCTCGGCCCCCTGGACCACGACAGTAATCTCGCCGCGCCCGGCTCCCCGTGCTCCGAAAACGCGGGCGAGCTCGTCGAGGGTGCCGCGCAACGTCTCTTCGTGGAGCTTCGTCAGCTCGCGGGCGACCGCCGCCCGGCGCGGTCCCAGGATCCGCGCGGCCTCGCCGAGCGACTCGACGAGTCGATGGGGAGCCTCGAACCAGACGAGTGTCTCGCGCCGATCCCGGTGTGCTTCGAGGAAGCGGCGGCGCTCGCCGGACCGAGCGGGGAGGAAGCCCAGGAACGTGTGAGGCGCGGCGGGCAGGCCCGAGACGGCGAGGGCAGATGCGACGGCCGAGGGCCCCGGCACGACGAGGACCGGAAAGCCTGCCGCGACAGCTGCCGCCACGAGGTCTCGTCCGGGATCGGAGAACGCGGGCATGCCCGCGTCGGTCACGAGGGCCACAGTCTCGCCGGCACGCAGCCGCCGCAGCAACTCCGGCACGCGAGCGCGCTCACGCGGCGCAGGGCAGGAGATGCGCGGGGCGCGCAGGGCGAAGCGCGAGGAAATCTTTGCCGTCACGCGAGTGTCCTCGCAGAAGATCGCATCCGCTTCGGCCAGAGCGCGCGCGGCCCGCGGGGCGAGGTCCTCCAGGTTGCCGATCGGCGTGCCGACGACGAGCAGGCGTCCGGGAGGGCGGTCAGCCATAGGTCTGAATTGTGAATGGTGAATTGTGAAATGTGAATAGGACTGAGTCGAATCGCGCTGTCACAACTCACAATTCACAACTCATAATTTCGCTATCATTCAGCTGTGTCCTCGCTCTTTGCCCTGCTCCTCATTGCCGCCTCGGCCGAGCCTCAGGTCGTGGACCGGATCGCCGCGACGGTGGACGATGTCGCGATTCCGGAGAGCGCCGTGCGCCGCGCTCTGGTCACTTCCGCCCTGAAACCGGAGCCCGGCGAGACCCGAAACGCCTTTCGAGACCGCGTTCTGGAGGCGCTGATCGACCAGCACCTTCAGTACGACGATGCCGTGCGTTTCGGCCCCGCGCCGCCGGACGCCGCCGAAGTCTCGGCAGCCGTGCAGAGGCTTCGGGAGCGCCTGAAGGCCGAGGGCCGGGACCCGGAGAAGGAGTTTGCCGCGGCGGGCCTGACGTCCGAGGAGGTCCGCGCGACCGTGGAGCGCCAGCTCGTCGTGCAACGGCACTTGCGCGAGCGGTTCCGGCCGGTCGCCATCGCCGACGAGGAGCGGGCGCGCGAAGAGTACGAGAAGCACTTCGCGCCGGAACGGAAAACGGCCGGTCTGCCGGTCCCGCCTTTCGAGTCCGTCTCCGAGCAGATGCGCCTTCGCTCCCAGCAGAGGGTCTTCGACGAGGAAGTCGAGAAGTGGATGAAGGAGCTGCGCCAGCGCGCCCGCATCGAGATCCACCGCATCCCGCCTCCGTCAAAGTAGCCGGGAGACATGGTCGCTACCTTGAACTTTGAACCTTGAACCTTGAACCCTGACCTCGTTTCCTATCCCGGCGGCCAGCCCATGCGGCGTCCGGCGAGCAAGTGGAAGTGCAAGTGGAAAACCAGTTGCCCGGCTTCGGCGCCGGTATTCGTCACGAGGCGGTAGTCCGTCACGCCGCGCTGCCGTGCCACTTCGGCGCTGGCCGCGACGAGCTCTCCCAGGAGCGCCGGATCGGCGGAGCCGTCCGCGAGGTTGACGACGTGCTTCTTCGGGACGAGCAAGATGTGTGTCGGCGCCTTCGGGTTGATGTCTTCGAAGGCGAGGAGGCGATCGGTCTCGAAGACCTTCTTCGACGGCAGCTGCCCGGCCACGATCTTGCAGAAAACGCAGTCGCTCATGAGGTTTCCGCCCTTCTGAACAAAAGCTATCACCCGCCCGGGCGGACCGGATACACATTGGCCTCGCGGATGGGAACGTCGGCGCGGACCTGGCCGACGCGGCCGTCCTCGAAGCGCACGCGCGCCTCGACGACGTGACTCTCCCGGCCCGAGTAGAGGGCCTCGACGAGCTCGCCGTACTTTTCGGCGATGAACCCGCGCCGGACTTTACGGGTGCGCGTCAACTCGCCGTCGTCGGCGTCGAGCTCCTTGTGCAGGATGAGGAACCGGCGGACCTGGGATCCGCCGAGTTTCGGATCCCTCGAGAGATCGCGGTTCGCTTGCTCGATGCACTCCCGCACGAGGTCGTAGACGGGCGCCTTGCCGGCGAGATCCGTGTAGCCGCTGTAGGGCAGGTTGCGGCGCTCGGCCCAGTTTCCGACGGCGGACAGGTCGATGTTGATGAAGACGGCGACGAAGTCCCGCCGGTCGCCGAAAGCGACGGCCTCTCGGATGTAAGGGAAGAACTTGAGCTTGTTCTCGATGTACTTGGGCGCGAAGAGCGTGCCGTCGTGGAGCCTGCCGACGTCCTGGGCCCGGTCGATGATCTTCAGCTGCCCGTCCTCGTCGAAGTACCCGGCGTCGCCGGTGTGCACCCAACCGTCCGCGTCCTTGGTCTGCGCGGTCGCCTCGGGGTTCTTGTAGTAGGCGGGGAAGACGCCGGGCCCGCGGTACAGCACTTCGCCGCTTTCGGTGACCTGAACTTCGACGCCCGTAGCCGGGGTGCCCACGGTGTCCGGTTTGACCTGGCCGTCTGGCTGAATGCACACGAAGACGGATCCCTCGGTCTGGCCGTAGAGCTGCTTCATGTTGATGCCGAGCGATCGGTAGAAGTCGAAGAGGTCGGGCCCGATCGCCTCGCCCGCCGTGTAGGCGAGTCGGATGCGCGTCAAGCCGAGCACGTTCTTGACAGGCTCGTAGACGAAAAGGCGGCCCAGCGCGTAGAGCGCCCGGTCGCGCAGGGAGACGGGCTTCCGATCGAGCAGGAGGGTTCCCGCGCGCTTGGCCACGGTCATGAAGTACCGGAACAGCCAGCGCTTTGGCCGGCTGGCGTCCTCGATGCGGATCAGGACCTGCGTGAGCATGCTCTCGTAGATTCGCGGCGGGGCGAAATTGTAGGTGGGTCCGATTTCGCGCATGTCCTGCAAGACGGTGTCGCTCGACTCCGGGCAGCTGACGCAGAAGCCGATCGCCCAGGATTGGGCGTACGAAAAGAGGTTGTCGCCCACCCAGGCCATCGGCAAGTAGGCGAGAAGCTCGTCCTTTTCGGAGAGCCCCTCGCGCACGGCCGCATGGCGACCCGTGACGATCAGGTTGTCGTGCGTCAGCATGACGCCCTTGGGGTGGCCGGTCGTTCCCGAGGTGTAGAGGATGATGGCCACGTCGCCGCCGGCGCCCTTGGCGATCTCGGCGTCGAAGAACGTCGGGTGGTCTTCGTCGTGGAGGCGCCCGAGGCCGAGGATGTGATCGTAAGAGACCAGCCCCTGGGCCTCGTAATGCGCCAGGCCGCGCGGGTCGTCGTAAATGACGTGCTCGAGATGGCTCCGGCCGCGGATCTCGAGCAGCTTGTCCACCTGCTCCTGATCCTCCGCCACGGCGAAGCGGATCTCGGCCTGCTCGAGCGGGTAAAGCATCTCCTCGGCGACAGCGTCCTGGTAGAGCGGGACCGGGATGCCGCCCAGGCACTGGGCGGCGGCCATGGCCCAGTAGAGACGCGGCCGGTTGTCACCCACCAGGGCGAGCCGGTCGCCCCGCGCGAAGCCGTTCGCCGCGAGGCCGCACGCAAAAGCGCGCACCTCGCGGGCCACCTCCTCCCACGTCCACGTTTGCCAGATGCCCAGGTCCTTCTCACGGATGGCGGGCCGGCGGCCGCGCACACGCGCGTTCTCGAGAAGGAGCTTGGGAAAAGTATCGGCGCTCAAATCGTGAGGGATGTTAACCCGTTGCCTCTGCGATCAGCGCCTCGGCTGTTTCGCCCAGGATCGCCCGCTCGTCTTCCGGGGCGAGTGCCCAGGCGCGCACTCGGGCGATCGAGTCCTCGATCGGCACGCCCACGGTCGGCGTGTCGGACCCGAAGAGAACGCGCCGTTCGATGCCGGCCAGGACGGAGCGCGCCGGCTCGACCGGGGTCGCCACCATCGGTGTGAGGTCGGCGTAGATCGAGCGGGTGCGCCGGATCAGGTCGGCCACGCGCTCGATCGCAGGCGCACCGAAATGCGCCACCACGATCCGCGCGTCGGGAAAGCGGCCCGCGGCGCGTTCGATCGCCATGATCTCGTCCTCCGTGGCCGTGCCCTCGGGCGCGCTGCCGCCGTGGACCACGACAGGACACCTCGCTTCGGAGGCGTGGCGAAAGAGCGGGTCCAGCCGCCGGTCGTCGGCCGCGAAGACGCCGACCGAGCAATGAATCTTGAAGACCTTGAGGCCGAAATCGCCGGCGGCCTCGCGAACGACAGCGGCGACGTCGTCGTCGGGGTGAACGGTGGCGCCCGGCACGACGAAGGGATCGGGTCCCCAGGTTTCGGCCATCCAGCGGTTCAACCCCGCCGCGACGCCAACCTTGTGGGCATAGGGCAGGCTCCAACAGCGCTCGACTCCGGCCGCCACGAGGGCTTGGCGAGCGGAACCGGGCTGGTACGGATAGATCAGCCGCGGCGCCTTCCGCATCTCGAAGAACCGCCGGATCTTCGCCGCGAGCCGCTCGGGCAGCAAATGAACGTGCGCGTCGACGAGCATGGCGGCGGCCGTTGGGCTCAGTCGTACTTGCGGACGTCGTCGATGATCCGGCCGTCGTTGGGCAGCGTGCCCGGCGCGACGAGCTCGACGGTGCCGCGGAGCTTGCAGACCTCGCGGATCGAGTCGGTCACAGCCGCTGCGAGACCCTCGGCGGGTGCCGCCGTCTCGCAGCGCAGCGTCATCTCGTCAGCGTCGTTCACTCGGGTGATGACGAGCCGCGCCTTGCCGATCTCGGGATGGCGCCTGACGACCCGGGCCACGAGACTCGGATGGACGAACATTCCGCGTACCTTGGCGCTCTGGTCCGCGCGGCCAAGCCAGCCGCGGATGCGCGCATGGGTTCGGCCGCACGGGCTCGCTCCGGGCAGAAGGGCCGAGAGGTCACCCGTCGCGAAGCGCAGGAGAGGATACTCGGGTGTCAGCGTGTGGGTGACCACCACTTCGCCCACTTCGCCCTCAGGCACGGGATCGCCGGTGCCGGGCCGGACGATCTCGATGAGCAGTCCCTCGCTCGCGATCAGGCCCTCCATTGCCTCGGACTCGTAGGCCACGGTGCCGAGGTCGGCCGTGGTGTAGCACTGGAGGGCGGCGACGCCGCGCTCGGCGAGCTCCCTGCGCAGGCTCGCGGGGAGCGCTTCGCCCGAAACGAGAGCCTTGCGCACGCTCGACAGGTCGGCGCCCGTCTCGCGCCCTTTGTCGAGGAGGATCTTCAGGAACGACGGCGTGCCGACGTAGCCTTGCGGCTTCAAGTCGGCGATGGTCGCGACCTGAAGCTCCGTCTGGCCGACGCCGGCGGGAAAGACGGCGCAGTGGAGCTCCCGCGCGCCGATGTCCACCATCACGCCGGCCGGCGTGAAGTGATAGGAGAACGTGTTGTAGATCACGTCGCCGCGCCGGAAGCCGGCCGCGAAGAGCGCCCGGGCGAACTGGCCGTAGTCGGGCCGCCGGCCGGCGAGCTCGTAGATCGGACCGGGAGACGCGAAGATGTGCGAGACCTCGCCCGGCGAGACGGTCGCGAGGCCTCCGAAGGGCGGGTTCTTCCGCTGCAACTCCGTCAGGTCAGACTTGCGGAGGACGGGAAGCTTCGCGAGCGCGGCGCGGTCGGTGACGGCCGCCGCGTCCACGCCCTCGAGAAGGCGCGCGAACGCCGGCGCCTTCCGCCGGGCCCCCTCGATCTGCCTCCGCAGAGCGGCAAACAGCTCGGACTCGCGTTCCGCCGGGTCCCGGGTCTCGAGCTCGTCGTAGTGTTCTACGCCAGCCATCTCTTCCGGCGCCGATAGTGTTTCGTCTCGCGGAAGGTTCGGCGGCCGCCGCCGGAAAGACCCAGGTAAAACTCCTTGACGTCTTCGTTGGCGGTCAGCTCGGCGGCGTCGCCTTCCATCACGACGCGACCGTTCTCGAGGACATAGCCCGCGTGGGCGTGGCGCAGCGCGGCAAGCGTGTTCTGCTCCGCGAGCAGGAAGCTCACGCCCTCCTTCTCGTTCAGATTCCGCACGATGTCAAAGATCTCCTCCACGACCTGCGGCGCCAGGCCCATGGAGGGCTCGTCCAGGAGGATCATCCGCGGCCGGGCCATCAGGGCGCGCCCGATCGCCGTCATCTGCTGCTCGCCTCCCGAGGTGTAGCCGGACACGCTGCGGCGCCGCGCGGCGATCGGTGGGAAAGTCGTGTAGACGCGCTCGAGATCGCGGCGGATCTCCAGGCGCGAGGTGCGCCGGGTATAGGCGCCGGTCAGGAGGTTTTCTTCGACCGTCAGGTGGGCAAAACAGTGCCGCCCCTCCATGACCTGCACGACCCCCCGGCGCACCAGCTCCCGCGGGTTCAGCCGGTCGATGCGCTCGCCGCCAAACTCGATCGAGCCTTTGGTCACGGCGCCTCGCTCGGCGGTGAGCAGATTCGAGATGGCCTTGAGCGTGGTCGTCTTCCCGGCCCCGTTGGCCCCGAGCAGAGTGACGATCTTGCCCTCGGGCACCTCGAGGGAAACCCCCTTCAAGACGAGGATCACGTGGTCGTAAACAACCTCGATGTTGTTGACCGCGAGAAAGGGGGTTCCCTTCACCGCCACGGCTGCCGTTACTCCTTGGAGCAGTCGCGCGGTGTGATGCCCTTCTCCTTCGCGTAAGCGGCGGCTGACTCCTCGATCCTGGGACGAACGATCGACTGGTCGGACTTGATCCAGTCGGTGATGACCTTCCACTTGGTGCCGTCCCACTGCTGGAACTTGACCGCTCCTCCGCCTTCGTGATCGGTGCAGGAAACCTTCATGGGCTGCAGGAGTCCCAGGGCGCCCAATTCCTTGATGCGCTTCTCGTCGATGTTCAAGTTCTCGAGGCCCCAGCGGACCTGCTCGCCCGTGAGAGGCTTCTTGCCAAACTTGCCTTGAGCCGTTCGGATGGCCTCGGTGTTGACGATGCCGTGGATGATGCCGCGGTTGTAGTAGATGCTGCCGAGGCGTGACGGGTCCTCCAGATTGCCCTTGTGGCCGCCCGAGTAGACGTGCTTCTGGACGTCCTTTATCACCGGAAAGTCGGTGCCGCTCGGGTGGAAGCCGGCCGCGATGTAGCCCTTGGCCGCCTCGCCGGCGGGCACCACGTCCTCTTCGGCGCCGCTCCACCACACGCCGATGATGTGGTCGCGCGGGAAGCCGACCTTGGCGGCGGTCTTCAAGGCCACCGGATTCATCACGCCCCAGCCGCGCAGGATGACCCAGTCCGGCTTGGCCTGGCGGATCTGGAGCCATTGCGACTCCTGCTCGTTGCCGGGAGGGGCGACCTCGATGTGCGTGACCGTGAAGCCGTACTTCTTGGCCTGCAGGTCGAGGATGGGGATCGTCTCCTTGCCGTACGCGGATCCGTGGTGCAGGTTGACGATCTTCTTGCCCTTGAGTTTGTCCATTCCGCCTTCCTTCATCCCGATGAACTTGATCTTGGCGGTGTTCTGGCTCCAGTAATTCGTGATGAGCGGAAAGACGTACGGGAACACGCGGCCGTCGGAGGCGTCCGTCCGGCCGTAGCCCATCGAAACGAGCGGGATCTTGTCGGTGGTGGCGCGCTCGATGCACGCGTAGGTGATGCCGGTGGACAGCAGGTTGAACATCGAGGCGCCGGTCGGGCCCTTGCCCTTGAGCCGCTCGTAACATTCAACGCCGCGGTCGTTCTTGTACTCGGTCTCGCACTCCTCCCAGGTGAGCTTGACGCCGTTGATGCCTCCGTCGCGGCGGTTCAACATGTCGAGATAGTCGATGAAGCCGCCGAAGACGCCTGTGCCGCCCGCCGCGTAAGGCCCGACGCGGTAGCTCGTCATGGGAATGAACTGTTCCTGCTGGGCGATCGCCGGCAGCGCGAGCGCCCCGCCGAGCCAAGAAGATACGAGCGCGATTCGGAGTGAAGCCTTTTTCATGATGCGATTCCTCCTCTTCAAAAGGAACTCGAAATCAATGCGGGAACGGCCACAGCCGCAGTTTCTCTTTGCCGATCTGCCAGAGCCGCGCGAAGCCGTGCGGCTCCACCGCCAGGAAGAACACGATCAGTCCGCCGAAGACCACGAGCTCGAGGTTCGAGGTCAGGCTCCCGCTCAGGCGCGCGGGCAACAAGGCGTGCGTCGTCACGTTCAAGAGGATCGGCAGCAGCACGATGAACGCGGCTCCGAGGAAGGCGCCGAGCACGCTACCCATCCCTCCGATGATGATCATAAAGAGGATCTGGAAGGAGCGCGTCAGGTCGAAAGCCTGCGGCTCGACCGAGCCCAGGTACGCGAAAGCCCACAGGGCGCCCGCGACGCCGCAGTAGAACGAGCTCACCGCGAAGGCCGTGAGCTTGGTTTTCAGCATCGGGATGCCGATGACTTCCGCCGCCACGTCCATGTCCCGCACGGCCATCCACGCTCGGCCGATGCGGCTGCGCACGAGGTTCTTGGCGAAGAGCGCCAGGATCGCAACGACGGACAGAGTCAGCATGTAGCGGCGCACGGGGCTGTCGAATCGGTAGCCGAGGATCACGATCTTCTGCGCGCTGATGACGCCCGAGGGATTGTAGTTGGAAAACCACCCGAACTTGGTCAGCACCCACTCGATGAAGAACTGGGCCGCGAGGCTCGTGACAGCGAGGTAGAAGCCCTTGATGCGCAGGCTCGGCAGGCCGAAGACGATCCCCACGCCGGCCGCCACGAGGCCGGCTCCGGCAAAGGCAAGCAGGACAGAGAGGCCGGGCACGCGCAGCATGAGATTGAAGGCGGCGAAAGCGCCCACCGCCATGAAGGCCGCCGAGCCGAGCGAGAGCTGTCCGGCGTAACCCGTCAGGATGTTCAACCCCAAAGCCGCCAGCGACAGAATCAGAAACGGGATCAGAATCGCGCCGAACCAGTAATCGTTGCCCACGACGGGCACGACGAGGAAGGCCATGGCGAGCAGGATGCCGACGCCGATCCGGTCCTGGCGGATCGGGAAAATCCGCTGGTCAGACCGATACGACGTCTTGAACTGCCCCGCCTCGCGGTAGATCACGGACGCCTCAAACCCTCTCGATCCGTCGCTCGCCAAAGAGGCCCTCTGGGCGGACGAGCAGGAACACCACCGCGAGGACGTACGGAAACCAGTTCTCCAGGCCGCTGCCGATCTTCGGCCCGAGATAGACCTCGGCGAGCTTCTCGCTCGCCCCGACGATCAAGCCACCCACGATCGCTCCGGGGATCGAGGTGAATCCGCCCAGGATCAGGACGGGCAAGGCCTTCAAAGCCAGAAACGTCAGCGAAAACTGAACTCCGATCCGGCAGCCCCACAGGACCCCCGCCACCAGGGCCACGAAGCCCGCCACCGACCAGACGATGACCCAGATTTGGGCCAGAGGGATTCCGACCGAAAGAGCCGCCTGGTGATCGTCCGCCACGGCCCGCAGGGCTCGTCCGATGCGGGTCTTGTTGAAGAAGAGGGCGAGCGCCGAGACCAGGACGGCGGCGACGGCCGCCGAGAAGAGATCGAACTTGCTGATGTTGATGCCGCGGATCTCGAGGGGCACGTCCGGCACGCCGATGTCCAGGCTGTGCACCTGCGCACCGAGAACCCCTTGCGCCAGGCCCTCGACGAGGAAGGCGACGCCGATGGTCGCCATGAAGAGCGCGATGGGAGGCTGGTTGACGAGCGGCCTCAGGACCACGCGCTCGATCGCCATCGCCAAGAGGACCATCACGACAAGCGTCGCCACCGCGGCGAGCCAGAGCGGGAAATGCTTCTCGACGAGAGCGGCGAACACGAGGGCGGCGAAGAAGACCATCGCGCCCTGGGCGAAGTTGAGGACGCCGGATGCCTTGTAGATGAGGACGAACCCGAGCGCCACGAGCGAGTACATGACGCCGGCCAGGAGCCCGCCCAAGAGCACCTCGGTGAAGAAAGACCAGTTCATCAGGACGGCCCTTCGACTGCGGACTGAGGACTGGAGACTGAGGACTCAAACGGCAATCGCCACGGTGTGGCCTCCCTCGGGCGCAGCCCGGCTCTCGCCACTTCAGTCCTCGGTCCTCGGTCCTCGGTCCTCAGTCTGTCATTCATCGCTCTAGGCTGTCGCCACGCCGAGGTAGGCCTCGACGACCTTCGGGTCGCCGCGGACCTCGTCCGGCGTGCCGTAGGCGATTTTGCGGCCGTAGTCGAGAACAGCCACGCGGTCCGAAATGTCCATCACGACGGCCATGTCGTGCTCGATCAAGACGATCGTCGTGCCGAACTGGTCGTTCACGTCGAGGATGAATCGGCACATGTCCTGCTTCTCTTCGAGGTTCATGCCCGCCATGGGCTCGTCGAGGAGCAGCATCCGTGGCTCAGCCGCAAGCGCCCGTCCGAGCTCGACGCGCTTCTGCAGGCCGTAGGGGAGCCGTCCCACCGGGGTCTTGCGGATCGCCTCGATCTGCAGGAAGTCGATGACCTCTTCCACTTTGCGGCGATGGCGGATCTCTTCCCTCTGGGCCCGGCCCCAGTAGACGGCCTGCTCGAGCAGGCTCGCGTGCATCTTCAGATACCGCCCCGTCATGATGTTGTCGAGCGCGGTCATGCCCTTGAAAAGGGCGATGTTCTGGAACGTGCGGGCGATGCCGAGCCGCGCGGCCGCCTGCGGGCTCCCGGGCCGACGCTCGACGCCCTTGAAAAGGAAGCGGACCGCCCCTTTCTGCGGGTGGTACACGCGGTTGATGACGTTCAAGAGCGAGCTCTTGCCGGCGCCGTTGGGGCCGATGACCGCGCAGATCTCGCGTTCGCGCACGTCGAGCGAGACGTCCGTGAGCGCGGTCACGCCGCCGAAGGAGAGCGACACGCTCTCCACTTTCAGGACGACGTCGCCGATTCTCGCGGTTCGGATCAAGGCGTCTCTCGAACGTACCCCGGAATCGAGTGAATCCCGGTCGGGGCCGAGGCGCGTCGGATCCTCGCCCCGAGGCCGTTCAACTTCTGTTCCATCTGCGCGTAGCCGCGGTCCAGATGGTAGACCCGATCGACCACGGTCTCGCCCCGGGCGGCGAGGCCGGCGAGGACCAGCGCCGCGGAGGCGCGCAGGTCGCTCGCCATGACGGCCGCGCCCGTGAGAGGAGCGGGACCTTCCGCGACCGCCCAGCGGCCCTCCAGGCGAATTCGAGCGCCCATGCGAACCAGCTCGGCCACATGCTGAAAGCGGTTTTCGAAGACGGTCTCGGTGATCGTCGAAATCCCTTCCAGGGAAGTCGCCAGCGCCATCCATTGCGCCTGCAGGTCGGTCGGGAAGCCGGGATAGGGAGCCGTCTCCACGTCGTGGGCCGCCAGGGGACCCGAGGCCCGGACCCGGAGGGCGTCCTGCGAGGATTCGACGGAAGCGCCGACGGCCGAAAGGCGCGCGGTGAGGGCCTTGAGGTGCTCGGGCCGGCAGCCGGTCACCGCAACGTCGCCGCGCGTCAACGCGGCGGCGATCGCGTACGTGCCGGCTTCGATGCGGTCGGGCACGATGGCGTGTGTGGCGGCGTGGAGTCGCTCCACGCCTTCGATCAGGATGGTCTCGGTTCCCTCTCCGGAGATCCAGGCCCCCATCGCCCGAAGCAGGACGGCCAGGTCCACGACCTCCGGTTCGCGGGCGGCGTTGAGGATCCGTGTCGTGCCCCGGGCGAGCGTGGCAGCCAGCATGGCGTTCTCGGTTCCGGTCACGGTCACGGTGTCGAAGGCGATCTCGGCGCCCGACAGCCGGGAAGCTCTGGCCTCGACGTAGCCGTGCTCGAGCTCGACCTCAGCGCCCATTTTGCGAAATGCCGCCAGATGAAGATTGATCG
>WNGF01002861.1_pt1 | contig 26396 bp, 25 predicted proteins | sample 5400641 | NCBI WGS metagenome assembly WNGF01 (sample SAMN13153371, study PRJNA577476) | soil metagenome | isolation source: 80 cm soil or saprolite under grassland replicate 2 | place: USA:California | collected 2016-06-15 | reverse complement strand
ATCGCTGGACGAGCTCGTCCGCGTCGAGCCCACCCAGCCAGGCCGTCAGCCGGGTGTCGAGGTTCTTGAGCGCCACCGACTCCCGCAGGAGCTCGCTCACCCGGCCCTGCGCCGCCTCGTCCCGCGAGTCGACCGAGACGCAGCCGAACAGGTAGGCCTCGAGGAGCGACCAGCGCTCCAGCAGGGCATTCAGGCGCTCGAAGATCTCGTCGAGCGCCTCCGCGGCCTCCGCGGCCGGCGGGGAGGCTCCCGCGCGGATGTCCCGAGCGTCGAAGAGCTCGCCCAGCGAGGAGATCTCACGGACGAGCTCGTCGAATGCCGCCACGAGCTCGGGCGAGTCGACGTCCGGGAAGAACGGGGTCAGGTCCCAGTGCGGCAGCTGCTCCTGAACGGTTTCCGGCCGGGCCACAGCTCTATTATCACCGCCCTCTCTAGACTTTTCGAAATGAAGCTCAGTGACCTGCCCTCGGTGGACGAGCTGGCCCGCGATCTCGGCGACCCCCTCGCCGTCGACGCCGCCCGGACGGTGCTGGAGCGCGCACGCGAGGAGATTCGAGCCGGCGCAGAGCCGGCCGATCTCGAGGAGCGTGTGCGGGAAGAGCTGGGCTCGCTGCGACGCCCACGGCTCCGCCGCGTCCTGAATGCGACGGGAGTGATCGTCCACACGAACCTGGGGCGGGCGCCGCTCCCGGAGCAGGCGCTCGAGCAGGTGGCGGACGTAGCCCGCGGCTACTCGAATCTCGAGTACGACCTCGGCGCCGGCAGCCGCGGATCGAGGCAGGACCACGTCGGCGCGATCCTGCGCCGGCTGACGGCCGCCGAGGCGGCGCTCGTCGTCAACAACAACGCGGCCGCCGTGCTGCTCGCGCTCGCCGCTCTCGCGGAAGGGCGCGAGGTGATCGTCTCGCGCGGCGAGCTGATCGAGATCGGCGACGGCTTCCGGATTCCGGACGTCCTGGCGCGCTCGGGCGCGATCCTGCGCGAGGTCGGAACGACCAACCGGACCCGCGCGGCCGACTACGAGCGCGCGATCGGCCCGGAGACCGCTCTCCTCCTGCGCGTGCACAAGTCGAACTTCCGCGTGGTCGGGTTCACCGAGCAGCCGAGCGTCGCTGAGCTCGCAGCGGTGGCGCGGCGCCGCGAGCTGCCGCTCGTCGACGACCTCGGCTCCGGCGCGTTTCTTCCTTTCGAGGACGAGCCTTCGGCCCGCGACAGCCTGGCCGCCGGCGCCGACCTCGCCTGTTTCTCCGGCGACAAGCTGCTCGGCGGCCCGCAGGTGGGCGTGATCGTGGGCCGCGCCGACCTGGTCGAGCGGCTCCGCCGCCATCCACTGCAGCGCGCGCTGCGCGCGGACAAGCTGACGCTGGCCGCGCTCGAGGGAACGCTGCGGCTGTACCTCGATCCCGAGCGCGCCGCCCGCCAGGTTCCGGTCCGACGGATGCTCGCCGAGCCGCCGGAGGCCGTGCGCTCCCGCGCCCATCGGCTGGCCGAGCTCACCGGGGGCGACGTCGAGCAAACCGTCGCCCGCGTCGGCGGCGGCGCGCTCCCGCTGGCCGAGCTTCCGAGCTTCGCCTGCGCGGTCGAAGAGGAGCTCGCGGCGCCGCTTCGGCTCGAAGAGCCTCCTGTCGTCGGCGTCGTTCGCGACGGGCGCTGCCTGCTCGACTGCCGTACCCTCACCGACGCCGAGGTGGACGAGGTCGCCGCAGCGGTCATCGCCGCACGTCGATGAAGGTCAGACGCATCGTTCCCGACCTCCACGGCGACCCGTCCGCCAGTCGTGGCTTCTACGAGGAGGTCATCGGTCTCGAGCTGGGCATGGACATGGGCTGGATCGCGACGTGGGGCTCGCCCTCGAACGAGACGGCGCAGCTGACGGTGATGAGCGAGGACGCGACGGCGCGGGTTTCGCCGGACGTCTCGATCGAGGTCGAAGACGTCGACGCCGTCCATGCCAGGGCCGTCGAGCGCGGGTACGAGATCGTCCACCCCGTCACCGACGAGCCGTGGGGCGTGCGCCGCTTTTTCGTCCGCGATCCCAACGGCGCGGTGGTCAACGTCATGCAGCACCGGTGACCCGGTCGCCCGGCGAGACGATCGTCCTCCAAGAGGTCTGGCGCGACCGTGTGTGGGCGGCCCGGCCGATGCGGGTCGTCCGCGACGAGGGCGACTTCGTGGCGCTGTGGATGCCGCGAGGCACGCGCTGGAAGGCGCCGACGACGCCGACGACGCGCGAGCACAACGGCGATCGCGGGATGCGCCTTGCGGAGTGCGCGGCCCTCGGAGATTGGGTCTTCCGCGATATGGAATGGGACGTCTCGATCCTGTCGCTGATGCGGGAGGGCGACTGGCACGCATTCTGGGTCTCATGGCTTCCCAGCGGCGAGCACTTCGGCTGGTACGTCAACCTCCAGGAGCCGTTTCGCCGCACGGAGCTCGGGTTCGAGACGATGGACCTCGCGCTCGACGTCGTCATCGAGCCGGATCGGACCTGGCGCTGGAAGGACGAGGACGAGCTCGACGTCTTCGTCGAACGCCCGGAGTGGCGGCCCGATCCATCTTGGGAGTTGCCCGAGCTTCCCGAAGAGTGGGACCGGCTGTGCCACTGACCGTCGGAACGGCAGGCCACATCGACCACGGCAAGACGTGGCTCGTCCGGGCGCTGACCGGCAAGGACACCGACCGGCTGCCGGAAGAGAAAGCGCGCGGGATCTCGATCGACCTCGGCTACGCGCCGCTCGACCTGCCGGACGGGCGCCGGCTCTCGGTCGTCGACGTCCCCGGCCACAAGCGCTTCATCCACAACATGGCTGCCGGCGCAACCGGGATCGACCTCTTCCTGCTCGTGATCGACGCCGGCGAGGGCGCCCGGACGCAGACGCATGAGCATCTCGCGATCATCCGCCTGCTCGGGATCGAGGACGGCGTCGTCGCCGTGACGAAGGCGGACGCCGTCGACGAAGAGACGCTCGAGCTCGCGCTCGAGGAGGCGCGTGAGCTCGTGCCGGGCGCCGAGGTCGTGGCCGTGAGCGCCAAGACCGGCTCCGGGCTGGACGAGCTGCGCGCGGCACTCGCGGACGCCGCGCGCGAGCGCAGCCACGCGGACGGCCCTACCCGCCTCTACGTCGACCGCGTCTTCACGCTGCGCGGCATCGGAACCGTCGCCACCGGAACACTCTGGAGCGGGTCGATCGGCGAGGGGGACGAGCTCAGGGCCGAGCCGGCCGGGCTCGCCGTCCGCGTCCGGAGCGTCCAGGTCCACGACCATCCGGTCGAGCGGGCGGAGGCGGGTCAACGGGTTGCCGTCGCCCTGCCGGGCACCGACCGCGCCGAGCTGCGTCGCGGTGACGCGCTCGTCACGCCCGGGGCCTTCCGGCCGAGCTACCGGCTCGACGTCGCGCTGGAAGCGCCCGCCGAGATCCCCCCTCGCGTCCAGGTACACCACGGGACGAGCCAGGTCGTCGCCCGCCTGGCGAGGACGGGCGATGGATATGCGCAGCTCCGTCTCGCCGAGCCGGTCGTGGCCGCACGCGGCGACCGGTTCGTGCTGAGGACGTCCACGACCGTCGGCGGGGGGCGCGTTCTCGATCCGGCACCGCCTCGGCACTCCGACCGCGCTCGGATGGAGCTGCTCGACCGGGGCGACGTCGCGGCAACGATCCACGAGCCCGTGCATCGCTCGAGCGTCGCGCACCTGCTCGACGCCGAGCCGGCCGGCGTGGAGCGGGCGGGAGACTGGCTCTTCTCCCGCGACTGGCTCGACGACCTGCGCGCAGAGTTGGATGGACGGCTCGACGAGGCCGATCCGCTCGATCCCGGGATCACCCCTCCCGCCGAGCCGTGGGCGGCCTCGATCGTCCCGCTGCTTGGCCTCGAGCGGCGGGGCCCGAAGCTCTACCGGCCCGGCGCGAGCGGTGCTCTCGGCGAAAGAGCGGAGGCCGCAGCTGCCCTCGAAGCGGAGCTCGAGCTGAGCGGATTCGAGCCGGCTCGGATCGGCGATCCGGAGCTCGCCTCCTTTCTCGAGGCGGAGGGGCGGCTCGTCAGGGTCGGCGACGGGCTCGCCTTCGGCCCGGCCGCGTACGAGCAGGCCCGCCGGGCCGTCGTCGAGGAGTGCGAGCGAGCGGGCAGCATCAAGCTCGCCAGGCTCCGCGACCTGCTCGGCATCTCGCGCCGCCCGGCGCAGCTGCTGCTGGAGCGCTTCGACTCCGAAGGGTTGACACGGCGCATCGGAGACGAGAGGGTCCTGCGGCGGAAGGCGAGGACATGAACGAGAAGGAGCTGATCGAGCGCTACAACCAGGCGTGGAACGACCACGACCTCGAAGCCGCCGTGGCGATGCACGCGCCCGACATCGTCTTCCACAACTACTCGGCCAACGAGCGCGCCGAGGGAGCCGAGGCCGTGCGGGAGCACGTCGCGGGGATCCTCCGCAGCTACCCGGACATCCAGTTCCGCAGCCGCCGGCTCTACGCGCGCGAGGGTCTCGTCGTGAGCGAGTGGACCGCGACGGCGACGAAGGACGGCAGGAAGCTCGAGTGGGACGGGATCGACGTCTTTCCGATCGAGGACGGCTTGATCAAGCGCAAGGACGTCTACTCCGGGGCCGGCGTCGCGCGCGAGGTCGGCTGAACGAGTAGCTGGAACACGTCCGGCCGGTTGTAGTGGCCGGCGGGATCGAAGCGCTGCCGCTCCTCGTACATCCGCTTCGGGTCGAGCTCCGCGTACAGGATCCCCTCCTCGTCCCACAGCGGCCCGGCCAGGTACTCGCCGTCAGGGCCGACGATCGCCGAGCCGCCGCGGCCGAGCAGCTCGGGCCCGTCCGAAAGCCGAATGTCCTTCGGATAGCTGGACGCCCGCTGGAACACGCACGGGCTGACGACGAACGCGCGCGACTCGCGGGCGATGTGCCGGATCGACTCGTGCCACTCCTCCGAGTCGTCCGCGGTCGGAGCGAGGTAGATCTCCACTCCGTCCTGGTAGAGGGCGAAGCGTGCCAGCGGCATCATGTTCTCCCAGCAGATCAGCCCGCCGATGCGGCCGAGCGGGGTCGGAATCGCCTCCAGCCCCTCCCCTCCGCCCAGGCCCCAGACGAGCCGCTCGTGGTTCGTCGGCATCAGCTTGCGGTGATGGAGGGCCAGTTCGCCGTCCGGGCCGTAGAGCAGCAGCGCGTTGTAGATCGTTCCGCGCTCGCGCTCGTTCGCTCCGATCGCGAGCCAGATCCCGGCCTCGCGCGCGATCGCCCCTAGCCGTCCCGACGCCGGCCCCGGGATCTCGAGCGACTCCCGCGCCAGCCGCCCGAAGACCTCCTTGCCGCCGCTGCCTGCGGCGAGGAACCGCGCCCAGCGGCTGGACGGATACACGGGGATGAACGTCTCGGGAAAGACCGCGAGCGATGCGCCCTCCTCCGCGATCTCCTTCGAGATCCTGCCGATCTTCTCGATTGTCGCCTCGCGGTCGAAGATCACCGGCTCGGCCTGGACGCAGGCGACCTTGACCGGGCTTTCCATCGGGGCAACCCTACGTCAACGGCCGTTGCCCCGGTATTCGTTAACGGGGCAGCACCAGAGCGGCCGGCCGCCGAGCCGCGGCAGCAGGCGCAGTGCTTCCCCGTGCGAGCCGCGAAGACGCGCCAGCCGCCCGCAGCGTCCCCGTCGAGCAGCAGGCGGCGGCCGTCGGGCGACCAGGTGATCCAGTCGAAATGCCGGCGGCCGGTGGCGAAGATCTTCCTCGGCTCGTGGCCTGGATCGACGACGAAGAGCTGGTGCGGGAAGGGAAATCCGCTCGTCGTGTAGGCGAGCAGGTGCCCGCGCGTCGACCAGGCGAACATAGAGAGGATGTAGTGCGTCGTCAGCGTCTGGACGACGCGGCCGCCGGCGAGGGACACGATGATCTTCGTCCGGTTCTTCACGCCTCGGCGCACCGCGAGGTAGCGACAGTCGGCAGAGCGGATCGGCTGTTCCTCGAGCCAGAAGCGTTGACGGTTCCGTCGCCGCCGTGTGCTCAGGTCGAGGATCGTCGCGTCCCCGCGTGCCCATGCCTTCATATCGGCATAGAAGACCAAGCGCCCATCCGGCATCCAGCCGCCGAACGTCCCGCGCGCGATCGGTCCCAGGCCGGCCACGAAGATGCGGCCGCTTCCGCGGTAGCAGCTGAAGAGCGAGCGCTGGCCGCGGCGGCACGGAGCAGGCGGCTCGAACGCGATCCGCTTCCAGTCAGGCGACCAGCGATAGGCGCTGCCGCCCGGAAAGGGAGCGACCCCGCTCGGGACGAGTCGCCCCGGTCGATAGGAGAAGATCGCGGGACTCCGAAGCGGCGGGGCATGGCGGTGCACGAGGATGCGGCCGCGGCTCGGCCACTCCGCGCCCGGGAATCCGCCGCACTCGCGGCTTCGGATCTCCACCCGCTCGAGCCTCCCCGACAGCAACCCGGTCGCCACCCCAAAGCCTTCCGGATGGCTGCGTCCGTACGGGTTGGTCGAGATTCCGATCGAGTAGAGAACGGCGCTCCGAAGCGCCAGCTCGTCCCTCGCCGCGCCCCGCGGAGGCGGCAACGAGGACGATCGCGCATGCGAAACCGAGCGTGCGTACCGGCACGCCTCAGATACGGCGGGAGTGCTTCAGGAAGTCCCGACGACGGGATCGCCGACTGCGATCTCCCCGTCGGTGAGGATGTCGGCGTTCAGGCCGGCTCGATGCACCATTCCTCTCAGGACGCCCGGCCGGGTCATCGCCTGCAAGTGGTCGCAGGGCTCGCAGAGCTCGATCCCGAGGCACTCGACGTTACCGACCCGAAAGCGCTTGCCGACGAGCGCGTTGAGATCGAGCCCGCGCGTGACGACATTGCGCCTGCTCTCTTGCGCGGAGAGCGGGATTCCCGTCTCCTCGGTGAACGCGTCGAGCGCCTCGGCGGCAATCAGGGTCAGGGCATTGCCCGCGGGCGCTCCTCCACCTTCCCAGTAGTAGCGGTTGCCCTGGAGGCCTTTGCCGGCATGCGCCTCGACCCGCTCGACCGGTTGGGGCAGCTCGAACCGCGGGCCGATGTAGATCGCAGGCACGTGTCCGCCGTCCATGTCCACAAGGCTACTCACCCAATCCGCCGCCGCCCGGGGTCTCGATCGTGACCACGTCGCCGGCGCGCAGGTCGCGGGTCAGCTTCGACGGCGCCTCCTCTCCGTTGACGAGGTTCCGTCCCGGCGCACCCGGCGCGCCGCCGCGCTCGCCCCTCGGTGGGTGCGCACGGCGCTCGCTGATGATCGAGACGCGGCAGTCCTCGAGGACGCGTAGCTCGCGGACGACGCCCTCGCCACCCCGGCGGCGTCCCGCTCCGCCCGACCCGGTTCTGAGCGCGTAGCGCTCGACGCGGAGCGGATAGGCGAGCTCGAGCGCCTCCACCGGCGTGTTGAGCGTGTTCGACATCGTCACATGGACACCCGAGGGGCCGTTCGCATCCGGGCACGCTCCCTGTCCGCCGCCGATCGTCTCGTAGTACGTGAAGCCGTCGTTCCCGAACGTGAGGTTGTTCATCGTCCCCTGGCCCTGAGCCGGCACATCGACCGTCTGCCCGAGGGCGCGGAACAGGACGTCGACGATCCGGCAGGACGTCTCCACGTTCCCGGCTGCGACGGCCGCCGGCGGGCGCGCGTTGACCAGACACCCTTCCGGTGCGGTGACCGCAACCGGCGCGAAAGCCCCGCCGGAGGCCGGCACGTCGGGATCGGTGAGGCAGCGGACGACGAAGTACGAGGCGGAGCGCGTGACCGCGAGCGGGCAGTTGAGGTTGCCGTCGTGCTGCGGCGCCGTGCCTGCGAAGTCGATCCGGATCTCGTCGCCGTCGATCGCCACCGTCGCCTGGATCTCGAGCTCGCCCGCCGGCCCCTCGAGCACGTCGGCTGCCTCGTAGCGCCCCTCCGGGAGTGTGCGTATCCGGGCGCGGACGATCCGTTCGGAGTACGCGTACAGCTCGTCCATCGCCTCCGCGACGTTGTCGCGCCCGCGGCGCGCGCAGAGCTCGGCGACGCGGGCGCGGCCGAGCCGCTGCGCGGCGAGCTGGGCCCGGAAGTCGCCGAGGCGCTCCTCCGGGTTCCGCATGCGCCAGACGAGCGCGTCGAGTGTCTCGCCGTCGAGCCGGGTAGGCGGGATCACCACGCCCTCGTCCGCGAGCACACGCGACCCGGCCGGCATGCTCCCGGGCTCCATGGCGCCGACGTCGGCGTGGTGCGCTCGGCTGACGGCGAAGCCGAGCTCGGTGCGCGAGACGAGCGTGACGTCGGGGAGATGCGTACCGCCCGCGTACGGATCGTTGAGGACGAAGACGTCGTCGGGGCCGGGCTGCTCGCGGATGACCGCCGCGACCGCATCGGGCATCGCGCCCAGGTGGACGGGGATGTGCTCAGCCTGGGCGATCAGGCGGCCGCGGTCGTCGAAGAGCGCGGTCGAGCAGTCGCGGCGCTCCTTGATGTTGGCCGAGAAGGCGGAGCGGACGAGGACGGCGCCCATCTCCTCCGCGATCGCGCGGAGCGAGCTGCCGAGAACCTGGAGCCGAATATTCACGGTCTCGTCACGCCTTCTCCAGCCGCAATGTGGGACCATCCCTAACCCCCACCCACCCTGGGGGAACCCACGTCGTGGCGCCCTCGAGCTCGACCCGATGCGGGCCCTCGACCGTGAGCGACGGGCCCGGAGGCAGCTCGATGTCCGGTCCCGGCACGATTTCCGCCGTCCGCACGGCCACCAGTTCGATCGCGCGCCCGCGGTCCGCGTACCCGTAGCGCTCCTCGTGCGCGCGGTGAAACCGCTCGGCCAGGCCGTCCCCGAGCGGCACCGGCAGCTCGAACGACTGGCCCGCGTAGCGTAGATCCGCCTCGCCCCCGGCGGGAAGCTCGCCCGCTTCCGCAAGCGGGCACACGTACGAGCGCACGCGATCCCGCCGCTCGTCGCTTGCAACGAGGCCGAGCGCGGAGAGGACGCCTGCGGCGTCCGGAACGAGCACAGTCCCGATCTCGAGCTCGCCGGCGAGCTCGCAGGCATGCAGCGGGCCTGCTCCCCCGAAGGCGACTAGCGCGAAATCGCGCGGGTCGTGGCCTCGCTCGACCGAGACGACGCGAAGCGCGCGCAGCATCTCCGCGTTGACCGCCTCGACCACGGCGGCCGGATCGATCCCGTCGAGCGCCCGCTCGGCCGCCGACCGGTCGAGCTCCAAGCCACCAGCCAGCCGGTCCGGCAGCCGTCCGAGCAGCAGGTTCGCGTCCGTGACCGTCGCGCGCATGCCGCCTCGGCCATAGCACGCCGGACCGGGGTCGGCACCCGCACTCTCGGGCCCGACCCGGAGCGCGCCGCCCTCGTCGCGCCACACGATCGACCCCCCGCCTGCTCCAACCGTCTGCAGGTCGACCGTCGGTAGCCGGATCGGCAGCCCGGCCACCGAGCGCTCGGCCGACCGCTCGGCGCGGCCGCCGGCGATCAGGCAGACGTCGGTCGAGGTCCCGCCCATGTCGAGCGAGATCGCGTTCTCGAATCCGGCGGTCCGAGCGATCCGCTCCGCGCCGACGACACCCCCGGCGGGCCCCGAGACGAGCACCCAGGCAGGATGCGCGGCCGCCTCGGCAAGCGTGGCCACGCCGCCGGACGAGCGCATCACAAGCGGCTCCGGCAGTCCCGCCTGCTCGCACGCCCCCGCCAGCGCCCCCAGGTAACGGGCGAGCACGGGCCCGAGGTAGGCGTCCGCGGCCGCCGTCGAGGCCCGCTCGTACTCGCGAAACTCGGGCGCGACCTCGTGGGAGGCCACGATCCGCGCCGCCGGCATCCGCGCGCGCAGCTCCTCCGCCACCGCGCGCTCGTGGCTCGGGTCCCGGAACGAGAACAGGAGACAGACGGCGACCGCCTCCGCGTCGATCTCGGGCAGCGACCCGAGCTGGAGCGGCTCGAGCACGCCGTCGGGACCGATCCGCTCCCGGACGCCGAAGCAGCGCTCGAGCGGGACGAGGGGCTCGGGATGGTCGGCGCACAGCCGGTACAGGTGCGCACGGTTCTGCCGCCGCAGGTGCAGAAGGTGCTCGAAGCCGGCGGTCACCACGAACGCCGTCCGCGCACCCTTGCGCTCGAGCAGCGCGTTCGTCGCCACCGTCGTCCCGTGCGTGAAGCGCTCGACGCCCCCGGCTCCGACCGCCCGGGCCGCCGCCACGACCGACTCCTCCTGATTCGACGCGGTCGGCACCTTCGCCGTCCGGAGCTCGCCGTCCTCGAGCAGCACAGCGTCGGTGAAGGTGCCGCCGACGTCGATGCCGAGGATCGCCACGTGGGAGATTCTCTCTCCCGCCCGAAGCGCGAGCAGCCTAGAGAGTGGGAGCCGCGAGCAGGAGCGCCTGCTCGCGCTCGCGGGCACGTGCCAGCGAAACCGTGTTTTTCTTGCGTTTGTAGAGGTCGATCGCCTCCTCGAGGACGGGCTGGGCCTGCGCTGGATCCTCGCCCGCAAGGACTTCCGCGAGGTCCATCCGCGCGTCGGCGCGAGCGTTCAGAAAGTCGGTCTCGTCCGTGATCGCGACGGCCTCGCGTGCGAGCGCCTCAGCCTCGGTGAAGTTTCCGCGCTGCACGAGAACCTTGGCGCGAACCGCCTTGGACGTGCTCTGGGCGTCGTTGTCGGCGACCCCGGTGTCGCCTTCGCTCGTCTGCGACCAGGCCAGCGCTTCGTCGTGCCGGTCCTGCCGATAGAGGGCTTCCGCCAGCAGCGCGGAGACGATCGCCGTCTGGCACGTATCGCCGAAGCGCCGCAGGCTCTCGTAGCCGGCGCGCAGCTCTCGCTCGGCGGCGAGCGCGTCGTCGGCGAGGAGCTCGACGAAACCTCTGGCGTACGACGCGATGCCGACCGCCGGCAGGAGACCGAGATCGGTCATGATCGCCCGATCGCGTGCAAGCAGCCGGCGCGCCTCGTCGAACTCGCCGCTCATAGCCCTGAGCAGACCAAGAGCGCGCATCGTCGATGCGCTGATCCGTCGCTCGCGCCCGCGCGTCGCCAAGTTTTCCTCGCAACGACGGATCCCGTCCGGCACGGGAAGCGGGCCAGAGAAGACAACGCCGAACATGAGCACGAGTGCCTGCGTCTCCGTGCGGACGGCACCAACGCGATGGGCGATCGCAATTGCCTGCTCGAGCGCCTGTTGAGCGTCCTCCGCCTGCGAACGAAACCAGGGCGCGAGCGCTCGAACGTACCAGGCTTTCGCGGCCCACTCCTGATGCCCCGTCTCCTCGAGCACCCTCACGGCGTCTTCGGCACCTGCCACCACCTCGTCGGGCGAGATCTCCGGATCCGCCTGGATCCGAAGCTGCAGGTGAGCGAGGGCGGCGCAGGCCAGGAGGCCGCGGTCGTTTGCGCGGGTGGCGTGCTCGCGTGCCTCTTCCATGGTCGCCCGCGCGCGCTCGTAGTCGCCGACCTCGCGCAGCGCCTGAGTGAGCTCGAGGAGAAGCTCGGTTCGACGCCGATCTCTCTTGGGCAGAAGCGCGACCGAGCGAGTCAGTAGATCGACAGCGAACGGCATGTCGGAGCGCACGAGCGCTCGCGAGGCCGCAACCGAAAGCTTCTCGGCTGCGCGGATCCCGAGCTCGCGCGTCTCGGCCTCCGGGGAGCCGAGCTCGAGGCGGTACTCGTGCGCACGCTCCAGATGCGAACCGGCGATGTACGCCCGCTCGGCGCTCGTTCCAAATCGGCGTTCAAGCCACGTCGCGAAGCGCTCGTGCAAGTCCGCCCTCGTCTTCGTACGAAGCATCCGATAGGCCGTGTCGCGGAGGAGCCCGTGGTGGAACGAATAGACCTCGGCCCGGCCGACTCGGAGGAACCTGCGCTGCGTCAATTCGGCCAAGCGCGCGGCGAGAAGCTGCTTCGACTCGGAAGCCAGCGCAGCAAGCGGCTCGAGCGAGAATTCGCGCCCGATGACAGCCGCCGTGCCGAGCAGAACGCGGTCGAGCTCAGGCAGCGCGTCCAGACGTGCCGTCAGCAGGGCGTCGAGCGTCGCGGGAAGCGCTCCCGCGCGGCTTCCCTGTTCCGCGGCGTGCGACAGGAGTTGCTCGAGGAAGAGCGGGTTTCCCTCCGCGAGCCTGAGAACGCGCTCTCGCAGGCGCACGCGGACCGGGGAAAGCGTGCGTTGCTCGAGCAAACGTTCGCTCTCTCGCCGGCTGAGCGGGCGAAGCTCGATCGTCGAGCCGGGAAGCTCGAGATCCGGCTCGGTTCGCGCGAGGAGAAGTACCAAGATCGCTCCGTCTCGGACGTTCTCGTGCAGATGAGAGATGAATTCGAGCAGCATGGGCTCGGCGCGATGGGCGTCGTCGAGGACGAGGAGAAGCGGTCGCTCCCGCGCCAGTGCCTGCAGGAGACGCCGGAGCGCCCAGAACGTCTCGTCCCGGCCCGACGCCTCACCGTCACCGAGCGCTCCGGCGGCGCGCATCGCGATCACCCGCGCCTCTGGGTCGCCTTCCAGAGCACCGGCCAGCGCCTCGGCGTCGATGCTGCCGAGCGCCTGCTCGATCGCCTCCGCCAGAGCCAGGAACGTGCTCCCGTCGGAGGCCCGGCAGCTTCCGACCAGCATCCTCGCCGCGTCGCCGGTTCGCCGTCCGAGCTCCCAGGCAAGCCGGCTCTTCCCGATCCCGGGTTCCCCGACGATCCCAACGGAGTCGCAGCCCCCGGCCCGGCCCCGCTCCCCGACCAATCGTTCGAGTCGTCCGAGCTCACGCGCACGACCGACGAACGCTCCTTCCGGTGTAACCGGCCGCCGCTGCTGCACGAATGCCTCGAAGCGCCAGCCCTCGACTCCGTTGCCACGGTCCGGGCGAAGAGGCATCCAGACAGCGGCGTTCTCGAGCTCTTCGGCGATCGCATTGGAAGCGACGATTTCGCCGATCCCGGCAGCGTGCGCGAGCTGGGCGGCGAGCGTGATGCCGCCCCCTACGAATGGAGCAGGCCGATCCGTGACCATCAGCAGGTCACCCGAGGCGACCGCGGCCCGTGCCTCGAACCCGGCGGCGGATGCGGCTTCCTCGAGCACAGCCAGAGCCGCCTGGAGCGCCCGCAACGCGTCGTCCTCCGTTCGGGCCTGCAGCCCAAAGACCGCCGCAACGCTGCCGTCGACGAGGCTGAAGGGCGTGCCATGATGGCGCCCGATAACGTCCGCCGCGATCTCCGCCCACCGCGCCAGCACGACCGCAAGGACATCTGCCTCGAGCTCGTCCAGGCGACCCGTCAGGTCCGCATAGAGCGTGACGACGTTCGTCCGCAGGGTTCCGCAGTCGGTTTCCGATAGAGCGTCGCCCGGACCGACGAGTGAAGGATCGTGCGCGAGGATCGCGCGCTCGAGCTCACGGAGGGCCGGACCCGGCTCGAGACCGAGCTCCGCGCGCAAGTCCGCGCGGCCCTCCTGGTAGACGGCGAGCGCCTCCGCCTGCCGCCCGGCACGGTAGAGCGCACGCATGAACTGGGCGCGGAGCCGTTCCCTAAGTGGATGGTCGGCGACGAGCGTCGCCAACTCTGAGATGAGCTCGACGCTGCGCCCGAGAGCAAGCTCAGCATCGAACTTACGCTCGAGCGCCTCGAGTCGGAGCGCTTCGAGGCGGAGATGCTCGCGGCGAGCAAAGGGTTCATCCACGATGTCCGCGAGCGCAGGCCCCTGCCAGAGCGCCAGCGCCTCGGTGAAGAGGCGCGCGGCTGTCTGTGCGTCCGCCTCTTCAGCGGCGGTCTGAGCTCGGCGCACGAGCTTTTGAAAACGTTTGACGTCGATCCGGTCCGGGTCGACGCAGAGGCGATAGCCGGTCCCATCGGTTCGCAACGTCTCCGAGCGGACGCCAGTCTCGCCGAGCATGTGCCGCAGCCGAGAGACGTAGACTTGAACGATCTTCGCCGCGCTCTTGGGCGGTGTACCGCTCCAGAGAGCGTCGAGCAGGCGTTCGCGCGGCACGGAAGCGTTGGCGTTCAGGATCAGAGCGGCGAGCAGAGTCCGCTCCTTGGCGCTGCCAAGCGGAAGCGCGCGGCCGGAGCGGCGAACCTCGACGGGGCCGAGCGCGTGGAACGTGAGCGCCGAAGAGGAACCGGTCACGGCTTCTGCCAGCCATGGTTGTAACGACCCGCCAAGCGGTCGACGAAGCGCTGCATCCGCGCCTCGTCAGGTCGTGACAACAACTCGATCCGGCCCCACGCGGTCAGCGCAATCCCGCGGCGAAGCTTCGAGTAGGGGGCGACGATCACGTTGCGAGTATTGTGACGAGCGAACAGCTCGAGCTGCGCCACGGTGCTCCGTGACGTCGCGGCCGAGTACTGCACGAGGATGTGGCCGTGCTCGAGAGCGTGGACCTGGAGCTCTTCGGAAATTCCCTCCTCGTAGACGCCGGGAGCCACGGTCCAAGGGACGTGCGGGCCCGACGTCGGAGGAACGGAGTCGTAAGGGGGGTGATCGGCGCCGGTGTAGGGGACGTGGGGACTGTCGAGGATCGGGACGGCGCGTCCCGGGAGGGGTACGTTCGAATCGGGTTGCGCCTGGGCGCTCGAGCCTAGATCGAAGTGAAGCGCTGTACGAAGTATCGAGCTGTAGGTGCCGACCAGCAGATAGAGGACGAGCCCGAGGAGGAGGAGGGCACCCACACGCCAACACCAGCGTTGGAGAGACTCGCTCACGCCGTTGCTCGACGAGCCGAGATCTTCTCCCAGCAGAGAACAGCGAGCGGCAAGAGCATCTGCAACCCGAGCACGAGCCCGATGACGAGTGCTTGCCAGAAGGCTCCACTCGCTACCGGTGCCCGCGTCACGCTCAGGATCATCCAGCCGGCCATGATCACGACGCCGGGGATGAAGAAGGCGAGGAAGAAATAGAGGGCGCCGGCGAGCCCGGCGAGGTAGATGAGCGAGAACCAGCGCGCGACCTGTCGGTCCCGCGGATGCGCTTCGTCAAGCTCTTGGGTCTCCGCCGTTCCCAGCTTGCGCAACTTGCTCTTCAGATAGAGCTGGTTGATGCGATAGAGGTTGCGACAGCCGAACGCGGTCATCAGGACGGCATAGAGGTCCGTCCGCAGAAAGACGAATGCCTGGAAAGCAAGGCCGATCACGTTGACGAGCACGAGCACCCCGAGGAAACGGACAAGGAGCGGCGGCAGCTCGATCCAGCCTTCTCCCCAGCCGACACGCAGGGCGAGGCAGATGGCCAGCACGACGGTGTTGAAGGCCATGCCCGCGAGGAATGGGCTGTAGCGCTGCCTCCGTGGAACGGACCACAACTGCGAGAGGTCGGTTTCGAACACGGGGATGAACAGGCGCCGGCTGATCCGGAACCATGCTCCAGCGCCGGCCGCCCGCGCGGCGAGCCAATGGCAGAGCTCGTGCAGGCCGGCGAACAGGATGTTGACCCCAAGCACGACTGCGAAGCAGACAGCAGGGTTCGGATAGAAGAAGAAATCCTCGAACGAAGGCCAGTACGCCGGTTGGAGCGCGAAGACGACGAGGCAGAACAGGAACAGGAGCACGTAGAGGGCCCAGGCGGGGCGCGAGAAGAACGGGCGAACGAGCTCCGGCCGGAGACCTTCGAGCCACAAACGTTGGCGAGCAGTTTCGGTGGTGAGGCTGTGATCGTCGATCGCCGTTACGAGGCCCGACTGGACGAGCACGTCCGCGAACTCGAGGACGTTGACGTCCTGGCCGGCGCGAGTCGAGGCGACCTCCGTTGCCTCCGAGATCGTCGCGCCCCGTTCGAGCTCGCGCAACGCAACGACGCCGATCTCCGGGATCGAGAAGAAGATGCCGGCCTCACGGTCGCCGACCATGAACTCATCCCCTTCGGGAACGACGGAGATCGGACGTAGCGTGAGCCGTGTCGACGATGTGAGAGTCGGAGCCGCCGGGGCCGCTGTCGCGGTCTCCGTCATCCGCGCTGTGCTGCGACGGCGACCTGTGGGTGGTCGGCTCCCGCTGGTGCACAAACCGGGCAATCAGGCAGCTTGGGCCATTCGAACGCTGGCTCAACCTGACCGCTGGCGAAGTCGACGAGCCAAATCTTGCCGGCGGAGACCGGCTCGGCGAAACGAGTCAGGTATCGGAGTGCCTCGAGCGCCACCAGCGATCCCAACACGCTTGCAACCGGACCGATCCCTCGATTGATCGGCTCGGGTTGCTCAAAGGAGGGCACCCCTTCGCGCGTGCTGGCGACCCGCCAGCAAGCCTGGCACGCGCTGCGACCCGGATCAACCGACCAGTACATTCCCCGCGCTTGCTGGAAGCCACCGGTGACGAACGGAACGCCAGCCGGCGTGCAGGCATCGTTCACCCATTCGCGGACCTGCGCCGGTTGGTCGACCGCGGCAAGGACGAGATCTACGTCCTGGAGGAGCGGAGAGACGTCCTCAGGCTCCTCGATCCGACGTTCGACCACCGTGATCTCGAGCCCGGAATTGAAGGAGCGGGCGCGGGCCGCAGCCCGCTCGATCTTGGACCGGCCGATATCCGCCTCGGTGTAGAGGAACTGGCGTGCGAAGTTCTTCAGCTCGACCGTGTCATAGTCAAGAAGCCTGATGTATCCGACGCCGAGGCCCGCCAGGTTGTACAGCAGCGTCGAGCCGAGGCCGCCCACGCCGAGCAGGAGAACACGCGAGGCGCAAAGCTGTTCCTGGAACGAGTAACGACTCCTGGTCAAGGAGCTGTATGTGCCGAAGAACGCAAGGTTGCTGAAATAGCGCTCTTGCTGCGGGCTGCTCAGAGTCGTTTGAGCGTCCGCATCCTCGAGCATTCCCGCCCCGTCGAGGATCTCGACACCCTGAACGACGTCTGCCGTCGTCAGTTCCGGCCACCTGGCGGCCAGCGCCACAGCGAGCTCGTCAACGGTGCGCGTACCGTCGAGTAGGTCGAGCAGCGCTCGAACCTGCCCCTCGGGGTCTTCGAGCGTGAATTCGATGCCGGTGTCCGGTACGAGGGCGATCGCGCTCTCGCCGATCCGGCGCGAGTAGCTTTTTAGTTGCGGACGCGGCTGCACGCGGGACGCCCCGGCCGCACGAAGGCGCGACCGGGGCGCGACCTTGGCCTAGGAGGACCCGGGGTAGCAGGGCTCACCAGCACAGACCATGGTGAGCTTCAGGCTCTCGACCTTGGTGATCTTGATCGACACTCTCTCCTCCTCGTCTAGCGGGACATTCCAGCCGCTGAGGATAGGAAGACGCGGTAAACGCGCGGTAAACGGCAGCGGGAGGATCGCCACGTGGCAGATTCTCCCCGTGCAGCTCACGATCCCGCTCGCGGGTCCCGCCGGGGAGCCCGTCGACCTCTGGCGCACGCTCGTCTCGCACGGCGTCGCGCACCTGCCGCCGAACGAGATCGACGAGGACGCCCGCACCTTCCGGGGCCACCGTCGCGCTCCCACGCGGCCGGCCCCGGACCGCCCTCGTCACCGAGGGCAAGCCCGGCGTCGCGAACGTCGAGGTGCTCGGGCCGAAGCTCCAGAACCCCGATCCGCTGCTCGCCAAGCTGCGGCGGATCCTCAACCTGGACGAGGACCTGTCCGGCTTCTACGCGGTCGCCGCCGCCGACGCCGACCTCGCCTGGGCGGCGGCCGGAGCGGGCCGGATGGTGCGCAGCCCGACCGTGTTCGAGGACGTCGTCAAGACGAGGTGCCCTCAGATACTTCCCCGCGTTATTTGCTGAGCAGAACTGCAGTCGTTGCCTCGGGTCACGGACGCGATTCGAACTGGACGCCGATGGCGCGATCAGAAGGGGTACCTGTGGCGCCGTTCATCGCAATTGAGGGGCGAACCTGAGCCCGGGTGGACCACGTCAACCGCTTCGGGGTCACGAGCGGTGCGCATCCGAGCCCTGGCGCGACCTGACCGTCGGTCATTGCACGCGTGATCGACGCCGCGTATCGTGGCGCGGCAGGTGGCCCAACCGTCGTGACGACACGAGCGAATCCGGCCGCGGCAGCTGAGGCGGCCCTCGACCAGGACTGGCGTGAGTTCGGGCGGCGTGTTCGTTCTCTCCGGGCCGCTCCCCTCCTGTGGGGCCTTCCTCGCGACCAGCTGCGCTTCCTCGCCGCCCTCATGCGACCGCTTCTGGTCGAGGCAGGAACCGTTCTCTACCGCCGAGACGATCCGGCGACCCGTTTCTTCCTCATCCAGTCCGGGACCGTGATCAGGACCGCGGGCGAGAGCGAGACTCTCGGCCCCGGCGACACCTTCGGCGACGCCGTGCTCTGGGGCGGGCCGAGTTTTCGGACGACCGCAACGGCCGAGTCTCGCTGCGCTCTGTGGGTGCTCGACGCGGTCGAGCTCGGTCGCGCGCGCGAGCAGCACCGCTCGCTCGACCACGCGCTGCGGGAGCTCCGTCCCGGGGTCGACGCCCCTGCCGAGGCAGCACCTGCCGAACGCGGCTTCCGCATCGAGCTCCGCGGACTGTCGAAGTGTGTGCGCGGAGGACGTCAGGTGCTCCACGACGTGGGCTTCACGATCGAGCCGGGCGAGCTGGTCGCCCTAGCCGGCGCGAGCGGCGCCGGCAAGTCGACGCTCCTCGACGCGATCGCGGGGGTGCGGCCGGCGGATGAAGGGACCGTCCTCTACAACGGGGTCGACTACTACCGAAACCTCGCCGCCTACCGATCGTCGCTCGGCTACGTGCCGCAGGAAGACATCATCCACCGTGAGCTGTCCCTCGCCTCGACGCTGCGCTACTCCGCCGACTTGCGTCTGCCGCCTGATACGCCGCGCGCCGAGATCGCGCGCGCGGTCGCCGATGCGCTCGACGTACTCGACTTGACGGAGCGCGCCCGCGTCCGCGTCGGCGCCCTCTCCGGCGGACAGCGCAAGCGCGCGAGCATCGCCGTCGAGCTGTTGACGCGACCGCACGTCTTCTTCCTCGACGAGCCGACCTCAGGGCTCGACCCGGCGACGGGCGCGGAGCTGATGCGGCAGCTCCGCCGCCTCGCCGACACCGGCCGCACGGTCGTGCTGACGACGCACACGCCGGACGACATCGCGATCTGCGACAAGGTCGTCTTCCTCGCCCGCGACGGCCACCTCGCCTTCGTCGGCACGCCGGAACGGGCGAAGCAGCACTTCGACGTCGACGCCTACGAAGAGGTTTACGAGCGGCTCAGCACGGAGGCGACTCCTGAGCAATGGAGCGGCCGCTTCGCCGCGGCGGACGAGCTCGCCGCAACCGACCGACGGGCGACGGACACGCGCAACGCACCGCCCGCCGCCCGCCCGAGCGCTGGACCTCTGGGCCAGTGGTGGACGCTGACCCGCCGCAATGCCGAGATTCTCGTTCGCAACCGACTCACACTCGCAATCGTGCTCGGCTCGCCGCTGCTCGTCGTCGCCATGCTCGCGGTGCTCTTTCAGCCCGGCGCCTTTGACTTCGCCCATCCGAGCCCGAGCGCGACGGTGATGATCCTGTTCTGGGTTGCCTTCGGCGGCTTCTTCTTCGGGCTCACGTACGGGTTGCTTCAGATTTGCACCGAGCTCCCGATCGTGCGGCGCGAGCGACTCGTCAATCTCGGCATCGTCCCGTACGTGCTCTCGAAGGTGGCCGTGCTGCTGCCGCTCCTCCTCCTCGTCACCGTGGTGATGCTCGGGATCCTGCGCGCGGCCGACCGCCTTCCTGCTGCCGGCTTCGGCACGTACAGCTCTCTCACCGTCACCCTCCTCCTCGACGCAGCCGCCGCGCTCGCGCTCGGACTCCTCGCCTCGGCCGCGGTCACCGACCCCACCCAGGCGACGCTCGCGCTGCCGATGCTCTGCTTTCCCGCCGTTCTTTTCTCAGGGGCGATCTTGCCCGTGCCGCTCATGCCGACCGTCGGAAAGATCATCAGCTATCCGATGTCAACCCGGTGGGCGTTCGAAGGGCTTGCGCACGATGTCGGGCTCAACCGCCTCTTCGGCGAAGGCGGCTCGAAGCTGGGACCGCCACTGCTCGCGCAGTACGGCGACAGCTTCTCGCGCGCCGTCTGGATCGACTGGGCGATCATGGGCGGGATGGGCGCGCTGCTGCTCGCCGGGGCGTGTGCCGTGCTCGCGCGCAAGTGCCGGACGGCCGGCCAATCCCCGCTGCTACGCCGACAGTCGATCAGCGTCTAGCACGGCCGTGTCCCTCTGCGCGAATGCCGGCCTGCAGGCGCCAATCCTCCGTCGCCTGCTTCCGAACCAACGACAGCTTCAGGTCGTCGACGCGCCGCCACACCGATGCCGATGATCGCCGCGTGGCAGATTCTCCCCGTGCAGCTGAAGATCCCGCTCGCAGGTCCAGCCGGAGAGCCCGTCGACCTCTGGCGCACGTTGATGTCCCACGGCGTGGCCGACCTGCCGCCGATGCGTGTCGACGAGGACGAGCGGACGCTCACGGCGACGCTGCCCGTTCCGGGCGCGAAGCCCCGCACGATCGTCGTCCGGGCGGGAACGAGAAAAGCGCTGGTCGACGTCCTCGGCCCGAGGCTCGGCGTCCGCGGCGAGGCGAGCCTGCGCCGGGTGCTACGGCGCGTCCTCAATCTCGACGAGGACCTGTCCGGTTTCTACGAGGTGGCGGCAGCGGATCGCGAGCTCGCGTGGGCGGCGGCCGGCGCCGGCCGCATGCTGCGCAGCCCGACCGTCTTCGAGGACGTGATCAAGACGATCTGCACGACCAACTGCGCCTGGTCGGCAACCGTGCGGATGACGACGGCGCTCGTGGAGCGCCTCGGCGAGCCCTCCGCAGGCAACCACGGACGCGCCTTCCCCGAGCCCGCCCCGATGGCCGAGGCCGGCGAAGCCTTCTACCGCGACATCGTCCGCGCCGGCTACCGCGGCGCCTACCTGCAGGCGCTCGCGGGGGCGGTCGCCTCGGGCGAGCTCGACCTAGAGGGGTTCCTCGACGCGGAGCTGCCGGACACCGAGGTGGAGGAGCGCCTACTCGCGCTTCCCGGCGTCGGCCCCTACGCGGCCGCCCACGTGATGATGCTGATCGGCCGCTACTCGAGCCTCGTGCTCGACTCGTGGACGCGGCCCAAGTACGCGCGCCTCGTCGGGAAGAAGAAGGTTGCCGACGGCACGATCGTCCGTCGCTTCCGCCGCTACAAGTGCTATGCGGGCCTCGCGTTCTGGCTCTTCCTGACCAGAGACTGGGTCCCCGAGCCGGCCGAGGAGGCGCCTAAGCGCCTGAGCGCGGGCGAGCCGGGCTGAGCTCGAGCACCCGCGCCTGCGCCCGGAACCCGATCGACTCGTAAAGGCTCTTCGGGACGGGATAGGCCTCGTCGGCGCGCGCATAGACGATCCCGAACCGCGCGCCGAGCTCGTGCGCGCGCCGGAGCGCGGCGATGCTCGCCGCCCTCGCCAGGCCTCGACGCCGGTGATCGGGGTGCGTCCCGACGGGCTCCAGCTCGGCGATACCGTTCTCCTCGTCAAGCCAGCAGAGCACGTAGGCCGCGAAGGAGCCGTCGGGCGCCTCGACGACTCGGTCGAGGTCGGGCCGGTACGGGAACGCATCCATCACGTTCGCGTACTTCTCGACCGTGAGCTGCGAGGGGTGGAAGGCGGCCCGGTGGACGGCCACCCGCCGCTCGAGATCGCCCTCACCGACGTGCCGCAGGCGGTAGCCGTGCGGGACCTCGGGCTCGGGGAGTCCTCCGAGCGTACGCGCGAGGTGGACGAAGGGATAGCGCGGCTCGACCCGTCGGTAGCCACGGCCTTCCAGCACGGTCAGCGTGGCGACGTCGGTCTCGAGCACCGGCACGGAGAGGCCTTCGACCCAGTCGAGCACCTCGTGGTGAAGGTCGCTTCCAACCAGATCCGGATGCACCTGAATCTCGGCCGCGCCATCGTCGAGCCAGGCCCAGGCACCGTCCCACAGCTTGACCCGCCGTCCCTCACCGGCGGTGTGCCAGCCCCAGGCGAGATCTCCGATGTGTCGTTGCCGAGGCGGCTCCCGCCCCCGCCAGTCGGCGGAGACGAGCTCCTGCATGTTCCTCAGCTGCTCCATTCAGGTTCGTCCTCGATCCCGACCGCATCCGCCACCCGGTTGATGTAGTTGAAATAGGCGATCACCTGGATCGCGTCGTGGATGGCGGCGTCGTCCAGATCCTGGGAACGCAGAGCGTCGATGTCTCCCTGCCGGATCGACGTGGACTCGTGCGTCACCTTGACCGCGAAGTCGCAGAGCGCATGCAGGCGCGGCTCGGTCGGCAGCTCTCCGCGCACGACGGTCTCGACGAGCTCTTCGGGTGCGCCCTCGGCACGGAGGTCGTCTGCGTGCGCGCGAATTCAGTAGTGGCAGTCGTTCGCCCGTGAGACGACGACGGCGAGCAACTCGCGCTCGATCCGGCTGAGCCCAGACGCCCCGAACATGGTCTCGCGGTAGAGCTGCATCGAGCGCTGCAGGACGCGTGGCCGCAGGCTCATCGCCTTGACGATGTTGAAAACCTTTCCGGCCCGCTCGATCCCGGCGTCGTACTCCTCCTTGAGCAGGCCGGTCGCCTCGTGCTCGCGAATCAGCTTCAGGAAAGCCATTGCGGGCATTCTGCACGTGTTGTGAAGATTTCGTAATCATTGCCCCGAGAGGAATCGGGCGCAGTCAAAGCGGGTATCAGCGAGGCATGCGTGTATTCATCTCTGTTGCTCTTGCACTGATCCTCTCTGTGGGGGTCGCGTCGGCGAAACCTGGGCCGGTCAAGGTGACGATCGCGGCGCAGCCGTCCGTCGTGACCTACGGATCCCAGACGACGCTCTCCGGAGCCGTCTCCAGCCAGCAGACGGACGTGAAGGTGATGGTCTCCGCCGAGCAGTGCGGCTCCAACTCGTTCAAGACGCTCACCAGCGTGACATCGAGCTCAGGAGGCACCTGGAGCACGACCGCGAAGCCGACGGCTCGCACGGCGTATCAGGCCAAGGCGAAGAGCGCGACGAGCCCGGCCGTCACGGTTCAGGTGCGTCCGCAGGTGAGCCTGGCGAAAATCGCGCCGCACCGCTTCCGAACGCGCGTCCTCGCCGCCCAGTCCTTCGCGGGCCGGATCGCGCTGTTCCAGCGGCGGACCGCCACGGGGTGGACAACGGTCAAGAGCGTCACGCTCCGACTGATCAGCAGCGGCCCCGCTCCGACGATCGTCTCCGGCAAGACCTTCCGGTCGGGAATCCGCCGCGGGAAGACGGTGCGAATGCTCCTGACCCAGCGGCAGGTCGGAGCGTGCTACCTCCCGGGTATCAGCAACACGATCGCCAGCTGACGCGTTAGGTTAGGCGCATGAGGAGGATGCTCCTCGCGCTGCTTCTGGTGGCCGCTCTCGCCGCTGCGAGCGCCCAGGCGACGAGCCTCAAGGTCGTCAACTTCCGGATGCCGTCCAAGAACATCCACTGCCAGTACCGCTCGGCGAGCCCGGCCGGGCTTCGCTGCGACATCTTCACCAAGCTCAGGCCGCCGCCGAGCGGGCGCTGCAACGAAGGTGTCTGGTCGGCGGTCACGATGACGCGGAGGGGCAAGGCCCACCCGATCTGCATCAGCGACACCGTCTACAACCCGAAGGCCCCGGTCCTCGCATACGGCCGCACCTGGAGGGTGGGCGGCTTCACCTGCACGTCGAGACAGACAGGCCTGACGTGCCGCAACCTCCGCGGGCACGGCTTCTTCCTCTCGCGAGGATCCTGGCGCGTGTACTAATTGTTTCCTCGATCCGTCGGGAGCTTCGGGATCAGCCAGCCGAGGAACTCCTGAGGGCTCCGCGTCTGCATGTAGATCCGACCCGGCCCCGTCAGCTTCACGACCAGCCCCTCGCCTCCGAGGATCGTCGTCTTCCAGCCGCCCGACTTCTTGACCTCGTACTGGACGCTCTCCTCGAAGCCGACGACGTGGCTGGAGTCGATCGTGTAGGACTCGCCGCTGAGCGTCCGCTCCTCGATCGCGCCGTAGCTCGAGGCGAGCACGGTTCCGCTGCCGGTGCAGCGGACCAGGAACAGGCCCTCCCCGGAGAAGAAGGTCTTCGCCCCGCCCCACTTCGTGTCGAAGGCGACGTCGGAGGTGAGCGCGAGCAGCGACCCCGATTGCAGCATGAGCGTCCCCTGGAGCTCGATCGTGAAGACGTCGCCGGGAAGCGGCGGCGCCAGGGTCAGCTCGCCCGCCTGGCTCGCAGTGAACGTGTTGATGAAGAGGCTCTCGCCGCCGAGGACGGAGCGCTTGAGCCCGGACATCAGCCCGCCCTTCATGTCGGTCTGGATCGTGATCGCGTCGGACATGCTGACCATCGCGCCGGTAACCGCCTGGATCGCCTCGCCGGACTGCATCGAGACGACGCCGAGCGCGTACGCGGGGCCGTACTTGACCTCGAAGTTCATCAGTGAATCTCCTTCGGTCGCAGGGGCTGAGCGCGCACTTAACCAGAGACGCATCGGCTGTGGCATCGTGCACGTCCAGCGAGCAGAGGAGGAAACCGTGCACGCAGTGGTCGTCAAGGTAACGGTGAGTGATCTCGAGGCGGCGCAAACCGCTCTTCGGAACGAAGTTGTCCCACGCGTGTCGCAGTCACCCGGGTTCGTCGCCGGCTACTGGCTCGAGCCCGAGGGGGACAAGGGGATGTCCGTCGTCGTGTTCGAGTCCGAGGACGCAGCGCGCTCGGCGGCGGAGCAGATCCAGCCGCCGCCGCAGGTCTCGGTCGACAGCGTCGAGGTCCGCGAGGTGGTCGCGCACGCATAGAGCCGAGCCTGGCGACTGCAGCCGGGAACCCGACCTGAGAGGAACCTCAGAGGCAGGGTTGGCTCCTCGGGGGTCGCGAGACGGAAACCGGAGCTCACGTGGGCTAGGCTAGGCGCGAAGCGGCATGGGCTCGCTGTTGACACGGGGGAACCCATGGTTCCCCCGTGAACCCCCTCTCTATGAAGAAGGGCCGGGGTGTCAAGTTGATCGTCGACGGTGCTCTTCACCCCTTTCGGTCTGGATTCGAGCGATGCTCATCTCTCTATTGCGCCTCGCAGGGCGATCAGGTCGGATTGGGGCATGCTTCGGTAGCGCATCTCCTTAGAGGGCCGTCATGCGGCCAGAGGGGGCGTGGCGCCTGCCCGAGCAAAGGGCTGGTCGCGGGTGAGCATGTGCCAGATCGCCTCGGCGAGCTTGCGGGCGACGCAGATGTTGGCGATCTTCCGGCCGCGGGGCCGAGGGTACTGCGCTCGCTTGCGCGCGGCGAGCTCGCGGAAGTGGCGACTGCTGGAGGCGTGCTGGGCGGCCTCGATCAGCGCCCAGCGCAGATAGCGGGGACCGTTCTTCGTCAGCGGCCCGCGCAGGTCGTGCTCGCCGGATTGATTGACCCTGGGGCAGAGCCCGGTGTAGCCGGTCAGCTTGACCGGGCTGACGAAGCGGGCGATGTCCCCAAGCTCGGCGGCGATCGTGTAGCCGAGCACCCAGGCGATCCCGGGGCAGGTCTGCAACAGGCTGACGTAGCGGTGGTCGGCTCCCAGCCGGCGCAGCTCGCGCTCGCAGCCGCTGATCTCCTGGTCGAGGGCGTCGATCAGGCGCAGGCTGGCCTCGAGCGTCCCCCGCCAGGGCTCGGGGATCTCGAGTCGCTTCAGCAGCGCACGGCCGCTGCGGCCGAACAGGTCGGAGACCGGGCAGGCATGGCCGTGGGCGATCAAGGTGGCGTGGATGCGGTTCTTGAGCCGGGTGCGCTGGCGGACGAGATGGAGCCGGAAGCGGGCCCGTTCCCGCTCGGATCGAACTTCGGGATCGGGGAGCCAGATCGCCGGGACGAGTTCGCGACGGGCGAGCTCGGCCAGGACCCAGGCATCGATCTTGTCGGTCTTGCAGGCAAGCGGCGCCAGCCCATTGACGCGCTGGGCATCGGCGATCTCGACCTCGAAGCCGGCCAGCTCGAGCTGGTCGTGGACGAAGCGGGCTCCGTTCATCGACTCGATCACGGCCACGACCTCGCGGTCATGGGCAGACAGGCGGTAGACAAGCTTGGCGAGCCCGTCCGTGTCGGGCGGAACGGCACCCTGCTCGACCAGGGTGCCGTCGCCGCGGAGGGCGTGGAAGTCGAGTCGCTTGCGGCTGAGATCCAATCCGGCGTACAACATGCGCGGGCCTCCTTGGTTGGCTTTCGGTGACAGACGTGAGCCTGACACCGGGGAGGCCCTTCTTCATGGCATTCCTTCACAGCTCTCGGGGCTCGTACGCCCAGCAGGCTGCGCTCGGGCGAAGCCCGGCTCCGCCTCACGGCAGATCTCAGAGCTCCGACACGGAGCTACGCTAGGCGCGGAGCGGCATGGGCTCGCTGTTGACACGGGGGAACCCATGGTTCCCCCGTGAACCCCCTCCTTCACAGCTCTCGGGGCTCGTGCGCCCAGCAGGCTGCGCTCGGGCGAAGCCCGGCTCCGCCTCACGGCAGATCTCAGAGCTCCGACACGGAGCTACGCTAGGCGCGGAGCGGCATGGGCTCGCTGTTGACA